>Ga0268277_1001855_pt1 | contig 13264 bp, 10 predicted proteins | sample saktaG_5_FD_190132 | JGI IMG/M metagenome (GOLD analysis project Ga0268277, IMG submission 190132) | Saline water microbial communities from Sakinaw Lake, British Columbia, Canada - sak_2010_1_5_50m | ecosystem: Environmental > Aquatic > Non-marine Saline and Alkaline > Saline ...
CTTAGCAACCGGATTACTTTTGCCCTGAATCAATTCTTTGTCGATCAGACGGCTGTCTCTTCTATTTGTAAATCATAGGACATTTATTCTGAGAATCGCTATAAAATAGTTCGATTTATAAATTACCTGTCAATGTCAAACCGGGGAGCCCAATTGAGTTCCCCGGTTTTTTTATTGTTAGGGGAAGTGTCTGGAATTTTCCGTACGGCGCTGTTTAGCAAAAGCATGAATCGGAACCAGAAATCATCGAAGTTTGCTACTCTATTCCAGCGCTCAGCCAGCAGAAGCCGAAAGGTTTGAGTATAATTTCCTCGTTGATATTCAGAACAGAATTCGCCGTTAAATCCTGGATCGTTTCAACGTTTTGTGAAAATATGCCTCCCGGAATCCGTAAACATACCGGCTCATCGCATAAATTGTGAACCGCCAGAATCGTTTGCTTCCCGTCAGCGGAAATCCGTACAAGGGCGAAAAGCCGATCCGAAATCGATATGATCGCCTGTCTGGCGTAGGGATTGAAAGCCGGTTGTTGCTTGCGGATGGCGATCAGGCGCTTGAATTCGGCGAGAATTATTGCCGCGCGTTTATCCGGGCGAGTGAGTTCGCTTTCCAACTGCACGCCATCGAATTTTTTACGGTTGATTGCCCGGCCTTGGCCGGTGCTGAGAGCGGCGTTGCGGTCGCCGGAACTGCCGAAAAGCGAATGATAGTAGATGGCCGGAACGCCCTGCATTGCCAACAGGATCGCATGGGCGCAGATGAATTTACAAATATTCTCAGCTTCATTCCGGGTGGGATCGGCCAGGATGTCGAACAGGGTAATATTCAGCTCATAGGGATCACGTTTTCCGTTGCCGGCGTCTTTAGAGGAAACGAGACCGCCCCGTTCGATGCTGTGTTCCACGAGAAGTTCGATTTCGGCGTTATTCAGTATTCCAAGCAGCGGGCGTACGCCGATGCCGTCGTGTGAAGCCAGCAGGTTGAAATAAGTGCAATGCTCCGAATCCAGTTCCAGCGTTTGGGCCCAGCGAGTGAGCTTGGCTGTGCTGCCGCTATAAAAACTGTGGATCAGCAGACCGGCCAGCGGGAACTGGTAGACCAGCTGGGCTTCATTGCGGCCGTCACCAAAGTAGCGGATGTTCTCAATGTGAGGAACGTTTGTTTCGGTGAGCAGCCGGACATCGGGGAAAACCATGTCCAATACGGCTCGGAATATCTGCACCAGCGCATGAGCTTGCGGCAGGTTCAGGCAGGAGGTGCCGGGTTGTTTCCAGGCATGGCCGATGGCATCCAGGCGCAGAATGCGGGCGGATTTCGAGGCGTAAAACAGCAGCACGTCCAGCATGCGGAGCAGGACTTTCGGAGTTTGAAAATTCAGATCGATCTGATCGGCGCTGAAAGTTGTCCACAGTCGAATCTCCCGGCCCTTGCGTTGAAAAGTCGTCAGCAGCGAGTGCGCGCGGGCGCGGGTGACCGCTGAGAGATCGGCTTCCGGGTCGATTTCGATGAAGAAATCATCAAATTCCGGATTGCCATCCAGGTATTCTCGAAACCAGTCGCTTTCGGCCGAGACGTGATTAATCACGGCATCAAAGATCAGGCCGTAGGACCGGCCAAGCCTTTCGATATCGCTCCAATTGCCCAATTCCGGGTTGACGGCCTTGTAATCGATGACGGAGAACCCGTCATCGGAGGAGTAGGGATAAAAGGGCAGAATATGGATCAGCGAGAATGTATCGTCCAGGTGTTTTTGCAGGAATGAATGCAGGGTTTGCAGGCCGGGTTCGTCCGGATTTTGGAAACTGTCACCGTAACAAATCAGGGCCACATCCGATTCATCCAAAGTTGTCCGGATCTGTGGACTTGGCCGGTATTTTTCGAGCAGGTATTGAATGCCGCCGCAGATGGATTCGATTTCTTCGGAGGAATATAACTGCGCCAGTTTTTTCCGGATAGCATCCATAAGGCAGGCTATTTGCTGATGAGTCTCAGATAGGCTTTTGAATAACGTTGGCCGAATTCACGCAGGGAGCGGCTGTTGAAATGCAGGTGGTCGCCTTTGTCTTTCAGGTCTTCAGCGGAGACACAGGCGTAGTCTGGGATTTCGTTTTCGAGGAATTTCAGTGTATGTGAGATTTTTTCCCCGAAAGGCAAAGCGATTTCGGCGTTGATAAAAGCGCCCAGCTCGCCGCTGATGAAGGGTAGACGCGAATTGTTGAATTCTTTCCGGAGCGCGTCAATGATCTCGTGCAAACGAGGTGAATATTGCCGGACGTCCTCTATTTTGCCGGCGTCGAACTCACCCTGATGCCAGAGCACGGCTTGCAGCGTATGGGTTTCATCGAGAGCAGCCCGGGCCATTTCGACGGCGCGCCTGTAAAGCGCCTGACCGGGCAGCCATTCGGAAATAGTGGTTGCACCGACAGCGCAGGGTATCAAGCCGACGGCAATGTCCGGGTTGCTTTTCAGAAGCTCGGCGGCAAAGCTCATCGCTAGACCGACGCCTGCTTCCGGGCGATCGTCATGAAGAGGCTCCACGGCCGGCAGCCAGCAATTGTTTCTGAACATAAATATGCGCGGATCAGAGACGGGTTGTATGGAATTCCATTCGCCCCTGCCCGCCATGTTGGATTGCCCGATTAACAAAAATGAGTGCACTTTACGCATGATTCTTCTAATGCCGGAACAGGATCAGGCCGCTGCACTGAGCAGCCTTTCGACAATTTTCACAGCTTCGTTGGCGTCGCGTCCATAGCCGTGAGCGCCGATGGAATCGGCATAATTCTGCGTCACCGGAGCGCCCCCGATCACGACTTTGATTGCAGCGTTGCCCCGAAAATGATTGACGACTTCCTGCATGTAGGTCATGGTGGTCGTCAGAAGGGCGCTGCACATCACGATCCGCGCGCCGGCGGCTACGGCTTCGTCGTATTTATCAACGCTGCAGTTGGTCCCGATATCGATGACCTCATAGCCGGCGCCCTTGAGCATGATCGCCACGAGGTTCTTGCCGATGTCATGCAGATCGCCTTTGACGGTCCCGACGGCGATTTTGCCCGGGGACTGGCGTTTATTCAAGGCCAGAATGGGTTCGATCAGGTTGAGCCCGGCCTGCATGGCGCGCGCGGCGATCAGCATTTCCGGAACATAAATTTCATTGCGCGAAAAGCGCCCGCCCATCTCACGCATGGCGGGAATCATCGAATCGTCCAGCAATTCATTGACATCCTGATTATGTTCAATTGCCGTCGTGAAAATATCCTGGACTTTGGCGCGGTCGCCCCGCAATATCGCTGCATACAGATCTTCGTTGCGTGCCATGTTTTCTCCTGTTATTCTATCGATTTCGAAAAACGTTGATGGGGCAAATTTAACCCAATAATCCGATTTCCCGAAAGTGTTCGACAATTTTTTGCCGGTTTTCGCCGTTGATGATCACGGAAAGGCCCGCGTTGTGGACGGAAGCCGGCGCCTTTTCCGTCTGCCAGCCGGAAGCCGAATAGTCAACATAATACAGTTCGTCGCGCTCTTCGATGAAGCCCTTCAAGCGGAATATATCGTCAGCCACGGGCGCCACGGCCTGTTTCAGTTTCTCCAGGGAGACGTTCTTATTGCGAATCAGCAATTTTGTATAATGCGGGTCGGCACAAGGGGCGAATTCTCCAGCGGTTTCCACCGGCTTTTCGACCGGCTTGAAAATATCAAGGTCGGTTCGGCAAAAGCTGGTTTTTACGATCCGCGCCCCGACATTCAGCGCCCGAACGGCGTCTTCGGTGCGTGATAATTCTTCGCTTAAAACTTTGTCGGATTTATTGATGATGATGGTATCGGCGGCCTCGATCTGGGCGCGAATGTTGGGTAGAGTTTGCAGCAGTTTGTGAAAACTGAGCGGATCGACGACGGCGATAACGTTACGTAAATCGTACACTTCATCCAGGCGGGTTTCCGCCAGCATTTTATGGATCACTTTCGGATCGGCGATACCGCTGGCCTCGATCACCACACCTTCGATGGGCCGTCCCTCCGCCGCGAAGCGCTGTGGAATCTGTTTCATCTGCGTGACAAACTGGGTGACTAGGCAGCGGCAGAAGATGCTGCCGCCGGGAATGACAACCGTGTCGGCGGTTTTATCGGCGATCAGGGCGCCGTCCACGTCGTTCGGTGAGAATTCGTTGACCAGGTAGACGAATTTACGTATGCGGTTTTGCGCCACGATCTGCTTTAGCAAAGTGGTTTTGCCACTGCCGAGAAAGCCGGTAACCAGGCTGACGGGAATCATCTGATCCCTTCGGTGAATCGCCGCGTTTTTTCCTGAGCGCGCTTGACGATCGCGGCTTTCAGGGTCGGTTGATCGGGAATAATCGAGATAAAGGTAATTTCACCGTCGATGCAGATCGTTGGCAGACTGGAAACACCGAGTTTGCACATCATGCCGACGCCCTCTTGATTCTTGATTTTATGCTCGTGAATGACGGCTCTCACGCCCAGGCCGGCCAATGCCTCTTGAGCGGCTTCCACCATATACTGGCAGGGCGCGCAGGAGCTGGAATCGAGCGTGACGATATCGATAACCACATCTTCGAGATGATCGTAATCGGGCAGCCGGATGTGGTCGAAATTGAACTCTTTAGCTGCCAGCGTTTGGCGGGCGGTTTCACGTTTATATTCATCGTGAACCATTTGCGTAACGGCTTCCAGATTCTCTTCCGGGACATGGTAGGGAATGTCACAACCGGGCGCCAGGATGAATCCGGTCAGGCCGCCTTCATCGATATTGCGGATGGCTTCGAGCCGGCAGTCGTCTGCATCGCCCATCAGCAACGCTACGGTCAGTTTTAAATTGCCGCCGAAAGATTTTTCATATTTTGAGGCCAGGTTTTTCAGTTTGGGAATCGAAATCTGTTCGTCTACCGAGATATTGTCGCAGGTCGTTTCGCACATGCATTCCAGATTACGATCGACATCGCCGCAGACGAAAATCGAGGAGAGCCCGCCTTTGGAGCGGATGTGATCGAAGATGCCGTTAACAGCCGGAGTGACGAAGTGACGGAAATGCTCCGGCGAGATCTGGCTGGTCATGGGATCGACGACGGCGATGATATCGGCGCCGTTTGCCAGGTAAAAGTCGCTTGCCTGCCGGGCGACGTTCGCACAGTAGGCCAGTAGTTCGGTGGTTTGCTCGGGATGGTCGTACATTTCCAGAAAAATCTCGTTTCCCAGGAGATGCAGGGCCAGCGTGAAGGGACCGCAGATCAGGCCGTACAGCCCAATTTCTTCTCCGATCTCGGTTTTAAGGTTCCGCAGGGCTTTGGCGATTTCCGGGTAGCGCCCCTTGTCAGTTGTGAACACCGGCAGATCGGCGATGCTTTTACCGTGGATCGAATCCAGCGGATGAGAGGCCACCGAAGGCGGTACGTCGATAGCCCAGTGCAGATCGCAGCCCAGCACTTCAGCCTCCACCTGCAGATCGAACATAACCGGCAGTCCATCCGGCCGGTACAGTTCGTAAGCTCTTTTCAGGCCGCGGGTGATTAATGCGCCGGATTTCAAGTAACGGTCCGCCGGTTCACCGATGAGTTTACCGCCGTGGCAACCCACAAAGGGAACCCAGGGTGGGCGCTTTGTCGGCTCTCTCCGGAATGCGGATAACAGTATTTCTTTGCCGGTCATCTTTTGTTCCTTTTTCATAACCCAACAAAATTACCGTATATTCATCTTTATGCATATTTATTTCATGACGAAAACAGCCTTTATATTATCAATATATTGCTCTATATTATCATTGTGAAAACCATTGCCCTGGCAAGTGATAATTTTGTTCATGTCCCGGCCGGCGCCAGTATCACCTTTCATCGCCTGGTTTGGGAAGGCGGGCGCAAGCCGGAGAGCATACAGGCCGGTTCGGACCTGCGCTACCACAGTCTGGTCGGCGATGCGACGGCCCTGCACACTCATGAATTCGCCGAATTTTTTCTGGTACTGAGTGGCAAAATTAAGCATATTATCAACAGTGAAGAGCAAGATCTGCAGAGCGGGACGCTGGTGTTTATCCGGCCGACGGATGTCCACGGTTTTGAGCGGTTGGGCGAAGCGGCCTGCGAGCTGGTCAATGTGGCCTTCCGGCTGGAGTTTTTGCTCGATCTGAGCGAATATCTGGGTAATGATTTTTTCCTGAGGAGATATACGGGGCCGGTCGTATCCCCGGTTTTTAAATTGTCAATGTCGGAAACCGAGGAATTGGCCGTGCGCCTGATTCGCATGAATGCCCTGCAGAACACATCTGTCGACCTGGCGCGCCTGAAGATCAAGATCATGCTGGCGGAGATTTTTACGCGTTTTTTCCTAGAAGTCGATTCCTCCGGCGGCCATCATGATCGGCCCGTCTGGTTCGACCAGTTGTGTCTGGATATGAAAAAAACTGAGAACCTTGCCGGCGGTTTGCCTGTGATGAAACGGCTTGCACCCTGCTCCCAGGAACATCTCTGTAAATGCTTCCGCAAATATCTTGATAAGACGCCGACGGAATTTATCAACGAATTGCGCATCAAGCAGGCCGCCAAGCAGATTGTCGAAACCGACGGCAAAATCCTGGCCGTAGCTCTGGATCTAGGCTTTCAGAGCCTGAGCCGTTTCTACGGGATGTTTAAAAAATATTACGGCGTTTCTCCGGCCAGGTACCGCGCCATGAGTCGCCGGAACGATATTCCGATCTGAGTGATGAGATGAATATACTGAATAAGGGGAGGCATACGATGAAATTGATGATGGGACTGGGATCGCTTTCACTGTTTATCTGTTTTCTGATTCTTCCGCTGCAATTGACGGCCATGATTCATCTGCCGAAAATATTTTCCGATAATATGGTTGTGCAGCGGAATATTGACCTGAAAATCTGGGGCTGGGGAGCGCCCGGCGAGGCGGTGAGCGTGAAGGGCAGCTGGCATAAAAAAACGTATTCCGCGACGGTTGACGCCGAGGGTCACTGGGAATTGAGTTGTCCCTCTCCGGCAGTCGGGGGACCGTACGGCCTGGATATTCAGGGCCAGAACCGGATCGTTTTGCATAACCTGCTTTGCGGTGAAGTCTGGCTCTGCTCCGGTCAGTCTAATATGGAAATGGGCCTCGGGCTGGTCAACAATGCGGCCGAAGAGATTCGGAATGCAAACTATCCGCAAATTCGTCTCTTCGATGTAGTCAAAGCGGGGAGCGATACATCGCTGGCCGATGTCGCCGGCACCTGGAGGGAGTGTACGCCGGAGACGATCAGCAAGGGTGATTGGGAAGGTTTCTCAGCCGTTGCGTATTTTTTCGGACGCCGGATATACAGCGAATTGAATGTGCCGGTGGGGCTTATCGATGCTTCCTGGGGGGCGACGAAGGCGGAACCCTGGATTGCACCGCAAGGCTATGCACGAGTGCCTGAAGTAAGCGATCTCTATCAGAACCGCATGGAAATGGAGCAATCGGGTGTCTGGGGTGAGCCAAAACGTCCTTCCCGTATTTATAATGCCATGATATTTCCGATTAAGACTTTCCCGATCCGCGGAGTTCTCTGGTACCAGGGCGAGTCCAATGTCGGGGACGGAATGCTGTACTTTTCCAAGATGAAGGCGTTGATCGAGGGTTGGCGGCAGGTCTGGGGTCAGGGTGATTTCCCCTTCTACCTGGTTCAGGTTGCGCCGTACAAAGATTATGCGGAGGGTGAACTGGCGCAACTATGGCAAGCCCAGCGCAAATGCCTGGAGTTGCCTGGTACCGCCCTGGCGGTGACCGAGGATATCGGTGATTGGGAGGATATTCATCCGAAGAACAAATTGGATGTCGGCGAGCGGTTGGCCAAACTGGCTCTGGTCAATATCTATCGTAAGAAATAAAAAACGCCTCGCGCGGGATTTCGAACACCGGCTTCGGCCATCTGGCGGTGTTGTGTAATTTGGTTGGATGAACTAGCTGCGAAGACCGCCGATGCCTGGCGCCGCCGGGTCAATTTTTCGTGATCTCATTATAGATCAGCATCTCGGTATTGTAGGCGGTCTTATCGATGCCGGTGACCCGGAACAGAATCTCAAAATATTGTGGCATCTTCCCGTATTTGTCGATGAATTTTTGTTCGACTCCTTTGCGGGTTGCCGTTGCAGTGAGGTAATTGACGATTTCCGGTGCGCCCAGCGAATGGTAGGACGCGATGATGAAAATCGAATTATTTGCCGGGCCGGGAAGTTTCAGGGCCAGGACCAGGTCCTCGTTGGGGCCGGCCGAATGCAGGCTGGTGCGGAAAACCTGAGATTCACTGCTGTCCGGCGCTGTGTAGGTGATTTTATGCGGTAAGATCTCGAACGCAAAGTGCGACTCGGACAGAGTATGTTTTAAAGTATAGAGGGTCTTGATGCTTCCCAAAAAGATCAGATTAAACTCGCCGAGAATCTGGGGACTGATGGATGACGATTTGCGCATAAGCGGTTTCTGGCCGGCTGAATAGAGGATGGATAGGACAGGCGGCAGGCTCCAGATGCTGTGGTAAGGGAAGTAGGGCTCTTCGGTGGATTTTATGCTGTTGTCGGGGAACTCTTTCTTGAGTGCCTCCATATCCGCAAGCGAATTAATCTTACCGTGCCGGATGTCGATCGCATACTGGTAGGTTTCGTCGTATTTATTAAAGAAAAAATGGTCGCCAACCACGACAAGCACCGGCAATTTCGATTGCAGGTACTCCTGCCAGATGGGATCATTCCTATCGATGATCTGGTAGGTCTCCAGTTTCCCGCAGAGGTTTTGATAGTAAATCCACATCAGGCCCAGCAGGATGCAGAGGATCAGGATGATTAGCAGATAGTATCTTTTCGATAGCCAGCGGAAGAGGTGCTTCGGATGGTAGAGATTTTCCGTGATAGGAACAAAAGTGGTTTCATAATGCCCCTTCGGGATGCGCAGCCGGTACTCGTCGTCCTTGCCTTCGCTGTAATAATAGCTCTGGAGCTTTTTTCGCAGCGTATAGGTGTGCGAACGAACGATCGTGTCTTCCGCGGGATTGAAATTGGCATCTTTTCCGAAAAAATCAATGGCAATCGAGGTCTCTTTCAGGCATTTACCACTTTTAGCGGCCTCGACCAGGTAAGCCAGATAAGAGGCGTACACTTTCGACCCCGAAAACTCGGCGCTGTTGATAATTTTCTCCAGCAATTTCTTTTGTGTATTTTCGGTAGACATCTGAGAAAAAAAATAAGCAACTTTATTTGCAAAGTAAATGAAAAGTTTGGGGCTGGCGGCTTTGTATGGATTTTTGTTCCCCGGCCCGTACCGTTGTCCATATCGCCCGCGTAATTCACATGTTACGATAATGTAATACGATGTGAAAAACAGTTCTTCACAGTTATTCACTTTTTTTGCACCGCTAATTATCGTTACTTGGATCGAGGATATTCGGGAATCCAAATATACAGACAATTAATATGCGCATTTCTTTTCAACTTTTTTAAAGCAGAAAGGCGATCCATGGGGCTGCAAAAATCAAGCGTGATACGAGAGTGCGGTTTTGTCTTTTTTATCATAGTTTTGCTGGGCTGTCTTCCCGCGTCCCTGATGGCTCAGGCTGTGTTATCTGGTGTTGTCAGTGATTCGTTGACATCCCGGCCGCTGGCCGGCGCCAATGTTTTTTTGGATGGTACGGCTTTGGGCCAGGCCACCGATCTGGAGGGCGTTTATCGCATCAACCGGATACCGGAAGGGACCTATACCCTGACTGTTTCGTATATCGGTTATGTCACAAAAAAAATTCGGGTCTTAGTCAGAGATGATGTATCGTTGGGATTGAATGCCGAATTACGACCGGACGTAATCAAGGGTGAGACGGTTGTAGTGACCGGTCAGTTTGTGGGACAGGCCGCGGCCATCAACCAGCAGATCACATCCAATACTATCGTCAATATCATTTCGGAAGAGAAGATTCAGGAAATGCCGGATGCCAATGCCGCGGAAGCCATCGGACGCCTGCCCGGTATTTCGGTGCTGCGGTCCGGCGGGGAGGCCAACCGGGTCGTATTGCGTGGATTGAGCGATCAGTACTCGAGCATTACCGTCGACGGCGTACGTATCGCCTCGACCGATTCCAGTTCGCGCGGCGTTGACCTAAGTACGATTTCGCAGGGGAGCCTGGCCGGTATCGAGCTCTACAAGGCCCTGACGCCGGATAAAGACGCCGACGCGATTGCGGGCAGTATCAACCTGGTCACCAAGAAAGCCCCCTCCGAGCGATTGATCCGTCTGGACAGTAAAGGATCTTATAATGACCTGGAGCAGAGCTGCAACCAGTATGACCTCAATTTTCGATACGGGCAGCGTTTCTGGAAGGAAATTCTGGGTGTGCAGGTAAGTGCAAATGCCGAGAAGCGGATTCGAAGCCGTGAGTATTACGATGTGGATTATAATCAGAATCTCAACGAGCAGGGCACCGACTGGGAAATCAATGATCTGGAACTGAGATATACGAACGAGACCCGCAAACGCCGCGGGGCCAGTTTATTACTCGATTTTGCCACACCCGACGGCGGTGTAATCCGCCTCAACAATGTCTATAATTTTACCCAGCGTGATTATATCGAGTACGGAAGAAACTATCCCACCACATCCGATAACGATCTGGAGTACAGCGCCCGCGACCGGGAACAGCAGATCTATACTTATAACAGTTACCTGAAGGGAGATAATTATCTCCTCGGCCTGGAAGTGGATTGGGGATTGGCCTTCGCGCAGTCCAAATCGGACTTTCCCTATGATTATGAAATCGATTTTCTGGAACCTTCCGCCCTGGATAATGCCGGCAATCCGATATCCCACATGCTGCCGGTTCCGGTCGGTTTCAAGGGTCCCCTGGACGACTTGATTTCCTATGCGCTTAATAATTTTGAAAAAGCCTATTTCAACACTGCTTTCTACCGGGGCGAAACTTCAGAAGAAACGAGTAAAAACGCGTTCCTGAATCTGTCCCGCAAGTACGTTCTCGGCAATATCATTTCCGGCGATCTGAAATTTGGCGGTAAATATAACAGCCGGGCCCGTTCGCGTAACAGGACCGAATTGTTCGCGCCCTACTACAACGTGCCCTTTTCGAAATACAACAAGCTGGCGGACGGTTCTATTGTAGAAAAGGATTATACCGGCACACGCTTTGAGGACTTTGCCAACGTGGGTGGTAAAATCATTCTCTTCAGCAATTTCCTGGATGAGACGCCTGTCAATCGGGATATTTTTGACAAGTACAGTCTTTACCCCTTAATCAATCGGGATGCATTACGCGACTGGTGGGATTTGAATAGGGACGGTTATTCGGATGCGGCCGGCAAACACCCGGAATACAACAAAAACCTGGAACCGGATGCGCTTTTCTATGACGTTGTCGAGAGAGTGTCCGCCGGGTACTTGATGAACACGATCAATTTCGGGCAGCGCGTCACCTGGATTGCCGGCGTGCGCGTGGAATCCGAGGATAATGATTACGACTCCCGTTTTTCCCCCGGCGATCTCTCCGGTTTCCCGGTTCCCACAGGAGCCATTGAAGACACTTCCGCGACGCATAAAGAAACGGTCTGGTTGCCCAATACTCACCTTAACATCAAGCCGACCAGTTTTATGAGCATTCGACTAGCCGCCTACAAGGCGCTGGCTCGTCCCGATTTCGACCGGCGTCTGGCCAATTTTGTGGCCCGAAAACGTGGCACGTTCTATCCCGCCAATTCGTTTATCGTCGGCAATCCCGGCTTGAAAGCCGCCAAAGCCTGGAATTATGAAGTCAACACTTCTTTCTACGGTAAGGCGATCGGCTTGTTTTCGGTATCCGTATTCTATAAAGACATCGAGGATATGTTTCATCTGATGGACGGCCTGGTGTTTAAGGGGCGCGGGGTGCTGGATAGCCTGGGCGTGCAGCATATTCCCAGCTTTGCCGACCAAATCTATGAGCTGACCTATCCGTTCAACTCCACCAAACCCACTCGCGTATGGGGACTCGAGGTAGAGCATCAGGCCAACCTGCGCTTTCTGCCCGGATTTCTGGAGCATCTCGTGGCCTCGTATAACTTCTCGATCGTGCGCTCGGAAACTTACATCCCCAGTGTGCTGATCGAGGAATATCTGGAGCAACTTCCGGGAATGCCCTTTCCAACGAAAAAGTATCACTATCTGCTCCAGGAAAACAAACAGAAGCTGGAAGGCCAGCCCGAATTTTTCGGCAATTTCGCATTGGGCTACGATATCGGCGGTTTTTCGGTGCGCGTTTCAGTGTTTCACCAGGGCGAATTTAACCGTGAGTTCTCTCCGACCCGGCGCTCCGATCGTACTCAGAACGCCTATACGCGCTGGGACCTGGCTCTCAAGCAAAAGGTCACGGATAAAATCTTCCTCATGCTGAATGTCAATAACCTGACCGACATTAACGAGGGTACTTCAATCGTGAACCGGGTCAACGATTGGACTTTCATCGATAACCGCGAACGCTACGGGATGACGGCGGACCTGGGGATTCGGATAGAGTTATAAACATAAAATAGAGCGATACCATATCATAATCCTGAATCAGCAAGAAAAGGAGGATAGCCGAAAAACAGATGTTAACGTTTTGTGAGTTTGAGGAAAAATTTAAACGGATCAACGAAAAGGAGAATATGATGGGAAAATTTAGTGGGGTAAAAATGCTGACCGTTCTTGCTCTCTGCCTGCTGATTTCCGGGCTTGCATGGGGACAAGAGCTTTTCGTTCCGGGCGCCACGTCGGCGGATGATTTATTAAACAATGTGATTGCCGGGGATACGACAGCCACCGGCGAAAGAAATGCCCCGGACCGTGTCTATGTACTCGAGCGCAGCGGCATCTACTTTGTCAACACTTCCATTCGCAATGACGAATGGCCGCTCAATATCAAGGCCCAGGATGGTGCCGGTACCCGTCCGGTGATCTATGCCGTCGTGAATCCGGTATCCGGCAGTGATCCCGGCGATCTGTTCCGTATCAAGGGCAATATCAATTTGAAGGATCTGATCATCGTCGGATTTCTGGAATCCGATCCCGAAGGTGTGGCGACCATCGGCAACTCGGTAGTGCGCACCGACGCAGCCGGCTATGACATTGTGATCAATGGGTGCCTGTTCACCCAGTGTCGTGGTCAGTTCGTGCGGACCGAGAGCGCCGCCCGCATCGTTAAAATCACCAACACCGTGATGGCCAATATGGGTGATCTGGGCCGTTCCAATTTCGGCGCCGGGAAGGGTGTCGA
>Ga0268277_1001856_pt1 | contig 13259 bp, 11 predicted proteins | sample saktaG_5_FD_190132 | JGI IMG/M metagenome (GOLD analysis project Ga0268277, IMG submission 190132) | Saline water microbial communities from Sakinaw Lake, British Columbia, Canada - sak_2010_1_5_50m | ecosystem: Environmental > Aquatic > Non-marine Saline and Alkaline > Saline ...
GTTTACTGCCCGGGAACGAATCGATCTGTTGCTAGATAAAAACAGTTTCGAGGAAATGGATATGTTCCGGCTGCATGAATGTTCGGATTTCGATATGCAGAAGAAAAAAACCCTCGGGGATGGAATAGTCACCGGCTATGGCACCATTCACGGTCGTCTGGTTTTTGTTTATGCTTTTGATTTCACAGTCTTTGGCGGCTCGCTCTCCAAAACCGTGGCGGATAAAGTCGTCAAAGTTCTTGAAAAAGCAGCCAAAGTAGGAGCTCCGGTCATCGGTATCAACGATTCCGGTGGCGCCCGGATTCAGGAAGGCGTTGATTCATTGGCCGGTTACACGGAAATATTCTTACGAAATGTTCTTTACTCCGGTGTTGTGCCCCAGATCAGTGCGATTGTCGGGCCTTGTGCCGGTGGAGCGGTCTATTCTCCGGCGCTGACGGATTTCATCTTTATGGTCCGAAAAACTGCGTACATGTTTCTGACCGGACCTAAAATCGTTAAAACCGTCACCCATGAAGATGTCACTGCAGAAGAACTGGGCGGCGCTGACACACACGCATCGAAAAGTGGCATTACGCATTTTACCTATGATGATGAAAAAAGCCTGTTCGACGGAATTCGGACACTATTTAACTACATTCCTCAGAACAATATGGAAGAAGCTCCGGTCATTCCCAACCAGGATTCCCCGGATCGAATTGACGAGGAATTAAATTACCTTGTCCCCGACAATCCCAATAAACCTTATGATATGAAAGAAATTCTGGGACGAATTCTGGACAATGGCGAATTCTTGGAGGTCCAGGCATTATACGCACAAAATATTATTATCGGATTTGGCCGACTGAACGGAAAATCCGTAGGCATTGTTGCCAATCAGCCAAAATACCTCGCCGGTGTTCTCGACAGCAATTCATCCAACAAAGCCGCCCGGTTCGTCCGCTTTTGTGATGCCTTTAATATTCCGGTAATAACGTTTGAAGATGTCCCCGGATTTATGCCCGGCACAGTCCAGGAATTTAACGGCATTATCAAACACGGCGCGAAAATGCTTTACGCTTATGCTGAAGCCACCGTCCCAAAAATTACCGTCATCACCCGCAAGGCTTACGGCGGCGCGTTTTGTGTAATGAATTCCAAACAGCTACGGGGCGATTATACTTACGCCTGGCCGTCGTCGGAAATCGCGGTTATGGGTCCACAGGGTGCCAGTGAAATAATTTTTTCAAGAGAAATCAAGGCAGCGGAAAAACCCGAAGAAAAACTTCAGGAAAAAATCGAAGAATACCGGGACAAATTCGCGAATCCTTACGTCGCCGCGGCAAAGGGGTATATCGACGAAGTGATCGAGCCAAAGATGACCCGCTATAAATTGATCAAAGCCCTGGAAATGCTGGCCAATAAACGGGATGACAATCCACCCAAAAAACATGGCAATATTCCGCTATAGGAGACCGTAATGATCGACAACATTATTCAGAACAACGGGTTCAATATTGCGCTAAGTGGGATCATCGTCGTTTTCGCCGGCCTGATTCTGATTGCACTTACAATCCACCTGTTTAATAAAGTATTTGAACGGCTGCATCGTCAACCAGATAAAACGGTTTCACGTACAGATAATCCTCGGCCGTCGGTCGTCAGGAAGGTTCAGCAATTGGCGGATGATGAATTAGTTTCAATTGCTACAGCAATTGAAATTTACCGGAAAATCCATTTTGAAACGCTGCAAACCCAGATCACCTTTAAGCGCGGCGAGCAGCAGACCGTCTGGAAAAGCGGTCAGAAATTCGGACAGCGGTTAAATATTAATAAATAGATATAAAAAGGTATTCCACATGAGAGAAAAGACCCTGAAGCTGGAGATAAACGGAAAAGAATATTCGGTCACAATCAACGAATTCAGCGCTTTTGAAGCGGTGGTAACTTTGAATGAAAAGACCTACACTGTTGGTCTCAAGGATTTGGGCATCGAACAGGTATCTGATCTGCAACCCCGGAGTGCAATTGAAACTGATGTTGTTTCAGCTTCCCCGATAAGCAGTCCGGCACCCGTCATATCTTCCGGCCTATTACCAAAAAAACCAGTACCTGTTACCGGTGCATCATCAATTGTCGCGCCGCTGCCCGGTTTAATTTTGAAGATCCACGTCAAACCCGGCGATGCGGTTAAGGCCGGGCAGAACCTGGTAGTCATGGAAGCCATGAAAATGGAAAACGACGTACAGGCACCCGGAAATGGTACGGTCAAATCCATTCTGGTTAAGGATGGTGATTCGGTAAACGAAGGCGATGTCCTGATTGAGCTGGCATAGGGAGTAAATTGTAATGGATATGATTCTTCAGATTATCGAAACTACCGGCTTTGCAAACCTGCAATGGGGCAATGTGATTATGATTGTGGTTGGCTGCGTCGCAATCTACCTGGCCATCGTGAAAAAATATGAACCCCTGCTCCTGTTGCCAATCGGCTTTGGCGTTATCGTTGGAAATATCCCCTATATTTCCGGATTACCTCTGGGTGTTTATGATACCGTAGCAAACGGTGCTCCGCAAAACAGTGTTTTCAGCCTGATATATTATGGCGTCACATCGGGTATTTTTCCGCCTTTGATTTTTCTCGGCATCGGCGCCATGACCGATTTTTCTTCACTCATTTCCAACCCCAAATCCGTTCTGCTCGGAGCTGCGGCACAGATTGGCATATTCGTCACCTATCTGGGTGCATTAATGCTCGGATTTACCAACCAGGAAGCAGCGTCTATCGGTATCATAGGTGGTGCCGACGGGCCAACATCTATTTTCCTGTCGTCGCAATTGGCACCGCATCTGCTGGGGCCAATCGCAATCGCTGCTTATTCCTATATGGCTCTCGTTCCCTTGATTCAACCGCCGATTATGAAACTGTTGACCACGGATAAAGAACGCAGAATCCGGATGAAACCCGCCCGCCGGGTGACCCCACGGGAAAAAATTCTCTTCCCCATCATTGTGGTTATTGTCGCCGCTCTAATCGCCCCCGGCTCCCTGCCACTCGTGGGAATGCTAATGCTGGGCAATTTACTGAAAGAAAGTGGCGTCACCGACCGTCTCAGTAAAACCGCCGGAAATTCATTACTGAACATTTGTACAATATTGCTGTCTTTTGCTGTTGGCGCATCGACCCAGGCCAGCCGCTACGTAGATGGCGTCAACGTCGGCTTTTTGACGCCAAAAGCGCTGGGTATTTTCTTCCTTGGGCTTTTTTCATTCAGTATCGCCACCTTTGGCGGACTGGTCTTTGCTAAATTCATGAATCTCTTCCTGAAGGAAAAAATCAACCCGCTGATCGGTGCTGCCGGAGTTTCGGCGGTACCAGACTCCGCCCGGGTTGTCCAGCACTTCGCTCGTCTGTACGATAAGGACAATTACCTGCTCTTCCATGCCATGGCACCGAATGTGGCCGGTGTGATCGGTTCTGCGATTGCAGCGGGTGTGTTTATCGCGATTTTCAGGTAATCCCTGCGGTACTGGTATCTGAAAATTGACTAAGTTAAATCTATCCCGCGCTTTTCTAATAATTATCGGAACCCTTTCCGTTGGGTTAGGAATCCTGGGAATTTTTCTGCCCATACTGCCCACCACTCCGTTTTTACTGCTGGCCGCCGCCTGCTTTATTCGCAGTTCCGACCAACTTTATCAATGGCTGATACATCATCGATGGTTTGGGACATACATTCGTAATTACAGGGAATATAAAGCGATCCCGAAAATAACAAAGATAATTACGCTGAGCCTGTTATGGCTCACAATGGGATATTCAATTATTTTTATTATAGAGAACCTGGCTATTCAGATCCTGTTATTTCTGATCGGCATCGCCGTTACGGTTCATATCCTGAGGATGAGAACACTCAGCAAAGACTGATTGACGCTAAAGAAATTGACTACAGTTTGATGCCCAGTTCATCGATTTTGCGATAAAGAGATGATAAACCGATGCCGATGATATCCGCGCATTTGTTTTTATCGTTATCGACCCGTTTGAGAATCGACAGAATATGCTGTTTCTCAAAATTGCGAACCGATGTTTTCAGATCGTCCGCGTATTCCATGGAGACGCCCACGAATGCGTTAGGTGGTAAATCCTTCAGGGTAATGCATTCACCTTCGCACAGCAACACGGCCCGCTCGATGATATTTTCCAGTTCGCGGACTTCGCCTTTCCACTTGTGGTTCATCAGCACTTTCATGGTTTCATTATCAACGCCCAGGACTTTCCGCTTAAGTTCCTGGTTGTATTTATCGATGAAATGATTGACCAGCAGCGGAATATCGTCACGGCGTTCACTAAGCGAGGGCAAATGAATATCGATAATATTCAGGCGATAGTACAAATCTTCACGGAAATTCCCCTCCTCGATCTCATTCAGCAGGTCTTTATTCGTTGCCGAGAGAATCCGGGCGTCGACCTTTAACGATGACGGACTGCCGATCGGTTTGATCTCTTTTTCCTCAATCGCGCGCAGAAGTTTGACCTGAATATGAACGGGTATTTCACCCACTTCATCCAGAAAAAGCGTCCCGCCATTAGCAGCCCGAAAAACGCCGTCTTTATCCATAATAGCGCCGGTGAATGATCCCTTTTTAAATCCAAAAAGTTCACTCTCAAAAAGATTTTCAGGAATGGCCCCGCAGTTGATCGGCACAAACGGAGCATCAACACGCGGGCTGTTCTGATGAATGGCCCGGGCGACCAGTTCCTTGCCGGTGCCGCTTTTCCCGGTAATCAGAATATTCGATGATGAATGCGCGACTTTATTAATCATGGTATAGACGTTCTGCATGGCCGAGCTCTCACCGATGATCAGGTTCTGATTGTATTTGGCGTGAATTTCCTGCTTCAAATATTGATTTTCCAACATGATCTGCTGCAACCGGCGCATTTTTTTTACCCGCACCACAACATCATTATAATCGAGTGGCTTGGTAAGATAATCAATCGCACCTTTTCGCAGTGCTTCGATTGCCGTTTCAACGGTCGCCGAAGCGGTAATCATCATCGTCAGGGTTTTCGGGCTTACTTTACAGACTTTATCCAGCACCTGAATTCCGTCCCATTTGGGGAGTTTTATATCTACAATCAGAATATCGAAATTATCCTCTTTAATTTTCCGGATAGCCTCATCACCATCACTTACCTTAATGCAGATAAAGCCATTTTCAGTTAAAACGGATGCCAATGATTCCCGAATGTCGCGATCATTATCCGCAATTAATATTCTGCTGTTCATAAAATTACTCCCGATACCAATATTATGCCTCTTAAACCATCCGGAAAACTGAGCTACTGTTTCGACGTTTATTCTTTCTCATATGCGGATAAATTTAGTCAGCCTCTGATATTTATACAACAGTAATTTTCAAAATTGATAGAGAATTGGATTTATTAATCTTTGAATTACCATATTTGGGAATATTTTCAATAATGTGGATGTATTTTGACAAATTCCTGTCGGCCGGATTCATTTTAATCGAACTTTGGTTAATTCTAATATCGTTATTAAAGTTCTCGTCAGTAGATAGAACTGTTTTCCATTGACTTTATAGAGGATTGAAATTAACTTCCGTAAGCTATTTTTAAAGTACTTACTATGATAAAATCAGACGAAACAATAAACGTTTTACGGCAAAATATTCTTTCAAGGGGTCACATACCCCGGCATGTTGCAATAATAATGGATGGAAATGGACGCTGGGCCAAGGATCGTGGGCTTCCCCGAGTTGCCGGTCATAATGAAGGTATCAATTCTGTCCGTGAGGTCGTCCGGGAATGTGGTCGTCTGGGTGTGGAAGTCCTGACACTCTACACATTTTCAGTTGAAAACTGGTCGCGACCCAAATCCGAAGTCTCGGCCCTGATGAGTTTGCTTCTGAAAACTATTCGAAATGAAGTGGATGAACTCCATAAAAACAATGTCCGCCTGACACTGATGGGATACCTCGACAATTTACCACGGGGAACCCGGAAGGGATTGCTTGAGGGCGTTGAGAAAACCAAGTTTAACAGCGGCCTAAATCTGAACCTGGCCCTGAGTTACGGAAGCCGTCAGGAAATTATCGACGCGGTGAAAGCCATTTCCAAAGATGTATTAAATGGCAAATTCACCATCGAATCAATTGACGATGAGATGTTCTCAAATTATCTCTATACCGTCGGGAAACCCGATCCTGACCTTTTGATTCGAACCAGTGGCGAAATGCGCATCAGTAATTTTCTGCTATGGCAGCTGGCTTATACGGAAATCTTTGTGACCCCAGTATACTGGCCTGCATTCCGAATTGCGGAACTTTTAGAGGCCGTTGAGAGTTATCAGAATCGTGAAAGACGTTTTGGCCGAACCAGTGCCCAAATTAACCGGAAAACAGGAATAAATTCTCAATGAAAATTAGACCCATTCTGTATACTCTCATTCTGGCGGGTATATTATTTATCAGTCAGGCAATGGCCCAATCAGCCCAGCGATTAAAAATTCTCGGTGTGGCGGTGAAGGGTAATGAAAGCATATCCGAAAACAGCATCAAAGTTCAGGCCGGAATCATGGAGGGTAAAGAAATTATCTTTGATGATATCCCGGATGCCATTAAAAAACTCTGGAAACTGAAGATTTTTTCCGACATACAGATTTACCTGGACAAATCGACCGATATTGGTATTTTCCTGATCATTGAAGTGAAGGAATATCCGCGTCTTGATAAATTCGAAATCAAGGGCAATAAAAAAATACGAAAATCAAAATTCGATGAAGAATTGAAGATCATCAGCGGAAAGGTTCTCTCTCCTGCCCTGATCAGTGAAAGCAAACGTAAAATTTTAGACCTCTATAAAGAAGATGGATTTCTGCTCGCCGAAGTTACGGAAAAAATTACACCCGGTGCAGCGGAAAATCTGCAGAACCTCACATTTCATATTAAAGAGGGTAAAAAAGTCCGGATAAAAGAGGTCCGTTTCGAGAATAACGAACAGTTTAGTGATGGTCGATTGCGACGGATCCTGAAAGAGACCAAGCAGAGAAACCTCTGGCTTCTGAAAATCGGTGAGTTTAAAAGCGATAAATATGATGAAGATAAACAACTGCTGGTCGATTTTTATAACAAAGAAGGTTACCGGGATTTCGAGGTTGTCAGCGACAGTATTCACTATTCAGAAGATAATAAACACCTTTACCTGAACCTGGAACTGTACGAAGGCCCGCGTTATAAATTCCGGGAAATCACATTCACCGGTAATACGCTTTTTACAATTGAGCAACTGCGCTTGGTTTTAGGTATTAAATCCGGTGATTATTACAACAAACAGGATCTCCAAATGGCGGTATATGACCGTGTTAACGGCTTGTATATGGATCGCGGTTATCTCTACTTTAACATCGTTCCCCAGGAAATCCCCGTCAGTGAAGATGAAATCGATTTGTTACTCAATATCACAGAAAACCACCAGGTTTCGGTCGGCCGGATCAATATAGTCGGGAACGACCGGACTCATGAAAACGTCATCCGGCGTGAATTAAAAATATATCCCGGTGATATTTTCAGTCGTGAAGCCTTGATTCGCAGTCAGCGGGAAATTTTTATCATGAATTATTTCAGCGATGTTGTTCCCGATATCGTCCCCTATAGCGACGATGAAGTTGATGTTGAAGTCACCGTTGAAGAAAAATCGTCGGACCGTGCAAACCTGTCTTTCAGTATCAGTCAAACCTATGGACTGATCGGCGGTGGCGGTATCGAGTTTAATAATTTTCGCGGTCGGGGCCAGCAAATGAAAGTCAGCTATCAGCAAGGGACGAACTACAGCATTTACGGAACCCGGACAAATGCCTACAAATCCGCTTCGATCAGTTTTACCGATCCCTGGATATTCGACTCGCCAAACCTCGTTGGCGCCAGTCTCTTTTACACCGAACGCGGTTACAGCAGCAGCTACTACTATTATCCCTATGATTTAACACAGCGAGGTGGTTCGTTACGCTGGGGGCGTCGTTTTCGATGGCCCGATAACTATTTCAGGGGCACCTGGATGTTTGCCGCATCGAAAAAAGAGTATTTCAACCTGGATGAAGACTACTTGCAAAGAGTACTTCTGGGACAGGATAAAACTACCAACGTCAGCCTGACACAGGTTATTTCGCGAGATAGTCGTGATGCTCCGGAGTTCCCCACAAAGGGCTCGGTGCTGAATTGGACCGCTACTCTGGCCGGCTGGTTCCTGGGCGGAACTGAGCATTTTGTCAAAAACCTTTTTAGTCTTGATTATTACACACCGACGTTCTGGAAACTGGTTCTATACAACCACGTCGAGCTGGGTATTATCCAGAAGATCCGGGAAAATTCAATCATTCCGCCGGATGAGCGTTTCATCATGGGAGGCGCCGGCATGGTGTACGGAACTTCTTTACGCGGGTATGCTGACAATGCCATCAGTCCGGTTCCAAACAACGCTACCGGCAGCTCCTATTCGTACTGGGGAGGTGAGTCCATGTTCAAATACACGTTGGAATACCGGGTACCAATTTCTGAAAACCCGACGATTTATGGTTTATTATTTGCCGAAGCTGGGAATACCTGGATGGACCTGAAAACCACCGATCCGTTTAATTTGAGACGGTCGGCTGGATTTGGCGTCCGGTTTTACATGCCCGCCTTGGGTATGATCGGTGTGGATCTTGGCTATGGATTTGATGATATTGATCCTGAGGGATATACGGGTTATGGTCAACCCGAAGGGTGGAAAACCCACTTTATTTTTGGAATGCCATTTTAACATACGGAGGAAACAGTGAAGAAATTTACGTTGATAATGATTGGTTTTTTGCTCGTGATGTGCTCGGCAAATCTATTTGCTCAGAATGTCAAGATCGGGTATGTCAATTCCGACCGCATTCTGGCTGAGTTTGAAGAAGCCAAAGAAGCCCAGCAAAAACTGGATGTGGAAGCAAAAAAACTGGAAGATGAATATCGTGGAATGCTGGGCAAACTCGACAGTCTGAACCGTGATTTTGAACGGCAAAAAATGATTATGAGCGAAACCCGTCGTAAAACGAAAGAGAATGAAATTACCCAACTGCAGCAGTCGATTCAACGCTATCAGGTTGAAAAAATGGGTCCCGAAGGGGAAATTTACCGCAAGCAGGCTGAATTAGTCGGACCAGTGCTTGAAAAAATTAAAGCCGTTATTGAGAAAGTCGGTAAAAGCAACAAATATGACTATATTTTTGACACCGTTGCCGGAAATATTCTCTATGCCGAACCGGTTCATGATTTGACTGATAAGGTCCTGTATGAACTGAAACGAAACGAATAAATGACGTTTACACTCGCTCAGATTTCCCAATTAATCAGCGGAAAAGTTGAGGGAAATCCGGAAACTGTAATAACAGATCTTGCTGAAATTCAGCATGCTGAGGATGGTGAGTTAACGTTTTTATCCAATCCGAAATACTCAAAATTTATCGCCACTACCCATGCGGCAGCAATTCTTGTGGCAAATGATTTTAGTGGGGAATTCAAAAATCTTATCCGGGTCGCAGATCCCTACTTCGCGTTTTCCCAATTGATCCCGAAATTTAGACCGCCATTAATACCGCCCAAACCGGGAATAGATCCATCGGCAAAAATCGCTGAATCGGCAATACTTGGAAAAGAATGTTATATCGGTCCCAATGTGATTATCGAGGCGAGTTCTAAAATCGGCGATAATGTCATTCTGCTTGGAAACAGTTTCATCGGACAGAAAACCGAAATCGGCCAAAATAGTTTTGTATTTCCGAATGTCAGTATTTATCACGGATGTAAAATCGGTTCCAATGCCCGAATTCATTCCGGAACTGTCATCGGCAGTGACGGATATGGTTTTGTAAGGACTGAAACGGGAATTTCAAAAATACCCCAGGAAGGTGGTGTTGAGATCGGTAACGATGTTGAAATCGGCGCCAACTGCTCAATAGATCGCGGTACTCTGGGAAACACCGTTATCGGAAAAGGAACTAAACTGGATAATTTTATTCAGATTGCACACAATGTAAAAGTTGGTGAGTATTGCTTTATGGCTGCAATGAGTGGAATTGCCGGCAGTTCACGAATCGGAAATTATGTTACAATCGCCGCCCAGGTCGGTATTGCAGGTCATTTAAATATTGGCGACGGAGTAATGATTGCCGCTCAATCCGGCCTGACCAAAGATGTGAATCCCAATGTAATTATGTTTGGCTCACCGGCCCAGGATCAACATACGGCACGGAGAGAAATTGCGAATATTCGGTCGATTTCGGATATGAAAGTGCGAATCAAGAACCTTGAAAAAGACCTGGAATTGCTGAAGCAAAGGAAATAACATGCCAAGAAATCAACGAACCATAAAAGACGACATATCAGTATCCGGCATCGGACTGCATACGGGCGTAAAAAGTACCATTACCTTTAAAACGGCTCCCGAGAATTCCGGCATACGCTTTATCCGCTCCGACGTTAAGAATTGTCCTCAGATTGTTGCTGATATTAATCATGTAGTGGACATTGCCCGGGGTACTACGATTGCCCAAAACGGTGTTCAGATTCACACGGTTGAACATGTACTGGCCGCAGTCACCGGACTCGAAATTGACAACATTTTTATTGAAATCAATAATATTGAACCGCCGGTATGTGATGGCAGTGCTATCGAGTTCGTGAAAGCACTTAAAAAGGCAATAATTGTCGAGCAGGATGTTCCCCAGGATGTTCTCGTTATTGAAAAAATCATTCAATATACGGATCCTAAAAACGGGGTCGACGTCCACGTATTGCCTGCCGACAGTTTTCGGATCACATTCATGATTGATTATCCGATACCGGCGATTGGCACCCAGTACTCAGCCATGTATTCCTTAACCGACGAGTTTGAAACCGACTATGCCTCGGCCCGTACCTTTTGTACTTTGAGCGAGGTCGAACACCTGAAAAACATGGGACTGATCAAAGGCGGTAATGTTGACAATGCAGTTGTTTTCATCGACCGTGAAATCGAAAAAGACGAGATCAATCGTCTGAAAAATATGTTCAATATCGAGAATGATATTGTATTGGGACAACGGGGAACCCTGAATGGCGTTGAACTTCGTTATTACAATGAAGCCGTTCGTCACAAAATACTCGACCTGATCGGCGATTTCGCCCTGCTGGGCGTACCGATTCAAGGTCATGTCATTGCCGCCCGCAGTGGTCACGGCCATAATGTGAACCTTGTTGAAAAAATCCGGAAAGAGTATGAAAAGATCCTGATCCGGGACAAATTCCAAAAAACAAAGGTATCGGGAGCGCTTTTCGATATTCAGGGAATAGAACAGATACTTCCGCATCGCTATCCCTTTTTAATGGTTGACCGTGTTCTGGATATGACTCCCGGTGAAAGTGTCACCGCAATTAAGAATGTCACCATCAATGAACCTTATTTTAACGGCCATTTCCCCAAAAGGAAAGTCATGCCGGGCGTAATGATTATTGAAGCACTTGCTCAAGCAGGTGGATTATTGCTACTGAACACTATCGAACATCCTCAGCAGAAACTGGTATTGTTTACCGGTCTTGACAATGTCCGCTGGCGCAAGCAGGTCATTCCCGGGGATCAATTAAGGTTGTATGTAAAAATGACTCAATTCAGGCTATCGGTCTGTAAAATGAAGGCGATTGCCTATGTCAATGATGATATCGTCGTCGAAGCAGAGATGATGGCATCAATAACGGATTATTAAAATGGCAACTTCTATTCATCCAACCACAATTATTGAAGCCGGGGTCAGCATTGGTGAAAATGTCAGCATCGGCCCCTATTCGTGGATTCGGGAAAATGTCAGTATTGGTGATGGCTGTGAAATTGGCTCTCATGTAGTTCTCTGCCCGGGCAGCATTCTTGGCAAAGAATGTCATGTGTTGCACCACGCTGTCCTGGGTGAAATTCCACAGGATCTAAAATTTGGCGGCGAAGAAACTATTATCGAAATTGGCGACAGAACGGTCATTCGTGAGTTTGTCACCATTAACCGGGGTACCCAGGCCCACTGGAAAACCGTTATTGGGTCCGATTGCATGATCATGGCTTATGTTCATCTAGCTCATGATTGCATCGTTGGTAACAATGTCGTGATTGCCAATGCCTGTAATATCGCCGGTCATGTGGAAATTCAGGATTGGGTTATTTTAGGAGGCATGGTCGGAATCCATCAATTCACAAAAGTGGGGCAACACAGCCTGGTAGGTGGACATTATCGCGTGACAAAAGATGTGCCCCCGTTTATTATCGCTGCCGGTGAACCTTTACGATTTGAGGGCCTCAACATTATTGGTTTGCGGCGGCGTGGTTTTAAAAATGATAGTCTAAAAAGCCTGAAGAAAGCCTACAATCTGATCTATTTATCCCAATATAATGTGTCGGACGCTGTCATTAAAATTCAGGAAGAAATCGAACCGAATCCGGAAGTAAATGCCCTTTTAGAATTCATTAAAAACAGCGACCGGGGAATTATTCGTTAATTAATTTGAAGCATTGCAAATCAATCACCACCGATACTATTTATTTCTTTTGTTCATTCTTGTATTTTATAAGAGTGCAATTTCGTCAAACCTTGATTTGACCGGCATCGGATTTTCAATGGCAATACAGCAGATGGAACCGGTTACAGAAATCATTGCCGTTGAACAAACCCCTCCCCTGACATTTCTCTCTTATCATAATAGTCCGTTTCTGGCTGCGGGTACTTCTTTTCTGACAGTCTCCGCACCGGAATTTCGATCAATCGACTATGGATTTCCAAGTTTTTGGGTCGCCATGTCAATTTCGCCCAATTTGACAATCGGCGCCAACATTATCGGTTCATACTGGATTGATGATAATATTCAGACTGTTGGGCCGTTTCTGAACACTGTTTGGGGCACGCCGGAAAAATCAATGAATGCCGGTTTTCATTTCCATAATCTGAAAGGCCCTGACGATTTTCATTTGACCGATGTTGCGTTTGATGTTTCCAGAATTATTCGCAGTTCCAAATGGGTCATGGGATACGGGTTGACTGCACACTATTTCAAGACATATCTGCATGTAACGGATCATCAGGACTCCACTCAAAACTACAGAATGACAACCAATCTGAATAGTCTCTTTTTCCGTTTTGGCATTTATCGCCGGATCGGTAAAAATATAGAAGCAGGTAGTGAATTTTTTCTAACTACCGGAAATTTTATCAGCA
>Ga0268277_1001864_pt1 | contig 13170 bp, 11 predicted proteins | sample saktaG_5_FD_190132 | JGI IMG/M metagenome (GOLD analysis project Ga0268277, IMG submission 190132) | Saline water microbial communities from Sakinaw Lake, British Columbia, Canada - sak_2010_1_5_50m | ecosystem: Environmental > Aquatic > Non-marine Saline and Alkaline > Saline ...
TGGGTGTAGATTTGAGTGCTTTCCAGGCTGCTGTGTCCTAAGAACCGGCTTACTTCTTCCAGTGTCATCCCGCTTTGCAAAAGATGGGTGGCGATGGAATGGCGCAGGCTGTGCAGCCCGGCGGGTTTATTGATCCCTGCCGTTGCTTTTAGTTTGTGTAACCGTTCCATCACCTGGTTGGCACACAACCGCTTTGCCCGGAGGCTTAAAAACAGGGCGTTTTCATGGGTTTCCTTAAAGCTCAGTATCTTTTCCCTTGCTACATAAATATATTGCTCCAGGTCCTCGCGCACTGCCCCGCCCATGGGTACGTAACGCTCGCGGTTGCCCTTGCCAGCGCGTACAAAAACAAACTTTTCCTTTAACAGTACATCTTTCACGTCAAGGTTTACGCCTTCGCTCCTTCGCAACCCGCAGCCGTAATAAATGCTTAACATGGCCCGGTCACGGATACCCAGTGTGTCGTTTGCACAAGCCTTGTAAAGTTGTTTGATTTCTTCACGGCTTAGAATGGTTTTGGGCGGTTCCTTGTCGGGTTGGGTTTTAATAGCGACTTCAAAAAAAGGTTTCCCGGTTTGTTGTAAATACCTGCTGAACCGCTTTAGCGCGTTGATGTTGCTTGTAATATAGTTTTGTGATAATGCCCCTGTCCTTGTCTTGTGTGGCCGGGTTTGTAAATGCTTGTGATAATTGATTACGGTTTCGGGCTGTATGGCTTCTATTGCGTTGGTTTCAGAAGTTTTCAGGTAAAAGAAAAAGTCATTTACATAACGTGCAGAAGCGTAAACGGTGCTTCCGGCATAACCCAGGGTTTGCAGCCACTTTTCAAAGCTTTGTATGAGTATTATGTTTATGTCCATTACGATGCTTTTTTTATACCCCTGCCGTGCATTCCTGTGAGCTACCGAACCACTGCGTTTAATTTACTGGTTTCCTTGTTGTTGAGTGGTCTATTTTGCCCGTGGACCACTGATAACCCACCCGGACCACTCATTCTTTGTTTTATTTCGGCCAATACATTATCCAACACAGTGTTTACAGTGCTTTCAAGGTGTTTATAATCGTCGGGGGTCAATACTTCATATTCAAAACCCGATTTAAAGCGGTTCCCTCCGGTAATTTTAACCATGTTGTAAGCGGTAAGGCTTTGCAGGTAGCGTTTTACCTTGCTCGGGTGCATACGGAACACGTCACGGACTTCCTTAGCGTAAAAGCTTTTTTTACTGTTGCCCTTTAACCAGTTTTTCAGGGATTCAAAAAAGCCGCGTTCCGCGTTGGTGAGCTCGTCCGATTTTGCCAGCAACACTTCTTTTAACAGCCTGCCGGCCCATTCGATATCTTCTAAAGCTGTTTCCACGTAAGGCTCCCCGGTGTTCGGGTCTTTCTTCAGTTCCCGTTGGTACTGGCAGTAAAAAGTAATGGTTTCGATGGTGGCTAGGTAATGGGCGTTTGTGCGCAGTGGCTTAAAAACGTATTCAGGAAGCTTTAAAAACTCGGCATAAGGGTTACGCACCTTTACAGGCCTTAACACGCTTTGCATGTCCTTAAAAAACTCTTTCAGCCCGTTTTCCCTTCTGCTGTCTATCTTCCCGGCACTCAGTTTGCGTTGGTAGTCCATGATCAGTTCTTTATGCTCCTGGCCGCTATCGAGGTAAATCAATAAACTGCGGTTGGCGTTGTCCTCGTAAAGCCGTTCTTTGGTGGTTGTCCCGGCCAGGCTTATCGGGCCTTCCACGTGCAGGGTGATGGTGTGCATGTTGCCTTTGCTGTCTTTAATAGGAATGGTTTTGGATATCTTCCGCTTGGTTTGCAGTTCCCGCAAGGGGTATAAAACCTCCTGCGCCCCGTCCATGTCCTCGATCAACACCAGTTTATTTTTTAACTCTTTGCGGTCGAAGTAGTAAAAGGCGTTTTCGCTCAGGATGGTGATTTCTAATTTATCCTGTTCGGGTATCAGTTCCGATACTTTCTCCTGAAGGTAGGTTTTGCCGATGCCGCTCGCGCCCAGGCTCACGATGTGCAAGGGCTGTTCCCTGAGCCGGGAAGTAAATACCAGGTACATCAAAAGCCGGTTGATTTCTTCGCCTATAACGCCTGTCTTTCCTATATCTTCATTGGTACGCTGTAACAGGTTAGGGGATTTCAGGTATTTTATGGCTCGCTGTTTTCGTTCTTCGTTCAGTTGCCTTTGCTGTGGCTTCTGTTCCTTTACGTTTTCGATTTTACTTAGCCTGTAAGCTTCTATCTGTTCGGTCAGTTCTGCGATTGCCCTTCTTAAAACATTAGTCCCGGTTTCAAGCTGCTCACTGGCTTTGTTGATGAGCTTTTCTAAATAATCGGAATGGTACAGGTCCAGGGTGTGGCGGATCGAGTGTAAAGGATCTCCGGTATCGGTACGGCTTATCTTTATGGTGATCCGTAGCCTGTCGATCTGCTGCAGGTTGATGCCGCCAAGGATGGTGATTTGGAGTTCTTCGGTGGTGTAGGTGATGTACTCCGGATTTCTTGTATTAAGTTTTCCGGTGGTTCTGACCGGCTCCGGCTGTGGTTCGCTTTTTACTTCTTCAGGTAAAGGCTTTTCAGTTAAAAGAAAAAGTTCCTTTCTGTTTTCCAGTAAATGGGTAAATATTTCCTTGTCATAAGCAATGGACAGGCTGTTCACGTCTTCGCCTTCCGGCGTTTCTACGGTGGTCAGTTTTATTCCTGGTAACTCTTTTAAAAGTTCTTCCTGGTATTTCTTTACGGCTTCTGTCCCGGCTTTGTCGCCGTCAAAAAAGAAAATAATTTCCTTACCCCTTTGTCCTGCGGACATTTCCCCTGAGGGGGAAAAAGCCCATTCCTTTATTGCCTGTAAATGTTCGCTGGTTAAACCATTTGTTCCGTAGCAACTGAGTATTTCATAATTGGCGGTAATCTCCGGTAGTTGCAAAAGTGTTGCCGTGTCTATAATGGCTTCGGTTAAAATTAGTTTGGTGGTTTCCCCTGCCTGCATGACGCAGTCAGGCAGGGGTTTCGGGTAGCCAGGGTAAAGCCCTTGCCTGTCCTTTAAATAAAAGTGTTTGCCTGTGCCGTTTGCATTCTCCTGTATGCCCCGGCCGTAAAGGCTTATGATATTTCCGCTTTTGTCTTTTAATGGAAAGATAATGCATTCTTTTGCAAAAGCGGTGCAGGTTGTGCCGTTGGCATTGGGAACGCTGCCGGTGTATGGGATCAGCAGCCCTGCGCTTATACAGGCTTCCCGGTCTTTTTCGCCCAGCTTGCCGTGGTGGTGGAACTGCCCGGAGTTGTAGCCCATCTCCAACAGTTCAGGATTAAGGTTTCGCTTTTTCAGGTATTCTTTGGGCTTTACGCTTACCGGGTGGTTTAACCCGTTCTTAAAGCCCTCAAAAATCCGGGTTAATATTCCGGTCCTTTCTTCGGGTGTTAAGCTTGGTTTTACCGGTTCCGGTTTACTGCCTGTGCTTAGCATTTCCCCTGCCAGTTCCGAAGCCTTTAACAATCCTTTGTGCTTGCTGCCTTCTTTTAACGCGCAGAACTCTATAGCATCGCCGGTTGCCCCGCAACCAAAGCAATTGAAGGTGTTGGTTTCAGCGTAAATCTTTAGGCTGGGGTTGCTGTCTTCGTGGAATGGGCAGTTTATCAGGTGGTTCCTGTCCGGGTGAAGGCCGTAGTAATTCAGAACGGTTTGGATGCTTAAACGCTGCTTTATTTCGCTGATTTCCATGTCAAAAAAATTATGTGGTTAATTTCACCACCACAAAATTAAAATAAAGTTTCTAATATCAAAACTTAATAGTTTCATAATTGCAAACATTTTTGATTATGTGTTCTTTTTAGATACATTTGCAGTATGAACCTATCAGATAACATAAAGGCAATCAGGGAACAGAAAAACCTCAAACAAATTGAGGTTGCTACGCATATTGGCGTGGATAAATCGGCTTACAGTAAGATTGAAAAGGGTTTGAGGGCGTTAACGGTGGAGGAACTTCAGAAAATGGCGCAGCTCTTTAACATGACCACCGACCAGGTTATAAACTATGACGGTAATATCCCTAAAGAAGTGGTTATTGAAGATAAAACCGCTGTAGAACAAATGAGGCTTATCCAACAACTTGACGAGGAAGATAAACAAACAATTTTCCGGCTAATCGAAAAAATGCTTACCAATAAGAAATTTAAGGAGTTCTTCCAAAAAAACGTGGCAGCCCTGTAAGCTGTTGATAACTTTTTACATAGCTCTTACGCACACAATAAAGCAACAAAGCCCGGACAACCGGGCTTTTGTATTATTTGATTCGAAAAGTTTTTAAAGATTCGTCAAACAGTTCCTTCTTTTCCTTTGGAACATTATTGTATCCAATACTTACCTTTCCTATTTTAATGTCCTTCCAAAATAGCGATTTCTTATTCATCCCGGACAATTCAAAAGTATCAGGCAATACAGTAATTTTATTTGTGCCTAGAAGCTCATTAACATTTTTTGTTAATTCTTCATTTTGAAACCTAAACTGTAAAACACTATCCCCTAAGTTCTTTATGTTTTCATAATTAGGCGTATTCTTAAAGTTTGTGATATAAATAAAAGAAGAGTCGTTATAAACATAGCGTCTTTCCCTTTCTATGGTTACTTCATATCCCTTAAACTCATATTCTTTAGGTACGTCTAAGTAATATTTGGGATGTGCTTGTGCTGGGCTATATTTTACTGTAGTTAAGTCTTTGCTCATTGTACATGATGTTAGAATCAAAACTACTCCTAATAAGTATTTCATAAGCAATTAGATTATGGTGTATACCAGTTTGGAAGTACTGGTTGGTTTGCCGGGGTTAGCATTCGTGTACCATGACCACCAATAAAAACTCCATTGGCATCAACTGATTTTATGTAATGGGTTCTTAATGGGGTTCCTAATTGGGAGCGAAGCATATTTTCTCTATATACTGCTTGCCATTCGCTACGTTCTATTCCTTGGTCTACTCTTGTATCTAATAATCCCCTATTTGCATCAAGGCCATGGAACATTTCATGTCCTAAATCAGTAGTTCCATTTACACCTGAACCATTTAAAGTAGGCAATGTTGCTCCTAAAGGATTCCAAGAAATTGTTCCCCCTGAGCCACCTGCTAAATTAACGCCAGCATTTTGTAATGCTTGGAATGTTCCTGCTTGTGCAGGGTCTGTCTGAAGTTGATTTGCATATGCTTTTGTAGGATTACTTGCGGTAAACTTGCTATCTCCTTTAACTAACGTGAAATTATTACTTGAAGATTGTAACTCTCCAACCATATTTCCGCTTTCCTGTGTACCACTAATTGTATTTAAAGCATTAACACTTTTAGATAAAAATCCTTTAACCTTACCAGTATAAGCTGAACCATCTTTGTTGGAAAGATTTCCATTTTCATATAGTAAGGTTTGCTTACCGCCTAATCCTAAGAATCCAGTATTATGTGTAATCCAAAGACTATCTCCATTAACGTCAATATAATATATCGGGTTGTTTGCAGCGTAATGGTAGGGCGTAAGGCTAACATATTTTTCAGCAAAGGCATCCGGTACATGAAAACGTCCGATCTGCGGGTCATAGAACCTGGCTCCGTAATCATACCATCTTACGCGATCATTTCAGCCTCAAAACAAACTCCTACCTGCTCCCAAACCACCAGTTCAAAGAACGTTTACTGCCTCTAAAATTAACCATTTTTTCTTTTCAACTGGGAAGTTTTTCAATTGAAAAAGAAAAAATCTATTATGGCCCTGGCGGATTTTAGAAGTAATTCCGCTGATACTCCTATGACCAGGCGTTTTGCCACTGGTTTCACATATTCTGTGAGCCATTTGCTGGAGTTTGTTCCCCGTTTCCTGTTTTTCTTGCTTTTAATTCGAGTAGACATAATACACCGCGTTAAAAAAATCGCGGTTGTCCGCTCTAAAGTTAACTGCGAGTGATAAAAGAAAAAGGACAAAACGAACGGCTATTGATTATCAACGGTTTATAACTTGACTTCAGCCGTGGTGCCATTTGACGGTCATTAAATCACTATTGGAGAAGACGCACGCCAGGAGTCGTTCAGTTGAAAGAAAAAAATGATCCTCATTTTTTTTCGACAAAGAAAAACCATCAAAAAAGAAAGCTCATCGCTCAAGCGGGCCAAGGGGTGATGGCAAGGTTTCCGGTCATTTTTTTATTCCATAATGGATTTGATTATCCATAAAAAAATGACGGAACCCGAAGGGCCCCGACCTTGCCATCACCCTTTTGGCCGCTTATCTTTGCTTTCTTTTTTTGGTGGTTTTCCCCGGGGCCAGCCAGCCTTGAGAGCCATTGCGTATAAGTTAGGCTAAGCGCCGTGCCCTACCGGTATGGCGCTTAGCCTAACTTATACGCAGTGGCTCTCTGCCAGCCGGCAATCAAGGCTTATCCCAGCGGATGGTACTTGTCCAGCTCGGCCTGCAGGCCTTCCAGGTTGTCCAGCCGGTAACGCTCCGTTGAGCTCACCCAGCGATGGCCGGCCATGTATTGCACCTGCCGCAGGTTACAGCTTTTCAGCCAGTGAACGATCACGCTCTGGCGGATTTGTCCGGCGCTCTTAACTTCCGGGTTGACTTTCTTTATAAAGCAAAACAGATGGTACAGGCTGTTTTTCAGATCACCGCTGCCGTTCACGCTGGTAAACAAACGATCGGTTTCTTTTACCCTGCTTTTTGTAGCTGTTCTGCCGCAGGGCTTGGGAGTGCCTGCCTCACTCAGAATGGCAGGACGTGCCTGGGTAAGGTATTCATGCAGCTCGATCACCTGGAAGGATTTCAGCTCTAATACCCGGCCGTGACTGCGACTATCTCCGGGAACCTGGATTTTGCCTTCTTTGAGCCGGACATGCCCGGTGGTGAGCCGTTGCAGTTCCCCGGTGGTCAGCCCCTGGTAGATGATCAGCCCCAGGATCACCCGGTTGCGGGCTGTGCGCAGATCGGTCGAAGGATATTCAGCATACAGTTTTTCCAGGGTTTCATAGGAAAGGATCCCAGAAGGGACTTTTTTTCTGATGCACCGAAGATAAAGATTCGAGGCCGGGTTGGTGGTGGCTTTGCCTGTTTCTTTAAGCCATTCATAGTAATTACGGATAGCAAGTAAGATAGTATTTACATGCTTTGTGCTTTTACCGCTATCACGACAATGATCCACAAAGCTTAGCAGGTCATTATACCGAACATCTCCCACTTTCAGATGCTCGGATTCCAGCCAGATAAAGTAAAGCCCGGCATAATTGCACTTTTGACGGATAGTATCCGCTTTGTAGCCTTGTTTTTGAAGGTAATCGCTAAAGGTTTTTAACTCTCCCCGGATTTGCAAAGGGAAGCAATATTCCGATTTACTGTTCATGAGCTAGATGCGTGTATATCTGCGTGCTTTCCAAACTGCTGTGGCCTAAGAACCGGCTCACGTTCTCAAGGCTCATTCCGGACTGCAGAAGATGCGTAGCGATGGAATGGCGCAGGCTGTGCAGCCCGACAGGCTTATCGATGCCGGCGATGTCTTTTAACCGCTCCAGCCGGTTGATCATGCCGTTGCCGGTCAGCCGGCGGCCAAGGAGACTTAAAAACAGAGCTGGATCGCCCCGGCCGGCAGATTGCAAATCGAACCTGGCCGTTTGGATGTACTCATCGAGGGAATCTGTTACTGTCTCGCTCATGGGAACATACCTTTGGCGGTAACCTTTGCCCTTTTTCACATAAACAAGCCGTTGCTTAAGTAGCACATCCCCCGTGTCCAGGCTGACACCTTCGTTTCTACGGAGCCCGCAGCCGTAATAGATTCCAAGCATTGCCCGGTCACGCGTTCCAAGTAGGTCGTCTGTCGTGGCCCGGTACAGGGCTGCGATCTCCCCCCGGGAGAGGATGACCTTGGCGGTATCCTTTTCCCCTGAGGGTTTTACCGGGATTTCAAAGCTTGGCCGGCCGCTGACCTGAAGGTACCGGCTTAGACGCTTCAGGGCGTTGATGTTGGAAGTGATGTAGTTGCCGGACAACCCGCCATTCTGCCTTTTGTTGGCCCGGCCTTGTAAATACCGGTAATACTGCGTTACGATAAACGGGGTTATCCCTTCAATGCGGTGGACTTCCAGGCTTTCCAAAAAGATCAAAAAGTCACGGACGTAATTCCCCGACACGTACACGGTACTCCCCGCATATTCCAGGGTCCTGAGCCATCGGCAGAAGGATTCCAGCAGAAGCAGGTATTCTTTGGAGCGGATCGGGTTAGTGTAAAAAGAGTGGGTGCCTTGCATTTTTTGAAGTATAACAGTTATACTTGGTAAGGGATTGATTGTATTTCAGTTGAAAGAAAAAAAACGATGTTATACTTAATGTTATTCATCTGTTATACTTCCATGCTGGACGGAACCGGCTGTTTCTTCATCCCCTTGCCGGCTTTCAGGTCCGCAAGAACCTGATCCAGTAAGTCCACGCCGCGGGTCAGCTCGCCGTATTCTTCCCAGCGGTGCACCTGGTATTCAAAGCCGCTCTTGCGGTTGCCTCCCACCCGCCGGATCAGCCAGCGGCTCTCCAGCTCGTGCAGGTAACGGTTGACCTTTACCGGGTACATGCGCAGGCGCTGCTGCACATCCCGGGCGCAGAAGCTCTCCAGCTTCTCCCGCTTCACCCAGGCTTTCAGCCCTTCGAAGAAATCGCGCACTGCCCGGGGCAGCTCATCGCTCTTGGTCAGCAGCACCTCCCGAAGCAGGCGGTTCGTCCACCCGATATCTTCCAGCGTGGTTTCTATATACGCCTGCCCGTTCGCCGCGTCCCGTTTCACCGGGCGTTGATACTGGCAGTAAAACGTGACGGTCTCGATGAAGGCCAGGTAGTGGGCGTTGGTGCGTAAGGGCTTGAACACATGTTCCGGCAGCTTCAGGTATTCGGCAAAAGGGTTTCTCACCCTGACACACTTAAGCACGCTTTGCATATCCCGGAAGAACTCCTTAAGCTGCTGCTCTTGTCCCGTGTCGATCCGGCCGGCCGACAGCCTGCGCTGGTACTCCATGATCCGCTCCCTGTGCTCCGGGGAGCTATCCACATAGATCAGCAGCGAACGGTTGGCATTGTCCTCGTAGAGCCGCTCCCGGGTGGTGGTCCCGGCCAGGCAGATCGGCCCTTCTACATGCAGGGTGACGGTTTTCAGGTTGCCTTTGCTGTCTTTGATGGGGATGGTCTTGGAGATCTTCCGTTTGGTTTGCAGCTCACGCAAAGGGTACAGAACGGCTTCCGCCCCGTCCATGTCCTCGATCAGCACCAGTTTATGGCGCAGCTCTTTCTGCTCAAAGTAATAAAACGCGTTCTCGCTCAGGATGGTGATTTCCAACTTGTCCTGCTCGGGGATCAGGGCGGCGATCTTCTCTTGAAGATAAGTTTTCCCGGTCCCCGAGCTGCCCAGGCTGATCACGTGCAGCGGGTTTTCCCGCAGGCGACTGGTAAAGACCAGGTACATCAACAGCCGGTTATTTTCTTCGCCCACCACGCCCGTTAATCCGATGTCCCTTACAGTGCGCTCCATCAGATCGGGGGATTTGAGGTATTTCGCGGCGCGCTGGATTCTCTCTTCGGTCAACTGTCGTTTTTCCGGCTTACGCTCTTTTAAGCTCTCGATCCGGGACAGACGGTATTGTTCCACCTGTTCGGTAAGCATGGCCAGGGCCTTGGTCAGGACCATGACGCTTACTTCGAGCCGTTCGGAGGCTTTGGCGATAAAGCGGTCCAGGTAATCGGCGTGGTACAGGTCCAGCGTGTGGCGTATGCTGTGCAACGGGTCGATGCTGTCGGTGCGGCGTATCTTCAGCGTGACCCTCAGTCGGTCCAGCTGGCCCAGGTTCACCCCGCCCAAAAGAGCCATCTGCAGCCCGTCGACGGTAAAGGTGATGTATTCTGCATTGGCAGTGTTGAGTTTTGGAGCAGGGGAGTTTAATAGCGTCGCTGACAATGATTTTTCCGTTTCCGGCAGCCTTTGCTTTTCCATTGAACGTTCTTCAGTTGAAAGAAAAAGATCTTTCCGGGTTTCCAGAAGGTGGGCAAAGACCTCCGGGTCATAGCTGATGGATAAGCTGTTGATGTCTTCCCCTTCGGGGGTTTCGACACAGCTTACCGTAACTGCAGCAGAGATCTCCTTTAACGTTGCCGCGTGTTTCTTGACCGCTTCCCTGCCAGGGAGATCCCCGTCAAAAAACAGGATGATCTCCTCAAGCTGCTGCAGCTGCCCGATGGCGGCTCTATGTTCTTCAGTCAGCCCGTTGGTGCCATAGCAGGCAAGGATGGCATAATCGCTTGTATTCTCCGGTAGTTGCATGAGCGTGGCCGCGTCTATGATGGCTTCGGTTAAGATCAACCGGGTGGTTGCCGGGGAAGGATACCCCGGATACAGCCCGCTGCGACCTGTGCTGTAGTAATGTTTAGCAGTATCGTTATTGATAATGCTGCGGCCGTAAAAGCCGGTGATGTTTCCGCCTGTGTCTTTCAGGGGAAAGATCACGCAATGCTTCAGCCCTTCCATCTCTTTGCCACTGTTATAACCGCATTCCACCTGATCTAGGTTCCGGCTTTTCAGGTATTGCCCTGCCTTGGAGCTCTTTTGCAAAGCAGATTGAAGTTTTTCAAACAAGGCGTTCCGCTCTTGTGCTTTGGCGGGATATATCTGTACGGGCTCGGGTTCGTGTGCCTGCATGGATGTGCCTATGAGAGTTTGCGCTTTTACAATCGCCAGGTGCTTGGTAATCTTTTCCATCAGAGAGATAAACTCGATCACATCCCCGCTGCCGGCCCCACAGTTAGAGCTAAAGCAGGTCCAGGTGTTGGTTTCCGGGTAAACCTGCAGGCTCGGGGTGGTATCCTGGTGAAACGGGCATAACAGGCGGTGATTGCGATCGGGCTTGAGATTGTAGTGGGCCAGCACCTGTATGATGGACAGTTGTTGTTTGATCTGCTGGATTTCCATTGTTGATAACTTTTAACCTAAACATATTTGTTTGCAAACATAACACATTTGTTTAGCCAAACAATATCAGTACGGTTTTATTTATCAACAGCAATTAACATATATGTTTTCAAAAGCCTATCTTTGCTAAACATTTACACTTGTTTGCAACTTTTTAATAAACCATTGCGCTATGAATGATTTTGCGGAAAATCTAAAAAAACATAGAACGGACAGGGGTATCTCACAGGATGAACTGGCCAAAAAAATTGATATTCACCCGGTGCAGTTCTCACGGTACGAACGTGGACAAAGTGTACCATCTATTGAGGTGGTGCAAAAAATTGCCAATGCGCTGGAGATAAGCATTGATGAGCTTGTTTATGGCAACCAGGACAGCAAAGCCGAACAAACCATAAGCGACCGCGAACTGCTCTCCATGTTTAGCAAAGTACAGCTGCTCGGCGAAAAACAAAAGGAAACCGTTAAAGATTTCCTTTCCGCTTTTATCCTTAAAACTGAGCTAAAACAAAAACTTGCTTGAACTAACGTTTCTTAGCCATTTAGCAGCAAAGCCATGACATTGCCGGGCTATTCGCTTATTTTAGTTTGAGGACTCTTTTATCGGTTTAACAAATTTGTATCCTGTCCAATCTCCTTCGAAATAACCTTCTCGTATAGTCTTCTTTGTTTCTTCTATCAATCCAACGGTACTAATTGTATACTCAAAACAAGTTTCAATTAAGCGAGCATATTTCATTTCTTCTTTTTCAACATTAATTCTACGCTGATATAAATTCCTTTTAATAATATAATTACTATTTATCTCTAAATAAGCCTCCCATGCATCTATAGTTACCCCTGCTAATTCTTGATAATCAAGCACAACGCCACTTTTATTATAAGAAACTAAATGGTTTTTAACAACTCTCATATTATATTCATTAATAAAATCTTGTAAAATCAAAACAACTATTATGTTATTCTATTCTGGTAATACATATAAACTTCTGAACTTACTATTAGGATAACTATTTTTAAGTTCCTCTGGAATGAATATTTTCAAGCTATCTTTTATTTCAAACAAACTATCTGCATTATTCATCATTCCAAACACAGCTTTTCTATCCATCTTAAATGGAAAACTTTGCCCTTTAAAAGCAATTAAATATTGTTCAAATAAAGATTTAGTTTCAACTTCAGTATTAGGCTTAATTAATCCTAAACACGAAACGCTTATCAACAATAAAAAGCAATATTGTAATTTTGTCATTTAAAATCAGTGTTATAATTAATGTAAGTCAAGAAAATATTTATTGGTTCTTCCTTACAGCTGTTACTGTATATGTTTTATTATTATAATGCGTTGGTCCTGATATAGCCCCATTGTTTACATTAAACGTATTAGTATGGTGAGTTCCTTCGTCTGACCAAACTGTTCCGGGGTCATAAAAATTATATGTAGACGTTTGCGTTTGTAAATTTGTCGTTCTTGAAGATGTTGCAACCCAATGGTCTCCATCTCCATTTCCATTATAGTCAACTTGAACACGAACAGAATTCCCGTTTCCAATTTGTTCATTCATATAATCAATCTGCCCATCAGTTGTATTGATATCATTACCTCCTCCTAAAGATGTAGCACCGCTATTGCTAACCATTTGACCTGCCTGATAGAAACAATTACCTTCTGTCTCAACAGGTTGCTTGTTTTGAGATCCAGTTATATTACCATTTTTATCATATACAAGTTCTCTTTGCGTCTCCCAATCTCCTTCATTTAGAACAGTTTCTGTCATTGACTCAGGCGTATTCTGATTATATGTCATACTTACACCATCTCCTAAATCCATGGTATAACTTGTTCCAATGTTTGAATACCCATCTACAGCATCACTCCCATCTCTCCACATAACAGCACCTCCTTCGACTGCATTTCCATCTTTATCTGAGGTCTGATACCAATCCATCCCATCCAAGTCAACAATGTTCATGGGGTTGTTAGCGCAATAGTTGTAAGGGGTCCATGAATAGTAGGTTTCAGCGCTTGGATCCACCGAATGCCACCTTGCCAGCACCGGGTCATAGAACCTGGCCCCGTAATCATACCATCTTACGCGATGATTTCAGCATCAAAACCAACTTCTACCTGCTCCCAGACCACCAGTTCAAAGAACGTTTACTGCCTCTAAAATTAGTCTTTTTT
>Ga0268277_1001868_pt1 | contig 13127 bp, 9 predicted proteins | sample saktaG_5_FD_190132 | JGI IMG/M metagenome (GOLD analysis project Ga0268277, IMG submission 190132) | Saline water microbial communities from Sakinaw Lake, British Columbia, Canada - sak_2010_1_5_50m | ecosystem: Environmental > Aquatic > Non-marine Saline and Alkaline > Saline ...
TCGGCCTGGAACGCGATGAGAAGACGGCCCTGGCGCGCGAATACTATCAGAAATTCCCGGAAGGTCTGGAGGACAAGACAGTGCTGATCCTCGACCCGATGCTGGCCACCGGCGGATCGCTGAGCGATACGATTGAAGCGCTCAAGAAAAAAGGCGCCCGCAATTTTTCGGTGGTGACCATCGTTGCGGCGCCGGAAGGGATCGCACGCATCCGTACCCAGCATCCGAAAGTCCACATCTACACCGCCGCCGTCGATGAATGCCTCAACGAGCATAAATATATCGTGCCCGGTCTGGGTGATTTCGGCGATCGCTACTTCGGGACCTGATATTCCTACCGACGACCTTTTTTACCGAAGGTAAAACCTTCTGCCTAATAATGTCATTTCGGACCTCGCTAACAGCGGGGGAATCCCGCCAACAGCGGGTGAGAAATCGGGTTGGCTTTTCGCATACGATTCGAGACTGAAGCGATCACCCATCATGTTATTTTCGGCTCTTATGACAGGCGATCTGGAAAATTGGATTAGCAGACGGTTTTTTATGAATCGCTTAGCACAAGAGCATTCTGATCATGGAAACAATCCGATAAAACGTAACGGCGGCACATTTTCACATAACGGATGGCAATATGGCAAGTGGCGGTTTGCGGAGTGCGTTCCTATCCACAGAGGGAAAAAATTGATGCGGGCTAAAATGCCTGAATTACCACTTTCCCCGCCATTTGCTATATTGTGTGTTGCCTGCAGTAGCTTTTTTTATCCAATCGATATATTTAAATGTTTTCCTAATCCAATCTCAATCAATTTGTAGAAAGTTGAAATCTGGATATCGCTTTGTCCTTTCTCAATACGAGAAATATAACTCTTTTTAGTCCCTGTACGTTCCGCTAATTCTTCTTGGGTAATCTGAGCGTTCTTTCTTGCTTCTCTTAGCATCACACCTAATCTGAATGCCAATGAATCAGCATCATACTTATCTCTCGACGGAGTACCTTTTTCTCCATACTTGTCTTTTAATAAATCCTCGAAATCAGTTGCATTTATCATTTTATTGTCCTCCATATTTTTCAATCAAGTACTCCTTTTTTAATCTCTCAGCAAGTTTTATCTCCTTTTTGGGAGTCTTTTGTGTCTTTTTAAGAAAGCAATTTGTTAATACAACAAGATCTCCTTTGTCTTGGAAACATAAAATCCGTATGCTTTTAAAGGTCGTAATCACCCGAATCTCCCAAATTCCATCAGTATCATCGAGTAGTTTATAAAACTTCTTCGGGACTTGTTTTTCAAATCTCACTAAATCAAGAACGTATTCAATTTTCTCCTGAATCTTTAAATCCTGACTTTTGTAAAAATCAACAAAGTTATCCTTGTATGCAATTACTTTTCTAATCATGGCACAAAGTTAACTAATTAGTTTACATCGTCAAAATCTAATCCGGAATATTTTTGAAGAGCTGAGGCTCCTCCGCTATTACAGGCAACGTCCAGGCAAAACACCGTTGTCACCGGCTCTTGTGCCAGGCGATCAGGAAAATTGCACTGGATCAGCAGACGATCTATTGTGAATCGCTTAGCACAAGAGCCTTCTGACAATCGATAATGCCGTCAGGCATGAAAGATCGGTAAAACAACTTCAACGAAAACATCTCGCGTCCCGTCCGGGACGGCGCTTTATCAGACTTGGTGATATTTTACCGATCTTTAATCCGGGATTTTCGACGGTTCGGAGTATATCGCTTTCCTTCATTGCTTTTTTCAGCGGTGGACACATGCCGCCATATCGACGTTAAGTTGTTGGCCTCCGGGAGGGAGCGCTTAATCCGTGAATGAGCAGCAATCACCCTCTAACCGTCATTCCGAACCCAATTCATTGGGTGAGGAATCGGGTTGGCCGGTCGCATCCGGTTCGAGAGTAAATCAATAACCGCTCAGGTTATTCAGCGGCTCTTGTGCCAGGCGATCTGGAAACTGTATTAGATCAGCAGATTGTTTTCGTGAATCGATTAGCACAAGAGCCTGCTGATCAGGCAAACAATCCGATAAAATGCAACGGCGGCATATTTTCACATAACGGCTTGCAGCCACCCGCAGGTCGGGAGTTAACCGATGAACTTCCAACGGAGAGTTGCTTTTCAATTTACTAATTTACTGTCAACGAAGCACCGAAACCCGACTTGCCGGGTAGCTTGCTGTTGTATGCTGGGGTTCGTTTGTTATTTGTTGCTTGTCATATATGGTCTTTGTTTTGCATTTGTCAATAAACTAAAACCTGTTAACGAAGCACAAATTTATTTTGTTCTTTTGTGTGTTGGCAATCTCAAAACCGTCCTTAAAGGCGGTTACTCAGGCAGGAGAGGCGTAAGCTCTTTTGTAAGTCTTTGGTTTGTGCGATGGCTTGAGCGGGCTTACAAATGTGCTTACGACTGTGGGTTGCTATTAACTGTCTAAACTGGTGGTAATCCAAGTTCTTCAAGGAATTTATTGTGTCTTTCTGCTGCCGATTTAGCTTTTTTCTCGATTTCCACTAATTCCTTATTCACAACCTTTAAGTCAATTTTTTCTTCTGCCTTAGCTGTACTTACATACCGTGAAATATTTAAATTGAAATCGTTGCTTGCAATCTCGTCAATTGATACACTGCGAGCATAGCGCTCAACCTTCTCTGGACGACTTTTATAAGTTTCAACGATTTTTTCTATATGTTCCGGCAATAAACTGTTTTGTCGTTTGCCTTTTTCAAAATACTCGCTTGCATTTATAAAAAGTACATCATCTGTTTTCTTACATTTTTTTAACACCAAAATGCAAACGGGAATACCTGTCGAGAAAAATAAATTCGCTGGCAACCCAATAACCGTGTCAATATTACCGTCTTTTAAAAGCTTGGTGCGAATCCGTTGTTCTGCCCCGCCACGGAATAGTACGCCGTGCGGTAAGATGATAGCCATTGTTCCTTCTTTCCCCAGAAAATGAAAACCATGTAAAAGGAAAGCAAAATCGGCTGCCGATTTTGGAGCAAGCCCGTAACTTTTAAAGCGAAAATCCTCCCCTAAACTTTCGGATGGTTCCCAGCGGTAACTAAAGGGCGGATTGGCAACAACGGCGTCAAATTCCATCTTTTTGGCAGGGTTCATTTCGTTTAAGATACTCCAGTCGTTCAGCAGTGAATCGCCGTGATGGATATCAAATTCCGTATCTTTGACGCCATGCAGCAACATGTTCATACGGGCAAGGTTGTAGGTGGTAATATTTTTTTCCTGACCGTATATCTTGCCGATACCATATTGATCCATTTGTTTCCGGACATTCAGCAATAACGAACCCGAACCACAGGCAAAGTCCAGCACCTTGTCCAGTTTTTTCTTTTTGCCTGAACCGGGATTCTGACTGTCGAGAGTGACAATTGATGAAAGAATGGTTGATAATTGTTGCGGTGTGTAAAACTCGCCGGCTTTTTTCCCGGAACCGGCGGCAAACTGACCAATCAGGTATTCGTAAGCATCTCCTAAACTGTCAATATCGGTGGAAAATTGGGCGATACCCCGGGCTATTTTGGAAACAATGGTGCACAGTTTCTTATTTCGTTCCGTCTGGCTTTTACCCAGCTTTTCGGAATTCAGGTTGATTTCGGAAAACAAACCGTGGAAATTACTTTCAAAAGATTCGTTTTCAATGTATTTGAACCCTTTCTCTAAAGTCACCAGTAAATCGCCGCTCTGGGTACGTGCCAGTTCTGCAATGCTACTCCAAGAATATTCGGGTTTGATTACATAGTGAATTTTACGGCGCATCTGATTTTCAAAAATGTCAATATCTTTTGGATTTTCTGCGTACCAGATTTCAAGGGGAGTCGAAACTCTCAACTGCTTCATCACATCCCGGGGCGTTTCAGGATAATCAGACCCCAGCTCTTTTTTCGCCGCTGTTTCGTAGTTGTCGGATAAATACCTCAAAAAGATGAACGATAACATATAATCGCGAAAATCGTCGGGATTCATTGCGCCGCGCAGTTGGTTAGCGATGTCCCAGAGGATTTTACCTAATTGTTGTTGTTCTGTCTGTGTCATAATTATTTACCCAGTGTGCAATTCAAAAGTGTATTTATTCTGTATCCGTTCAAAAATTTCTTTAAATAACTGCTCATTGTCAGGTACTAATTCTTTCGCCTCATAGCGAAAAACATTCTTATGTGACATGGTATTTACTATTCGCGAAATGTCCTCGCTGTCATCATACCCAATTTTTTCCAGTACATAGGCGATTCGACCCACACCAAGAAACGAGCTGATGTTTTCTAATACCTGACGCAGTATTGCGAAATGATAGGCATAAAGTGAGTCGGAATCAATGGCATTCTTTAAAGTTTGAAGAAGCTCCAGATGATATAAAAGCACTTCACTTTTTGGGCTGGCAAATTTAATCTCATCTGCTTTTTTCTTCAAGATGTATATCTGGATGTCTTTTTTATAGGAATCTGCCTTTTCTCCTTTTTTGAGCCAGTCGGAGAGAATTGATATAAATCCAATATGATGAGTCGTAATGATAATTTTTCTTGTTTTGTAATGTCGGTCAATTAATTCCATTACTGAAGAAGCCGTGACAAAAATATTGTGGTCATCCAGACTTGAAACAGGATCGTCAATGAAAAAATGACCGGATTGTTTTCCTTCACCCGTCCAGCCTTCAATATCAAATAATGTGAGAAAAAAGCACCACATAAATATTTGTTCTTCACCTCTGGAAATTTTTATGGGAGCATCCGAAATTTCATCATCTTTTAAAGCTTTCTTGCTTTTCTTGTCTTTTTCCTTTTCAAGGAAAAACTGTACTGATTCTATGCCTTCAGCTGTATTGTTATAATAGTTAAATTGAAAATCATATTTTGGTTTGTATGATCCCAGCTTGTCTCTTAAGTTGTTTTCATCTAATAATGTATGATACTGATTAAGACTGCTTTTATGAATATTTAATTTGACGTTGGCGCCATCGTTATCTTCGTCGTTATCCCAAATAAACAGATCTTCACTGTAGGCATTATAATAAACGCCGGCATGATTGCCGCTTTTTTTATCCTTGGTTATGTCTTTATATGCAACGGATAATCTTGTTTTACCGATTGTGTTAAAAGCATAAATCAGGATTATGTTTTTATCCAGTTCGATAAGTTGAGAAGCCAGCGATTCTAATATTTTTTTCTGTTTACCCATTTGTTAACTATATTGTATTTGGAAATAACTGTTGCATTAAACCCTTTTTGTGTTTTTTTAGAGTTTCGAGTTTTAGATTTTGGGTGGTGATTAATTCGTCAATGGAAGTAAGGCAATCGGCAATTTTTTGTTGCTCTTTCGGATTTTCAGGAAAATAAATCTCAAAATCATTAATTTGTTTTGCACTTATATGAGGAATACCACTACTGGTATTAATTCTATCAACATAAGAATGAAACTTAGTTGAATTTATATGATGAAAGATAAATTTAATTGTTTCTTTGTTTTTTGCTCTCAATCTTGCTACACGTTGAATGAGTAATGAGCCAGAATCTTCTTCTGTAATCAATGCTGAATTCTTACCTACTTTCGATCCATCCATGCCGATTACTAAATCATTGATTTGTAATATGTATTTTTTTAAATCGTTTATTTCTCCAAGGAAAAATCTATCAATATCTTGGCTATGTCGAATAGTTCCTTCGGTAATATTTATCCCCCTCAATAAAGGAGTACCTTTTGAATCTTCCGATATTTCTGAACTTTTAAAGGGGAAGCCTGAAAGCAAATTTGCTTTATCACCAATTGTATATATTTTCCAATCTCCGTCATCCTCAAATTCCTTAAACCGTAATAAAGGCAAAGTTTCCCCATCGGCCGGGAAAAGGTTTTGCAGCAGGCCTTTTTTATGGGCCTGGAGGGCTTCGAGTTTTTGGTTTTGGGCAGTGATTAATTCGTCAAGTGAAGAAAGAAAATCGGCTATTTTTTGTTGCTCATCTGGTTTTGGGATTTCAATAGATATTTCAGATAAATCGCTAGAATTAATAGCCGGATAATTAGAACCCGTACATTTTGCCAATACTTTGCTTACAAATAAATCATTATGCAGGTACTGGAATAAGTACATTTTAGATTCAAATGCTCTTAATTGTGCATAACCGGTAGAAGCGACATATTCAATGTCTTCTTTTTTTTGAAAAAAATAATTATTCTTTTGATATGGTCTTACTGTCTGGTAAATAATATCACTGGCCTTTAATAGTCTTTGTGCTCTGCTTGGTGCAGATTCAAGAGCTATAATTTTTTTCTGCAACAAAACTCCTGCTTCAACTGATTCTAGGTCTATGTAAACAAAGAATTCTGGTAACTTACTGATTGAAGGATTTATTTTACAGACTTCGTTAAGTTTTTTTTCATCCCATTCCTCAGCATCCATAAATTCGGGAAACCGCAACTCAGGCAGTATTCTAGTGTTATTTGTTTTATTCATACGCTTCCAGTCCTGAAATTTCGCGTCCCTGGGCCAGTTTTTTTAAGATGGGCACAAGATCTTCCATGAGTGCCAGTTCTTTTTGGGTGCGGGCTTTCCAGCCCAGATCCAACGGCGCCATCAGATCGTTCAGTTTCTCGCCATCGAATATCATGCGGTCTAAAATACCATCAATAAAGGTATTCAGTGCAACGGTTTCAAGGCCATGCTTTTCGGCGGTTTGTTGTATTTCCTGTGCCAATTTTTCGGCTTTAAAAACCTGGTAGCCTTGTTCTATTTCCTTTACGCTTCTGCCAATGCTTGTATCTAAGCTATTGATAAAGTCGGTGATGTCCTCACGTTCATCCAACAGGTTGGCGCTGGAGCAAAGTAGGTTGATGATCTGCTCACGGGTCATTTTCTGTTTGCTTGGCTTGCTTTGGGTAAAGCGGGAAATCAGTTTCATGATGTAGTCGTAGTCAATTAAAGCCGACGCAAAGAGTATAAATTCAAAATCCAGTTGCTGTATATCAGGGCTGGCCTTATCGCCTTCTTTCTGTTGTTTTGCTTTAAACTGTTTCGCCATTTCCAGGTAAGAGCTGCGGAAGGAGCGCAATTTATCTTCAGGGATAAGTTCTTCAATTGTTGCTTTTTGTTCATCGGTCAGATCGGTATATTGATCTAGTTGCGTTTTCAGCCGTTGTACTTCCTTAAACCGATTAATGAAATTAATCCGTGCGGCGTCGCCTTTCAAGTTATACACTTCCTGCGGTTCGCAGACAAGGTTGCTTGTCTGCATAAAGTTGCCCAATGCTGCGACTGATTTCTGGTATTTTTCAATAACCACCGGAGCCGGATCCACCAGCCAGATTTCTTTGGCTTTTGCTATCTCTTCGCCTGAGAATAGGGCAATCGCTTTATCGACCTCATTCTGTTGCTGGCGAAAGTCGAGAATATTTCCATAGGGTTTGGTATCGTTCAGAATTCGGTTAGTCCGCGAAAACGCCTGAATTAACCCATGGAATTTCAGGTTTTTATCCACATACAGGGTGTTTAAATATTTCGAATCAAAACCGGTCAGCAGCATATCTACCACAATGACAATGTCGATTTTATTCTCTTGTGAATAATCATTATTGCTGTATTTCTGGTCTTTGATGCGCTGCTGAACGTCCTGATAATACAAATCGAATTCATCAAACCGGTGATTGGTTTTGTAAAGTTTATTATAATCGGCAATGATGCCTTTCAACGCCTTCTTCTTTTTTTCGGGCTCAACCTGATTGTCCGCTCTTTCCTGGGGTAAATCCTCCTGAATTTGTCTGATGTCGGCAGTATTTTTAGCGTTGGTTCCATTTTTTCCGGGAATTATGGGAGGTGAGAACACGCAGGCAATATTTAAAGTATTGTAATTTTCATCGTCAGCCAGCCGTTTATTCTGAATTTCTTTAAACAGCTGATAATAACTTATTGCATCATTGATGGATGATGTTGCCAGAATTGCATTAAAACGGCGGTGGTTAGTTGCTGCTTCGTGTTTATTCAATATAGCTTCAGCTACTGCCTGTTGCGCAATTCCTTCACCGGGCTTGGTTTTTACATTACCATCGGGTTTAAAATAATCAACGTGGAAACGAAGCACATTTTTATCGTCAATAGCATGAGTTATAGTGTAAGCATGCAAACGCTTTTGGAAAATGTCCTCTGTCGTATTGTATGAAGCTTCCTGACCATCTATTTTTTTATAGGTTGCATTATCGTCAAAAATGGGTGTTCCAGTAAATCCAAATAATTGTGCTTTTGGAAAGAATTCTTTTATTGCTTTATGGTTTTCCCCAAACTGGGAACGGTGACATTCATCGAAAATAATAACGATACGCTTGTCACTCAGTGGTTCAAGCTGTTCTTTATATGTCAGTTTTCTTTTTTCTTTCCTGGATATGTTTCGTTTACTATTTTCGTCTAAAGCCAATCCAAGTTTTTGAATAGTGGATACGATTACCTTGTCGGCGTATTCTTCCGAAAGTAATCGCTGTACCAGAGTATAAGTATTGGTATTGGCTTCGACACATCCTTTCTGAAATTTGTTGAATTCTTCACGCGTCTGTTTGTCGAGGTCTTTCCGGTCAACCACGAACAGACACTTTTCAATGTCGGGATTATCTTTTAACAGCGTTGAAGCCTTGAAAGAGGTCAGTGTTTTTCCGCTGCCTGTCGTATGCCAAATGTAACCATTGGCCCGGTTTTCGTGAATACAATCAACAATTGATTCCACCGCGTAGATTTGATAAGGCCGCATCACCATCATTTTTTGTTCGCTGGCTACCAGGACCATGTAGCGGCTGATCATCTCGCCGAGTTTACATTTAGGCAGGAACTTTTCAGTAAAATCATCTAAATGAGCAACTTTTTTATTATCTCTCTCCGCAAACTGGTAAACAGGCAAAAATTGTTCATCGGCATTAAAAGCGAAGTGCTGATTATTATTGTTAGCAAAGTAATAGGTGTTTGACCGGTTGCTCACGATGAACATCTGCATGAAACAGAGCAGTGTATTTGAATAACCATTTCCACGGTTATTTTTATAGTCCACAATTTGCTGCATTGCCTTGCGTGGGCTTACGTCTAAGGTTTTTAACTCAATCTGTACGACCGGAACGCCGTTTATTAGCAAAATAACATCATAGCGTTGGTGGCTGTAGTTAGTATTTATCCGTAATTGGTTGATAACCTCGAAATCGTTCTTGCACCAGTCTTTAATGTTTACCAGCGTATATTGCAGTGGCGTTCCGTCTTCGCGCTCGAAAGTGTTGCGTTCACGCAGCATTTTTGCCGAGTCGAAGACATCAGGATTGATGATTTCATCAAGTAACCGTTCAAATTCCGAATCAGTTAAATTGACTCTGTTGAGTTTCTGAAATTTTTCCCGAAAATTCTTTTCAAGGCTGTCCCTGTTCCGAATATCTTCGCGATAAGTATACTTGAGGTCGGAAAGTTTACTTATGAATTTTTGTTCTATTTCTTTTTCTTTTGTCATGTTGAAATTAAATCACGCAAATTACTAAAAATCGCCTTAGTTTTTCATTTTTCTAATCCATGATCATTCACACAAAATATTGCTATTTCAACGGGGTGTGTAGGTAAAATTGCAGCTCTTCTGCAAGCCTTTGGTTTCGTGCGTTGGCACGTGGGGGCTTGGAAATGTGCTGCAATGTGGGCTGGGTTCCTTTTACTTTTTTTTGCGGGGGGAAAGAAAAAAAACAAAATAAATTCCTCTAATTTCGCACCAACCTGTCAATGAGCTAAATTCCGCTTTATAATATTCAAATTCTCCACCAATATGCTGTCAGTGCGGAATTTTTACACTAGCATACAACTATTGTAACAACGCATTTCGTATATCCGTCCAATTTGGCATGATATACGTCCCGAAATTTCGGAACGTTTATTTTTCTTATCGGTGATGCCTTGTCGCATCGATGGGCTTGACAATCTTCCCCAATTTTTGTTTGCTGAAAGGGGTATGTATTTCAGTCGCATATCCCGCTGAACTGTTCTGATAAATTCGGCCGGTAAAGCACTCGCTCCTAAACCCTGGCTTTTCGCTGTGGCCGTGATCTGCTGCATTTGTATGAATTCTACGAAGTAAAACGAGTAATGTCAATCGAAACTTATAGAAGGATATTCCGGAAAGCAGGCCCGGCTTCCTCACCCGGCTCCGGCACATCCGCTTCCTGTTTCCGAAGATCGAACTTCCTATCCGAAAAATAAACAGGTATCCCGCCTGCATGGATACTGGTTTCGGCGACATAGATTCGGATATTTTGTTCATGGATTTCTATTCTTCGCACATAGACAGGCATCTTGACAACATAGAGTGACGTCCGTGAAACATAGATTCCTTTACCGGCAACATAGATTGGCATATTGACAACATAGAGTGATGTCCATGAGACATAGATTCCTTTACCGGCAACATAGAGAGGCATATTGACAACATAGAGTGACGTTCCCGGGACATGGATTTGGATATCGTCTTTATCGATTAATGTTTCGTAGGCTCTGGAATGGTCAACCTCCCGGAGGTTTTGAACCTCCGGGAGGTTTTAAACTTCAGAGGTTTGGAAAAAAGACAAATGGACAAACAGGGAGGTTTGTCCTACGATATAAGAAGTTTAAAACAGGAGATATTTTCTTAGACGGAACCGAGATGCGGGATCAAATTCAAGAGCTGTTTAAAACCGTCGACAATGGCTGCTGCAACCGGGATATCCTCGTAATGCAGAAAAAGATATTGATAATAGATCAGCGTTATCGCGAGGATCGCCATCGAGATTTCACCCTCGAAGCTGTGGCTCATTTCGCGCCATTCGACATCCTCATCATAAATATGTTTGTGAGGCGTCACGTCCAGAGTTCCGGTACAGGTCTTGAAAAAAGTCACAATGGCATGCAGGATCCAATGTCCGGCGAAATACAGGGCCGCCAGCCGAATAATCAGCAGGAGCAACTGGCTGTCCGGATGAATCCGGTAATAGAGGAAAAAGGCGATCCAGGGATAAAGGAAAAAACGCAATCCTTTGCTGATATAACCGGTGAATAGCTCCGTAAAGCCGAAATATCCCAGGTGAATGCTATAGATATAAAACGCGAACCATTTGAGATTTTGCAGACGGAAAATACCGACAAGGCTCCCCAACCAGGCGCGCAGGACAAGCAGGATGGCGCTTTTATTCATTTCTTCGCTTTGTGTAGCAGTCATTCGCAACTCCCCGTTAGAAAATCAGTTGAAAGAGCCATGCGCCGGCTTTGTAGATGTACATTACCAGGAAATCGGGTATCAGCATCAGGCCCGAATACTCGACCAGAGTCATCACAACCACGAACAATAATCCGAATAGAAGGGCCTGGGAAAAACCGACGAAGACCCGGAGCAGAAACGATTGGATGTTGGGCCCGACATTATCCTTCAGGTAATGATAAGATCTTTCGGCGAAGTAGGATAACTGGATCAGGACGAACAGCACCGAGATGGTGTGGATGTGAATTTTCGGCAGCAGCTCGAATTTATCGAAAAGATTCTGAAAGGCGGGCAGCAGCAGAAACGGCGCCTGAAAGATTTTCAGGCGGGCAAAATAGTAGAGCGCGCTCACCAGCAGGATGGCAGGCCAGATACCGAAATAGTAATGGCCCATGACCGTTTCCTGCAGATTTTCCTGCAGTTCGTGGATTTCCTTAAAAAATCCGAAAAGATCCATCTCAGCAGCCAGGTTCACATTCTTCAAGGCGTGTGATGGTCTGCGACGCGATTGCGCCTTGCGAGCGTCGGCCAGATATCCATTCATGACCTGTGCAATCGGGCCTTCTTTATCAAAAACGCGGTCTCCGTTTTCCTGCACCAGCAAATCGTAGTCCCGGCCGTTGAAACGATAGCTGACGTCATAGACATTCCACTGAAGTATCTGCAGATTTTGGAAGACAATACGGGTTTTCTGATCGGTTTTCTGCAGAGCGGCGCTCTTTTTTTCTAGAATTTTATCATGAAGCAGGTCAAAATCCGTCAGCGAATCGACATCGACATCGACCTCGGGTTCGGTTATATTCAATAATTCCAGGCCGCCTTCGTCGGTCGATAAAATTTGGAACTCCGGGAAATTTTGCCGGATTCTCGAAGAATACATGGTGGTGATATCGTGATCATAGCGGAGCTGCTGCCGCATCTCGTAGTATGTTTTAATTTTACCGTAGCCATTGCAGGTCGGACAGGTGATACTGCCTTGGCCGTTGCAGGTCGAGCAGGTGATTTTACCGCTGCCGCCGCATTTGGAACAGGCTATCGTACCGTGACCGCCGCACGATGAACAACTGGAGAGAATCTGGCCTTTACCGCCGCAAGTTCCACAACTTACCATGCGATTGATGTTATAGTCCCATACCTGTCCGTGCTGGCAGCCGCAGGGGACCATTGCCGATCCGCTGCCGTTACAGTTACTGCAGCGTGATTTTGCTTTGCCGCCACAACTGGGGCAGGTCACGCTGCCCTGTCCGCCACATGCATCGCATCGAATTTTACTCCGTCCGCCGCAAGTGGAACAGGTCTCAACAGATTGACTGCCGTCGATGATAAAAGCGCCTTCGGCATCACGGAAATCGCGGTTGTCCAGGCCGTTCTGGCTCCGGAGATCGACGTCGGCCGGATATTGATATTTCCGTTTTGGCAGGGGCTCGCCCTTGTAGGGTTCCTTTTTGACGGCGATATTTCTCTGATCGAATTGCGTCTTCAGGACCACGGAATAGCAGGGCCGGAGAGTAAGTTTCGTTATCTCGATTTTGCTGCCGAAGTTCCGGTATTCATGATGAGGAACGCGGTTGGACCAGGTTGAGAGCATTTGCTTTATCTTGGAAGCTTGCTCCGATTGCGGTGGTAGTTCTTGTATAGTAAATAGTTTACCCATGATGCCAACCCCCGATTATGAATCGATAAAAAAATCAGCCCAATTATAACGAATTAATATCAGACCTGCAAAAATAAACACTGAGTTATATTTTGTAAAATATAGATTCTTTCCTTATTATTGCTGGCAAATATAGTTGAAATCGATGAGCAAAGTTGGACATCTATCCGGCATTATTGGAAAGGACACCTTACTATGGTTCGCAGTATCGTTA
>Ga0268277_1001869_pt1 | contig 13122 bp, 15 predicted proteins | sample saktaG_5_FD_190132 | JGI IMG/M metagenome (GOLD analysis project Ga0268277, IMG submission 190132) | Saline water microbial communities from Sakinaw Lake, British Columbia, Canada - sak_2010_1_5_50m | ecosystem: Environmental > Aquatic > Non-marine Saline and Alkaline > Saline ...
ACAGAATCATCGTCAGTCAGCGCACCTTGCGGGAGAATTGCCTGGAAGTGAAAAAAAGAAAAGAAAAAAAGGCCGGCTTGCTGAAAATTAAAGAATTGAATTCGTATTTTCGCAAAAATTCTTAAACCATGAACAATCCACTTAAAAAGTTTTTACATTTTATTGCCGAAGATATTGCCATTGATTTGGGTACGGCCAATTCCCGCGTTTACGTCAGAAACAGGGGGATAGTCCTTACAGAGCCGTCAGTAGTCGCCGTCAATCAAAAAACTGGCCAGGTTTTGGCTATCGGCGAGGAAGCGAAAAAAATGGTGGGAAGAACTCCGGCTTACATCGTGGCCACCCGGCCTTTGATTTCCGGAGTTATTTCCAACTTTGAAATAACCGAACAAATGCTCAGGTATTTTATCGAAAAAGCCCATAAAAAAAGATTTCTTTTGAATCCGCGGCCGAGGGTGATAATCGGCATTCCCTGCGGCGTGACCGAGGTGGAGAAAAAAGCTGTTTGCGACGCCGCTAAAAACGCCGGAGCCAGAGATGTTTTCATTATTGAAGAACCGATGGCGGCTGCTTTGGGCGCCCGCCTGCCTGTTCAGGAAGCCGGGGGCAATTTCATCGTTGACATCGGCGGCGGCACGACCGATATCGCCGTCATATCTCTGGGGGGCATAGTCATTTCCAAAACCTTAAGGGTTGCCGGGGACAAGCTGAATCACGACGTCATCCAATTCGCCCAGGACGAATATAAGCTGCTGATCGGGGAAAGGACGGCGGAAATGCTTAAAATCGGCATCGGCTCGGCTTATCCTTTGAAAGAAAAAAAACAGCTGCCGATGCGGGGGAGAAATCTGGTCACCGGTCTGCCTGAGGAAATATTGGTTTCCAATGAAGATATAAAAAAGGCCCTGGAGAAATCAATAAAGCAAATCGTCGAGGAAATAAAAATAGCCGTGGAAGAGACGCCGCCGGAATTGCTGGCCGATATCATGGTTTCGGGAATTCAGATGGCGGGCGGAGGTTCACTTTTGAAAGGACTGACTTCTTTGATCCAGAAAGAAACGAAAATTCCGACCAAGATTATCGAAGATCCGACAACGACCGTTGTCAGGGGGGCGGGCATGGTGCTTGAAAATCTCGACCAGTTGCAGGATGTTTTATTGGAGACCGAAGAATTGGAGCCGCCGAGATAAAATTCATATTTAAACCGTGTTAAACAAAGAAGAAGTAAAACATATAGCCAAATTGGCAAGATTAGGCTTGACCGAAAGCGAGATTGAAAAATATCAGAAAGAGCTTTCTTCAATTTTGGATTACATTGAAAAACTGAAGGAAGTGGACGTTTCAGAAGCGGAGCCGACGAGCCACTGCTTACTTGGCGGTTCTCCCCGGCCGGAAATCTCCGGCGAACAGAGCGGCCAGGCGAACAAGAGCGAAAAATTGTTGAAGCTGGCGCCGGAAACGGAAAACGGCTACTTGAAAGTCAAATCAATAATCAAGCTTCCGAAGGAAGCGAAGAGATGGATTTAACCGAACTTACAATCGCTCAAACTCACCAGGGGTTGAAGGAAAAGAATTTCTCCAGTCTTGAACTATGCCAGGCTTATTTGGATAAAATCAAGAAAAAAAATAAGGAAATTTTCGCTTTTCTCAATATCAGGGAAGAGGGAGCTTTATCCGAGGCGAAAGAAGCCGACAAGATGATTGCGGCCGGAGAAGAAATTCCTGTTTTGGCCGGCCTGCCGGCAGCTATCAAAGACAATATTTTGGTTGAAGATTTTCCTTGCACGGCCGGCTCGAAAGTTCTTGAAAATTATTCGGCGCCTTACGACGCCACGGTAGTTAAAAAACTTAAAAACCAAAAAGCAATAATTTTGGGGAAAACGAATCTTGACGAGTTTGCCATGGGTTCTTCCACGGAGAATTCAGCTTTCGGACCTACCCGCAATCCCCACGATTTGAGCCGGGTTCCCGGCGGTTCTTCCGGCGGTTCAGCCGCAGCCGTGGCAGCTGATTTAGCCGCTTTTGCCTTGGGTTCGGATACCGGCGGTTCAATCAGACAGCCCTGTTCTTTTTGCGGAACAGTTGGTTTAAAGCCGACTTACGGAGCTGTTTCAAGGTACGGCCTGATTGCTTTTGCTTCTTCTTTGGACCAAATAGGCCCCATCGCCAAAACCGTGGAAGATTGCCAAACCGTTTTCAACGTTATAAGAGGGAAAGATCCTTTGGACTCGACTTCAGTGGAATTTGAAAAATCAGACGGCCGGTTCTCAGATCTGCGGATAGGCGTACCGAAAGAATATTTCGTCAAAGGTATTGATCCCAAGGTGGAAAGAATCATAAAAGCAGCCATAAAAAAATATGAAGAGGCTGGTGTTGAGATTAAAGAAATCAGTTTGCCGCAGGTCGAATACGCCTTGTCTTGTTATTATATAATTGCGCCTTCCGAGGCCTCGGCAAACTTGGCCAGGTACGACGGCATAAAATACGGCTATTCGGCAAAAAGCCGGGCGAAGAAAGGGACAGCAGAGGCTGAAAATTTATTGGACGTTTATTTGGAAAACAGAGGTGAGGGTTTTGGAGCGGAAGTAAGAAGAAGGATAATGCTGGGAACTTATGTTCTGTCCGCCGGCTATTACGAAGCCTATTATTTAAGGGCTCAAAAAGTGAGGACTTTGATAAAAAAACGTTTTGACCAGGCTTTCAAACAGGTTGATGCGATTTTCGCGCCTGTTTCTCCTTTTTTACCGTTTAAAATAGGGGAGAAGATCAACGACCCTCTTTCGATGTATTTGGTTGACATTTACACCGTGGCCGTCAATCTAGCCGGTCTGCCGGCGCTTTCTCTGCCAGTGGGGAAGGCGGACGATTTGCCGGTCGGCCTGCAAATCATCGGCAAACCCTTTGAAGATGATAAAATTTTGGAAATAGGTAAATTATACAACCATGCCAATAATTGAGAATTTCCCTCAAAACTTAATGTCGTTTTTCATTTCTCCGCCGGATAGCGAGTGGCTTTTGATCGTTAAAATCGTTTTTATTGTTTCATTTTTACTTATAATCGGTTTTATTATTTTTGCCCTGATAAAAAGCTCTTGGTTGAAATTTCTCATCTTATACGATGCCAGCGAATTTTTCAGTTTTCGGCCTTTCGGAGCCAGAAAAATAGAAAAGGATTGGAGAAAAATCATAATCAGATTGAATACGGGCTTGGAATCGGAATACAAATTGGCGGTGATTGAAGCGGATAACATGCTGAACGATACGCTGAAGAAAATGGGATACAAAGGAGAAAGTCTGGGAGAGAGGTTGGAAAAATTGACTTCAGCCACTTTGCCCAATATCGAAGAGGTTGGTGCAGCCCATAAAGTCCGCAACAACATCATCCACGACCCTAATTTTAAGTTGTCCCTTGACGAAGCGAGGAAAAAATTGGATATTTTCGAAAAGGCTTTTAGGAATTTGGATGCTCTTGAGAGTTGATTTTTGCTTAAAAACAGATTATAATAACGTCGCGGGGTAGAGAAGTAGTATCTTGCGAGGCCCATAACCTCGAGACCTGGGTGCAATTCCCAGCCCCGCAACAAATTTCGCCGGCGTAGCTCAGTGGTAGTAGCAGGGTCTTCATAAGGCCAAGGTCACAGGTTCGAGTCCTGTCGCCGGCACCATGCCGATTTTTAAAACAAAAAACGAAAACTTTTTTAAAAATTGGACACCAGAAATGGCTTATATCTTAGGATTTTTTACGGCTGACGGGAGTATGATAAGAAATAAACGTGGAGCACATTTTATTGAATTTCAGATTACAGATAAAAATTTATTATACAAAATAAGAGAAATAATTAATTCAGATCATAAAATTTCTGCGAGAATTAGAAAATTTCCATGGAAAGTCTGCTATCGTTTACAAATTGGTAGTAAAGAAATGTTTAATGATTTATTAAAACTTGGTTTAACGTCCAATAAAAGTAAAACGATAAAATTGCCACATGTGCCTGATGAATATTTTTCGCATTTTATAAGAGGGTATTTTGATGGAGATGGTAACGTCTCTGTTTCTAATTATATTAGAGCTGATAGAAATGATAAAAAAAGTACTACTATATTATCTGGCTTTACGTCCGGAAGCAAACAAATTCTGCAAAGTTTACACGATAAATTAAAAAAAATTGCCAATATATTCGGTGGTACTCTTTATTATAGCAATAGAGGGTATAGATTGTATTTTTCCGTAAAAGATAGTTTTAAATTGTATAAATTTATGTATAAAGAAATAAACAACAATTTATTCCTTATAAGAAAGAAAAAAATATTCGAAAGATATTTTGAAATTTAATTTTGCGGGCGTAGAGGAGCCTGGTCGTCCTCGGATCCCTGTCACGGATCAAATCGTGGGTTCGAATCCCATCGCCCGCGCAAGCGATAGTGCAGACAAATAACAAATCCCGTTTCAAAGGGATTTTTGTTTTCTTTTCGACCTTTCGGTAGGCGAAGAGCGCGGAGCGCTCTTCTTCACCTCGCCTCTGTGGAGGCTCGGTTGTTGATTTCAAGTTAAAATCAGGGTATAATGAAGTAACATGCCGCAAGCTAAGAATACAAAAACAGCATCTTCCTACGATGCTAAAGATATTTACGTTCTGGAAGGCCTTGAACCGGTCAGAAAAAGACCGGGAATGTATATTGGTTCAACCGGTTCCGAAGGACTGCATCATTTGATTTGGGAATGCGTTGACAATAATTTGGACGAGGCCATGGCCGGTTACGCCAAAAATATTGATGTCTTTCTTTTGCCGGGCGACAGAATCAAAACGACTGATGACGGCCGGGGGATACCGGTTGACATACATCCCCAAACTAAAAAATCCGCTTTGGAAACAGTAATGACCACTTTGCACGCCGGAGCCAAATTCGGCGGCAAAGCTTACCAGGTGGCCGGTGGCCTTCACGGAGTCGGAGTTTCAGTGGTCTGCGCTCTTTCAAAGTGGATGAGAGTCGAGGTCTGCCGCAACGGCCTCAGATATTCGCAGGAATACGCCAAAGGGAAACCTTTGACTAAAGTGAAAAAAGGCGATAAATGCAAGCAAACTGGCACCTCGGTTTGTTTCGAACCTGATACCGAAATCTTCAGCGAAAACAAATTTGATTTGAAGAAAATCATCAATCATCTCCGTCAGCAGGCCTATTTGACCAGAAACATAAAAATCACTGTTAAGGATTTGCGGGAAAAGCCGGAAAAATCCTACACTTTTTATTTTGAAGGAGGACTTGCTTCTTACATCAAACATTTAACCAGGGGTGTAGCTAAACGCCAGCCGAATATTTATTACGGCTTGGGAGAGAAAAACGGCATTTTAGTGGAAGCGTCTTTCCAGTATACAGAGGAATACGAATATTTTGAGGAAAGTTTTGCCAATAACATCAATACCGGCGAGGGAGGCACGCATTTGACCGGTTTCAGAACAGCCCTGACCAGAACCTTCAACGATTATGCGAAGAAAAACAACCTTTTGAAAGATAATGACGATAATTTGTCAGGAGAAGACGTCAGAGAGGGCTTTACCGGAGTTGTTTCCGTAAAACTGAAAGAACCTCAGTTTGAAGGTCAGACAAAAGCGAAATTAGGCAATCCGGAAGCGAAGACAGCGGTTGAAACAGTGGTTTCTGAAACCCTCTCCGATTTTTTGGAAAGAAATCCTCAAGACGCCAGGGCTATTATTGAAAAATGCATTCTTTCTTCCAAAGCCAGAAAAGCGGCCCGTGTGGCCAGAGATACTGTTTTAAGAAAAGGCGCTTTGGAAGGTTTGGCTTTGCCCGGTAAATTGGCCGACTGCACTTCCAGAAAAGCGGAAGAATCGGAGATTTACATTGTCGAAGGTGAATCGGCCGGCGGCAGTTCAAGGCAGGCCAGGGACAGAAGGTTTCAGGCGATTCTTCCTTTGCGCGGTAAAATTTTGAACGTTGAGCGCGCCAGATTGGATAAAATCCTGGCTTCCAAAGAAATAAAATCTTTAATCATCGCTTTGGGTACGGCTATTGCCGACGATTTCAAAATTGAAAAACTCAGGTATCACCGCATTATTATCATGACTGATGCGGATATCGACGGTTCCCATATCAGGACTCTTCTGCTGACCTTTTTCTACCGCTATTTCAAGCCCCTTATTGAAGCGGGTTATTTGTACATCGCCCAGCCGCCCCTTTACCGTTTTCAGTCCGGGAAAAACATGCAATACGCTTACAACGAAGAGGAAAAAAATAAAATTTTGGAAAAAATGAAAAAAGAAAAAACATTCGGTGTTTCAATACAAAGATATAAAGGTTTGGGGGAAATGAATTCAGCCGAACTTTGGGAAACCACCATGAATCCGGAAAAAAGAGTTCTTTTAAGGGTGAATATCGAAGGAGCCAAGGAGGCGGACAGGATTTTTGACATTTTAATGGGGGATGAAGTCCTGCCCCGCAAGAAATTCATCCAGACGCACGCTAAAAAAGTCAAAAATTTGGATGTTTAAAAGCTTTATTGACATTCAGGGCCTGTTTGATAAGATACAAACGGAGCCCCAAACGAGGGCTTTTTAAAAACCATGAATATTATTAACAAAACCATCGTTTTTTTGAAAGAAGTCAGGTTGGAAATGAAAAAAGTCAACTGGCCGACCAAGAAAGAAACTGTCAAATATACCTTGATTGTCATTGGTATTTCATTGGGAGTGGCTTTATATTTGGGCGGTCTTGATTTTTTATTTATCGCCTTGCGGAACAAGTTCATATTTTAATCCATTATGCCTAAACAGCAAATTACCAAAGAAAGAAATTGGTACGTTCTGCACACTTATTCCGGTTATGAGGACGCCGTGGCCAAGGCTTTGCGGCAGAGAGTCGAAAATTTGGGTATGGAAGACAAGATTTTCAGCGTCATTGTCCCCAAAGAGAAAAAGATTAAAATCAAAAACGGCAAAAGAAAGACCGTTGAGGAAAAGATTTATCCCGGTTACGTTCTGGTGGAAATGATCGTTACCGATGACAGTTGGTATGTGGTCAGAAACACTCCGAACGTGACGGGTTTCGTGGGAGCCGGAACAACGCCGGTGCCGGTTTCCAAAGCGGAAATCGAAAGTTTAATGAAACGGATAGAAGGCGAAGGCCCCAAATATAAAATAGAAGTCAAGGCCGGCGATTTGGTGAAATCGTCGACGGCCCTTTCAAGGATTTTGACGGCAAAGTTTCCGAGATTGACCAGGAACGGGGAAAAGTGAAAGTGCTGGTCAATATGTTCGGCCGCGACACGCCCGTCGAACTGGATTCATTACAGATTAAAAAGTTATAAACCAAGCCTCCAAAGGAGGCGAAGGTAAAGAAGAGAGTTTACTCTCTTCACTAAAAGTATGGCAAAAAAAATCAAAGCAATCGTAAAACTTCAAATTGCGGCCGGCCAAGCCACGCCGGCGCCGCCTGTTGGACCGGTTTTGGCTCAGCATGGCCTGAATATAGCCGAGTTCTGCCAGAAATTCAACGAGGCGACCAGAGATAATCAGGGTTTTAAAATCCCGGTTGAAATCAAAGTTTACGGAGACAGAACTTACGATTTCGAATTAAAACAGCCGCCGGCAGCCGAGCTTTTGAAAAGAGCGGCTGGTATTGAAAAAGGTTCGGGCGAGCCGAACAAGACTAAAGTGGCCAAAATAACCAGAGCTCAGCTTAAAGATATCGCCAAAGCTAAAATGCCTGATTTGAACGCCGATAATATAGAAAGCGCCATGAAAATCATCAAAGGCACGGCCAAGAATATGGGCATAACCATTGAGTAAAATAATGGAGAATAAAAGACCAGCCAAAGACGAATATTATTTGAGTATTGCCAAAAAAGTCGGCGAAAGATCGACTTGTTTCAGAAACAAGGGCGGAGCGATTATCGTCAGGGAGGACCAGATCGTGGCCACTGGCTATATCGGCGCACCCCGCAAAACGAAAGATTGTCTGGAAAGGGGAGAATGTCTGAGAGACAAGTTGAAAATTCCCCACGGCACGAGATATGAAATGTGCCGCAGTGTGCATGCCGAGCAGAATGCCATTGTTAACGCTGCCAGAGCAGGCGTCAGCCTGTTCGGGGGAGACATTTACATACACTGCCAGAATCCGAAGAATGACGGACCTCGAGACAGTTTTCCTTGTTTTATTTGTAAAAAATTAATCATCAACGCCGGTCTGAAAAGGATCATCTGTTCCACGGCCGATGAAGGGATTAAAATATTTACGGCGGAAGATTGGATTAAAGAATGGCAGGAAAAAGACATTGTTGACGACGAACATCGGTTCGGAACGGATTTAAACAGCCAAGAAGGTTATAATTGAACCACTTAGCTATTTAACAAACACGAAACTGGAAAGATGCCGGGCCATGCATGCCGAGTGGTGGGCTTTCAGCAATTTGATGGTTTCCGGAGTCGGCGTTTCCACTAAAGGCGCCATCATGTATCTTAATGCCGAACCTTGCGAAGTTTGCGCCAAGTTGATCGCTCAAAACGAGATAGAAACTTTGGTTTTATTGGAGAGAGTTTATCTTAACAACGGCGTTAAAATTATTAGAGAAGCCGGTATCAGCTTGCGTTACGTAAAGATTTGAAAGCGCGGGGTTTGGGATTTGTTCTCAAGCCCTGTTTTGTTTTTCGGATTTTTTATGATATAAATAAAGATTAAAAAAGAATCATGCGAAAAAATTCTTATCCGGGAAAATTCATCGTTATTGAAGGATTGGACGGCTCGGGACAGACAACCCAGGTGAAATTATTGGGGAATTTTTTTATTGAAAAAGGTTATGAAGTCGTATTGACGAAAGAGCCGACTTTGGCTTCGTCAGCCGGAAAAGAAATCAGGGATGCTTTGGATAAAAAAGTAGAAGCCGAACCTCTGAAATTACAGGAACTGTTCACGCTAGACCGGAAAGAACATTTGGAACGGCTGATAGAGCCGGCTCTTAAAGAGGGGAAGATAGTCATTTCCGACCGCTATTTTTTTTCCACTTTCGCTTTCGGGGCGGCCGACGGTCTGGATTTGGAGTGGCTGATCGGTTTGAATAATGATTTTTTACTGCCCGATTTGACGTTTATTTTGCAAGTCAGTCCGGAAGTTTGCGTTCGAAGAATTGAAAAAAGGGGGCAAGGGATAAAACTTTTTGAAAAAAAAGAGAAATTGGAGAAAGTCTGGCAAACTTATAAGATATTGCCAAACCGCTTTGAAAATGTTTACATAGTAAATGGTGAAAGTTCAATTGAAGAAGTTTTTAATGCGATAAAAACAATTATTTCTTTAAAATTATTATAATTATGTCTAAAATTTTTGTCATAGATGAATTTAATCCTCAAGACACCGCAATGATGCAGGCGCTTTATTCGCGTAGCCCCAAGAGTGTTGTTAATCATATTGAAAAAGTTAAAGAAAGCGGCTCGGGTAAATTCATGGAAGAATTTTATGTAGGTTACGGTCATGCCAGTATTGCCGATTGCGGCAGCACAACAATATTTATAGAGGGCATTAGCATTCTTGGAGATAAGGCTATTCAAGATTGGCCTCTCTATAGTGGACAAGAAACGAGCACTCGTTATGTTGATATGTCAAAACAGCCAATAATTGATCCTCTTGCCACTTTGGAATCAAAAGAAATTCTAGATAGATGGTTGCAGTTCTATATCGCCAGTCAACCCATAATGGAAAAATTTTTAATGGAAAAACACCCGCGTCAGCCAGGCGAAGAGGAAAGAATATATCAGAAAGCTATAAAAGCACGAGTGTTTGATATACTGCGTAGTTTTTTACCGGCTGGTATAACAACCCAATTAAGCTGGCACACTAATTTACGCCAAGCTTTCGATAAATTGTCTTGGTTAAGATATTATCCGTTAGAAGAAGTTCGGAAAACAGCAGAGGATATTTTTTCGGCATTAAAAGAAAAGTATTCTCATAGTTTTAGTCATAAAAAAATAGAAGAGCAGGAAAATTATCGAAAGATGGTAGCGGAAAAATATTTTTATTATAATCCAAAAAAAATTGATTCGGATTTTTCTATAAATACCAATATTAATCCATTAGAATTGAACAAATACCAAGAGATAATTAAAAATCGTCCCGTAAAAACCGGATTACCTCATTTTTTGGCAGAATTAGGAACTGTCACTTTTGATTTTTTGTTAGATTTTGGTTCTTTCCGTGATATTCAGCGTCACCGCAATGGAGTTTGTCGAATGCCTCTTTTAACCACTAATTTTGGATTCAATACTTGGTATATTAATGAATTACCAAATGAATTAAAGAATAAATCCCAAGAATTAATTTCAAAGCAAAAAGAAGCTATTGATAAGTTAGAAACGACGCAAGAATTAAAGCAATATTATATTGCTTTAGGATTCAACGTTGTTTGCCGGGTTACTTATGGTCTGCCCGCAACGGTTTATGTTATAGAATTGAGATCGGGAAAAATGGTTCATCCTACCCTTAGAAATATTGCTCTTAAAATGAGAGAGTCTCTGATTGAAAAGTTTCCCAATTTGGTTTTAAATTGCGATTTGAGTCCTAGTCAATGGGACATTTCAAGGGGACTACAGGATATTATAGAAAAATAGTTACTGGTCGAAGAGGACTTCGTCTTTTTCTTAGCCTTCGCTTGCTCAATGAAATATTTATTTCATTTCGACGTTCGATAGATAAATATAAATTGAGACGTAAAATGAGATTTATCTCATCGAACTTATAAATAAAAGCTCGATATATGATTTATTATATAATAGTTTAAGGATTTTCTGATGTGAGATCCTTTTAAGTTGGTAAAATTATTAAATTTTTAATATAATAAAAATATGAAAAAATTATTAAAGATTGACCCAAAAATTTATAATTTAATCAAAAAAGAAATTGCCAGACAGAAGCAGGGCCTGACTTTGATTCCTTCGGAGAACTACGCTTCAACGGCAGTGCTCAAAGCTATGGGTACGCCCTTAAGCAACAAATATTCGGAAGGCTATCCCTATAAAAGATATTACGGCGGCAACGAATTTATCGACGAAATTGAAACTATCGCCATTGAACGGGCGAAAAAGCTGTTCAAGGCGGAGCATGCCAATGTCCAGCCGCATGCCGGTTCCCAGGCGAATGCCGCGGTCTATTTGGCTATATTGAACTACGGCGACAGGATACTGGGTATTGATCTGTCGGCCGGAGGACATTTAACCCACGGTTCGCCGGTTAATTTTTCGGGCAAACTGTATAAATTCGCTCATTACGGAGTTGATCCCAAAACGGAAAAAGTTGATTTGAAAGAAGTGGAAAAAATCGCTTTAAAGTTCAAGCCCAAGCTGATTATTATCAGCACGACCGCTTATTCGAGAACCCTTAATTTCAGGGCATTCCGCAGGATTGCCGACAAGGTCGGAGCTTATTTGATGGCGGATATCGCTCACATCGCCGGTTTGGTGGTAGCCGGGGTTCATCCCCATCCTTTTCCCTGGTGCGACGTCGTCACTACCACTACTCATAAAACTCTGCGAGGGCCGAGAGGCGGTTTGATTTTATCTAAAATTAAAGACAGATTCGACCGGCAGGGAAAATACAATCTGGCCCAGAAAATAGACAGAGCGGTTTTTCCGGGCATGCAGGGCGGCCCTTTGGACCATGTTGTTGCCGCCAAAGCAATTTGTTTCTTGGAAGCCAGTCAGCCCGGTTTTAAAAAGTACCAAAAACAGATACTTATCAACGCTAAGGCCATGGCTGATGAATTTATAAAACAGGGGATAAGAGTAGTCAGCGGTGGCACGGACAATCATTTGATGGTTATCGATGTTTCTTCTTTCGGAGACAGTTCCAAAGTAATTCAGGATGAATTGGATAAAGTCGGCATTTACGTCAATCGCAACACTGTTCCGTTCGATAAAAGGCCGCCTTATAATCCGTCCGGCATCAGATTAGGTTCGCCGGCCGTTACCAGCCGGGGGCTGAGAGAAAAAGAATGCCGGCAATTGGTCCGGCTGATAGTTGAATTTTTGAAAAATATTGATAATCAGAAAGTCAAAAACGAAATTAAAGGAGAAGTAAAAAAGATAGTTAAGAAATTCCCGGTTTATGATGAATTTTAAATTCATCCTAATCTCCAATCTATGCAAATTCTCGACGGTAAGAAAGAAGCGGAAAAGATTTTATCGGACTTGAAAAAAAGAATAGCTAAAGAAAAACTCAGCCCGAAATTAGCCGTAATTTTAATCGGCCGGAACAGGGCTTCGGAACTTTACGTAAAATTGAAAACGAAGGCGGCCGAAAAAATCGGCGGCAAACTGGTTCTTTATAAATTCGGAAAAAGCGTTGCCGAGGAAAAAATCATCAGGCAAATAAAAGATTTGAACAACGATTCTTCAATCCACGGAATCATCGTTCAACTGCCTTTGCCGAAAAAATTCAGGACGGACAGAATCATCGGGGCAGTCAGTCCGCAAAAAGACGTTGACGGTTTCCAAAAAAACAGCCGGTTTTCTCCGGTCTTGCCGTTGGCGATTTTCTTGGCGCTTAAAAAAGGAGTTAAAACATTCAAAAACAAGAAAGCCGTTGTTTTGGTCAATTCCGACGTTTTTGGACTGACCCTGCGTAAATTTTTAAAGAAAAATAAAATAACGGTTAGCTATATTTTAAAAAGCGAAGTTTCCTGGCAAAAATTTGAGGAACGGACGAAATCGGCCGATATACTTATCAGTGTTTGCGGCATTCCTCATTTGATAAAAAGCGAGATGATAAAAAAAGGAGCGGTTTTGATCGACGCCGGCATTTCTTACGCTGGCCGGACGAAAAAGGTTTTAGGCGACGTTGACCGGGAAAGCGTAAAAGACAAGGCAAGTTTTTTAACTCCGGTGCCAGGCGGCATCGGACCATTAACGGTCGCTTCATTACTAAAAAACTTATTTTATGCGGTAAAAAATAAACATGATTAAAATAGCTCAAGTGATAGATCAGACATTTCTTAAAAAAGGATCTTCGGACGAAGAAATAAAAAAAATCTGTCTGGAGACCAAGAAATACGGTTTCCGGGGTCTTTGCGTTTTTCCGGAGCATACGAAAATATCGAAAGAATTTCTCAAAGACAGCGGGGTT
>Ga0268277_1001879_pt1 | contig 13089 bp, 12 predicted proteins | sample saktaG_5_FD_190132 | JGI IMG/M metagenome (GOLD analysis project Ga0268277, IMG submission 190132) | Saline water microbial communities from Sakinaw Lake, British Columbia, Canada - sak_2010_1_5_50m | ecosystem: Environmental > Aquatic > Non-marine Saline and Alkaline > Saline ...
TTTTTACCATTACCGTTATTCTTCTTTTTTCGGGCGGTCGAGACCTTTCACAATCTGTGATTTAATCAATCTCGGCAGCATCATATGATGACGAGGACAGATCGATTTTGGATTCTGGTAGACTGAAGCCTTCCAAGAAAATTTCCGACAAAATAACACCCAGCAATGATTCCAAGACCATATATTTCCACCTCCTACCCCTTTTTAATATTTGATTAAGCTATACAATTCTTTATTTTGCAGGAGTGCATCAATATTTGCTATCACAGAAAACGACCTCTTCATTAAGAAGTTCTTCTATTTTCTCTCTTGAATATCCCAGTTCCTCTTCAAGATAGCTTACTGTGTGTTGCCCCAGTAAGGGGGCTGCAGAATAGACCCTTCCAGGAGTCTCCGATAAATGAAATGGAGATCCTGCCGTTTTAACTGTTCCGACTCCTGGCTGTTCAAATTCAACCATCATATTACGATATTTAATATTAGGATCGTTCACGATTTTATCGATCGTGTTTATCGGTGAGCATGGTATTCCAGAGCTACCAAAGATTCCCAACCATTCATCAGATGTTTTTTTCGCCAATTCAATTTCAAGGATCGGTATTAGTGACTTTTTATTCTCTGTACGAAGAGGATTGGTCCTATAGAGTTCGTGATTTGCAAGGTCTTCACGCTCAATAACCTTACAGAATTTTCCCCAGAGAGCATCATTTCCAATGGGAGTAATAATCCAGCTGCCGTCTTTTGTCTTAAAACCCTGGAATGGGGTGATAGTCGGATGAGCACTGCCTAACGGCTCCGGAATTTCGCCTTGACTGGTATAACGAACAATTGCATTTTCGAGAATATAGACAAGTCCATCAACCATGGAAATATCCACGTGCTGTCCTTTCCCGCTTGTATTACGATAATGCAGCGCTGACAGTATTCCAATAACGGCCTGATGCCCTGCAATAGTATCTCCAACCGAAGTGCCCACACGCACAGGCGGTCCTCCTTCAGGTCCCGTAATACTCATTATTCCGCTGAATGCTTGAGCGACCATGTCATAGGCTGGTTTAGTAGCATATTCTGGTAACGCATCATGCCCAAAACCGCAAATAGAGCAATATATGATTTTAGGATTTATTTTTTTTAATTCATCATATGAAAAACCAAGTTTTTCCATTGTTGTTGGCCTGAAATTTTCTACAAGCACATCAGCAGATTGAATCATTTCCCGAAGGATGGACTTACCCTCCTCTTGTTTTAGATCAACACAAATGCTTCTTTTATTTCTGTTTATACTGATAAAATATCCGCTTTGCTTTTCTTCTCCTTCCTTCGCATCATAAAAAGGTCCAAAAGCACGTGAGTCATCTCCACGAACAGGCGGTTCTACTTTGATAACGTCAGCTCCCAGATCAGCCAGTACCATTGTACAGAAAGGTGCTGCCAGAACATGGCTTAAATCAACAACTTTAATTCCATCCAATGCCTTCTTCATAATAATAATCTCCTCTAAGTTTTGTATACACAAAATCACTAAGACACTTGAATGTTAAAGCTAAATTCACTCTTTCACGGTTTTATTGCGTTCTATTAGCACCCATCTTTTCCAAAAAAAAGAGAGAATCAATGCGTACACTAATTCTCTCTTACACTCGGCTAAGCCATTCAGTTTTTTAACAAAGCTAAAAACTAAAAACACACATACATCAAAAAAACACACATACACCAAATCGCTTTGTTATTTAATTAATAAATCAAGTTATCCCAAATGCATAACTCCCAATCCGCTGCGTTCATGATTTGTTATCGGATAAAAAGCAGACTCGCCATAGACCCCAACTGCTACCCATTGCCCATCGGATACAATGGCGACTTTTATTTTTAAACTTGATTCTGCGGGAACTTGATATATGGCCCCGCCCGCGGCATCCAGCGCAGCATGCAACACAGCATGAATTTGGCCAGATGTCTTCATTATTATTCCGTTATGCAGAGAACAGCCAACAATAGATTTTACAAAAGTCTTTTTTATATCGGAGGTTATTCCGGAAACAAAGGTTACCGCCAACTTATATTTCGATGAAGACTTATTTATTTCTTCTTTTAGCCTTTTTTCTCCATCCTCATCGCTCATCGCTGCAATCAATGCTATTTTTCCAATACGATCATAATTGATTATCATACCACAAGTGCCCCTTACGCACTTTAAATTGCAATGCTCGCATTCGTACACATGTTATAGTTTAGTGTCAAGAAAAATTATTGATGTTGTCACTGAAATATGATTATGTCACCCCTAGGTTAAATCAGGTAGAGACCAGAGGGTATCATCAAAATAGATGTTTTCATCATTTATCTTCTACGCAAGAGTCTCTCCGGGCATTAGATTCCCTCTTAAAACCACTATTGGTGGAATCTGCAAGGAGTTTCCGCGTGCCCTGAGAGATACTTGAGGCCGGTAAAGAAATTTGTAAACTTTATAAGAGGAGGAGAATAAAATGGCTTTAATGACACCGGAACAATTTGAAGAGAGCTTGAATGGACTCAAACCACGGGTTTTTATGAACGGGAAACAGGTGGAAAACATCCTTGAAAACAGGAACACCCGTACTGTTGTAGAGGCCAACAAGGCGAGCTATAAATGGGCACTGGACCCGAAATATAAGGACATCATGACATGTTACTCCCCGCTTATAGATGATGTGGTCAATCGCTACACATACGTGAGTGCCAGCAACGAGGACCTGGTAAAAAAAGCCAACGCAGGAACTTTCACTGCTGAGATGTTAGGAACCTGTATTTACCGCTGCGTTGGATATGACGCCTTCCACTCCCTGGCCGCGACTACCTGGGAGATGGACAGGGATTTGGGCACGAAATACAACCCCAGATTTCTCGAATACCTGAAAATGGTTCAGACAAAGGACCTTTCCGTGGCCGGTGCCCTGACCGAGCCGAGGGGAAGCCGAAGCAAAAAGACCTTAGACTGGAAAGATCCCTATCTATCTCTTAAAATAGTTGACAAAAACGATGACGGTATTGTGGTTAAAGGGGCCAAGATCAATATCAGTGGGGCCTATGCCAGCCACGAGATGGTGGTATTGCCCCAGGCCGCTCATTTCAAGGGAGAAGAAGACTATGCCGTGGCATTTGCCACTCCGGTTGATGCCGAGGGCATCACCTTTGTATGCCAGTACACCCCCTTCTCCGCTGAGAGGGATATGACCGATGATCTGGAGGAATTGGGAAATCCGCTTTACGGCCAGCGTGAGACCTCCATGGTGATCTTTGATAATGTATTTATCCCTTGGGACAGGGTGTTTCACTGCGGCGAGTACAAATATTCGGTAAAGCTTGTGACCCGTTTTGCCAGGACCCATCGCATGACCTGCGGAGGAACCTGCAAGGTGGGCTTCATGAACCAGATCATTGGGGCATCAAAGCTTATTCAAGAATATAAGGGATTAGAGGAGGCCACTCATATCAACGAAGAACTGGCCGAGATGGTGGTTTTAAGGGAGACAGCCAGGGCATGCGGTCTTGCTGCGGCCCGGAATGGCTCTGAGGAGCCCGAGGGTTCCGGTGTATTTTTGCCCGATGAATTGATGGGCAATGTGTCCAAGCTCAATGTGTGCAATGCCTTCTGGCGGGTCATGGCCCTGGCCGGGGACATTGGTGGAGGTTTGATAGTTACCTTGCCTTCCCTCAAAGAGCTGAAAAACCCGGAGATCAAAGATTATGTTGAAGAGTATTACAGCTTTGGTTCCGATGAACCCACGGAAAACATCATGAAGGTGCACAAACTCCTGCAAAACTGGACGTCAGGACTCCACGGCGTGGGCACTTGGCACGGGGCCGGACCGGTCATGGCCCAGAAGATCATGCTCCAGAGGGTCATTAATTATGATCATGAGAAAAATCTGGTTAAACGGACCTTAAACCTTAAAGAAAAGTAAGAAAGAATGGGTGGCAGGTTTGGGCAGGAATCTGAGCCCTGTGCCCGATGAGCTTTTTGGAGGCCAATTCTAGCACAAAAAACTTCTCTGCTATTCCCTCGTAGTCATGAACAACAGTTGCATTTGAGTGATGAGGGAATCACAAAAAGATTTCCGTGCCCAACATTTTGAACGTTACCAATAAATTTGGGTTTCTTTAAGGTAAGACGGAGGACATTGTCCGAAGTCTTGCCTTAATAAGGCTACCGAGATGGTCGGTGGTAATTTACTACGAATAAATTTGCGAATGTGATCAGCGGCGTGTCTGTTCTTTTATATCCCCTCCGTTTCTCTGTATGTGCTTTTAATCTTTGCATTTTTTCTGGTGCCACGCTGTCCGGGAGTGTTTTCCCGGGTTTTCTGTCTTGACAAATTAATCCACACAATCAATATTATGCGCGTGCCGACACATGATATTCTTTTCGATACCACTGTGATTGTGCTATACCGCTGCCACGTGCAGGTTTGTCAGGTGCAAGATAGTATTTGTGAAAACAGAGGATATAATGGAAAGGGTTTAACTAATGAAAAAGAGACTGATAATTACGGTGGATGGTCCCGCTGGTTCCGGGAAGAGCACTGTAAGTAGAATACTTGCCGGAAAAATATCCTATATGTATCTGGACACGGGGCTCCTTTACAGAGCGATTGCCTACAGGGCGATGCAGCATGGAATATCCATAGCGGATGATGAGGCGCTTCGTGAATTGTGCGACGGCATTAGTATCCCCCTTGAGACGTGCGGGGATATGAGGGTTCTGATAGATGGAGAAGATGTATCGGACAATGTCAGGACTGAAGAGATTGGCATGCTTGCCTCTTCGATATCTGCGGTTCCCGCGGTGAGGGACGCCCTTCTTCCGCTTCAGAGAAGCGCCGGAAAACATGGGGGTGTAGTGACCGAGGGTAGAGATATGGGAACAGTGGTGTTTCCCAATGCGGATGTGAAGTTCTTCCTGGATGCCGATGTAGATGAACGCGCAAGGCGCAGGTACGAGCAGCTGATAGAGAATGGAGGAAACGCCAATCTTGATGAAGTCAAGCAGGGATTAAATGTGAGAGATTATCGGGATACAAGGAGAGCCGTAGCACCGTTGAGGCCGGCAGACGATTCCGTTGTTATTGACACCACAGGAATAGATGTGGATGGAGTGATTGAGAAGATGGCAATTATAGTGGAAAAGCATGCAAAACAGGCCGGTAGTTAGACCGTCATTATTTGACAGCCCCTGTTTTTTTATCCACAACGTCTGTTTTTTATGGACTTTCATAATATGTTTTATAAAACACCTGCGATGCTTTATTGTCCTCGGGCGCAGCTTTGAACGGATTGCCCGGATTATCGATGGAGTAAGAGAGATCCAGACTGGCATTTTGTCTTGATACGTGTCATACATCCGTGGCAGGGTATGATCTGAGAACGAAGAGGGGTTATCTTGATCTCTTCAGGAAGATTGATGAGTCAATCAGTCATCGTTTAAAGAATCTGTTTTTGAGCAGTTTTGTTGATAGAGAACCAAATTTAAAGGAGATTAAAATGAAAAGATGTTTGATTTTTTTCTGTATTTTGGGCGTAATGCTTTCGGGATCGGTATGGGCCGGAGGTGCAGGAGACCAGAAGAAAGTTGCCGTGCTCCCATTTTCGGTTCACAGCTCAGAAGACATAAACTATGTAAGGGACGGGATATGGGACATGCTGATCTCCCGCCTCTCCACAAGCAACGAAATAAACGTCAGTACCAAACAGAAGGTCAGAGAAGCGCTGGATAAATTAGACAAGAAGGAGATTACAGTTGCCGACGTTTATGGTTTTGGTAAAAGGCTGGATCTGGATTATGTTGTGTGGGGAAGTATAACAAAGATCGGCAACAGCATAAGTCTTGATGCGAAACTTCTCGATGTTTCCACCTATAAAACGCCTGTTGGTGTGTTTGAACAGTGTCAGGGGCTGGACGATGTGATACCCAGGATAGGTGATTTTGCGAAAAAGATAAATTACTATGTTCTAGGGCAGACCCCCCCAGCTTCCACGCTTGCGGCCCTGCCAGCAACCGGAGCGACAGGTTCAACTGCCAGCCCCTTACAAGGCCCTGATGAGGCCAAGGTCATGCAGGCAAGAGGGGGCACATTTACTTCTGTCATTAACCCTTCCTTTATCACAGCCGCCAACCCGCTTTCCCAAAAAGGATTCTGGATGAGTCAGAAATACAAAAAGACTTTCAAGGGAATGGATATAGGAGATGTTAATGGTGACGGTTTGAATGAGGTTGTAGTTATAGATGAACGCTCTGTAATGGTATATCAAAAGGTCAAAGAAGATTTCAAGCTTCTCAACAAGATCCCGGGAAAGGATTACAGCAGCTATATCTCGGTTGATGTAGCTGATATAAATGGGAATGGCATAGATGAAATCATAGTGACGAATATGGAAAACCGTAGTCTTGAATCCTTCGTGCTGGAATTCCAGGATGGGAAATTTGTCATGATAGTGTCTGGTCTGAGATGGTTTTTGAGGGTTGTTAACATCTCAGGTATGCCTCGATTGCTGGGACAAAAACAAGGGATGGACGAGGCCTTTGGCCGTCCCATATATGAAGTAGTTTGCAACAATGGAGAGTATACAGAAGGTGAGAGGATGTCTATACCAGAAGGACTTTCCGTTTATGGCCTTACTATTGACAGTGTGGATGAAGGCAATGTCAATAGAGTTATCGCACTCGATAGCTACGGACACATTTGTATTTACAAAGAGACAAAGGAGTCTGCTTACTTCAAGATCCACGTTATGGGGGGAAGCGATAAACTGATATGGAAGAGCGATGAGGTGTTCGGAGGGTCCAACAACTACTTTTATTTTGGGGACGTCTTGGAAACTACTTCTGACAATGCGTCCGGGCCTGAGAAGGTGTTCATCAAGGAAAGGATCCTTACCTATGATATCGATGGAAACGGGAAGAAAGAGATCATTGTCGTTAAGAATCTATCATCCATTGGAAGGGTGATGAAAAATGTTCGAGTGTTTACGCGCAGTGAAATATATAATCTGGGGTGGGATGGCCTCGGGATGGCCGAGAACTGGAGGACGAAGAAGATTCAGGGATATGTGGCCGATTACCAGATCAAAGATATAGACAACGATGGTAAAGACGAGATTGTGCTTGCTGTAGGACTCGGAACGACCCTGTCGAGGAGTGTAATAGTGGTTTACGATTTGGATGCCAAATAGATTCAGTGGGATCTTGACACGTAAGCAAATATAATGTAGGAGTACGTCGCAATTTGATTGAGGCGGTGTAGCTCAGATGGTTAGAGCATACGGCTCATATCCGTAGTGTCCCCCGTTCGATCCGGGGCACCGCCACCATTTTAAAACTAAAAAAGCCCTGGAAGACTCTTCCAGGGCTTTTTAATCTCACTGGTTGTTTGTTGCAAGATTATGCAAATGAAAAAACTAAATCCCCAATTCTTCAAATTTCAGTGTATTTTATTAGATCTTATATAATGGATAAGCTGTCCGATATAGCGAGACCCCTGCGCGTGGGATAGATGTGATTATCCAGTATGGTTATAAGGCCCTCTTCACAAATCCTACCTAACACGACATTCTTTTTATCAAGCAGGTCAAAGCTATATCTCTCGGAGAAATCCTGAAGATCAATCCCCATTTTGGTGCGAAGGCTCAGATAGAGAGCTTCCAGCCGGAGCTGCTCCAGGGTCAGTATTTCGGACTTCTCGATTGGGGGCATTTTCTTGTTGACTTCCTCGATATATCTGTCGACACAGCGGTGATTCCACCACCTTCTGTTGCCGGAAAATGAATGCGCCGCCGGGCCGAGGCCGAGATAGGGAGTATGATCCCAGTATTTCCGGTTGTGCCTCGACATGAATTCAGGGCCCCTTGCGAAATTTGAGACCTCATAGTGCGTATATCCGGAGGCTTCGAGCAGTTCGGATGTTTTCATGAAAAACTCGTAAAGGAGATCCTCGTCCGGAGTATCAATTTCTCCAGCCCTGTATTTCATTCCCAGTGGTGTTGAAGGTTCCAGGGTCAACTGGTAACAGGAAAGGTGCTCCGGCCTGAATGACAGGGCCTTGCGCAGTGTGTTCATCCACGATTCCAGGTCCTGTCCGGGTACTCCATAGATGAGGTCAAGACCCATATTACCGAACCCCGCGTTTCGGACATCTTCTACCGCGGATATCGAGTCAATTAAGGAATGCCTGCGTCCGAGAAATGAGAGGATATGTTCGTCAAAGGACTGTACGCCGATACTGATCCTGTTAATACCCGTTTCAAAAAGTGACTCAGCCGCTTTCCGACTGAGATCCCCGGGATTTACCTCAATAGTAATCTCTGTATCGGAGGACAAAGGGAAACATTTGCGTATACCGTCAATAATTTCCGTTAACTGTCCTGAGTCAAGCAGGGAAGGGGTGCCGCCTCCCAGGTAGAGGGTGTCGAACCGATTGAAACAGCCGCGATACATCGCCATCTCTTTCAGGAGGGACCCAATAAAGGGGGATATTCTCTCCCTCTGTGTGGTGGAGTAAAAGTCGCAGTAGCCGCACTTGGAAAGACAGAAGGGTATATGTATGTAGATTCCGGGTATCATTTTTCCCCCCTGACCCCTGTTTTTCTACGTATTGTCGGATTTCAGTATCGCTATGAACGCGCTCTGGGGGATCGCGACGGACCCGACCATCTTCATCCGCTTCTTCCCCTTCTTCTGTTTCTCCAGCAGCTTTCTCTTGCGTGTTATGTCGCCGCCGTAGCACTTCGCGGTTACGTCCTTGCGGTAGGGGGTTATGGTGGTGCGCGATATGATCTCGCCGCCGATGGCCCCCTGGATGGCGATCTTGAACATCTGCCGGGGGATCTCCTCCTTCAGCCTCTCGCACGCGCGCAGGCCGCGCTCACGGGCGGTGCCGCGAAATACGATCTGGGACAGGGCGTCCACCCGCTCACCGTTGACTAGTATATCGAGGAGGATGAGACTGCTCTCCCGGTAGTCGATTATATCGTAATCGAAGGAACCGTAACCCTGGGTAGCGGATTTCAGGCGGTCGTAGAAATCGTATATGACATCGGCAAGGGGCATCTCGATCACCAGCTCGATGCGCCCCGGACTGGGATAGCTGAGGGTCGAGTTTTCCCCCCGTTTTTCCTTGCACAGTTTCATGACGGCCCCCATGTGGCGTTCCGGAAACATCATGGCCGCCCGTATGTATGGCTCCTCGCTCTTTATGATCGACATGGAGTCGGGGTAATGCGCCGGATTGTCTATATAGAGCACGGTGCCGTCGGTCAGCGTGAAGCGGTACCTGACGCTGGGGACGGAGAGAATGATGGACAGATCGTACTCACGCTCCAGCCGTTCCTGGACGATCTCGAGGTGGAGAAGGCCCAGAAACCCGCACCGGAACCCCTGGCCGAGAGCGACGGATGAATCCTTCTGATAGACAAAAGAGGCGTCATTCAGCTTGTATTTTTCGAGGGCTACCGCCAGCTCCTCGTAATCGTCCGAGGCGATGGGGTAGATCGAGGCGAAGACAACGGGCTTCGATTCCTTGAAGCCGGGGAGGGGCTTTGCGCAGGGGCGTTTGTCGGAGGTGATCGTGTCCCCGATCTGGACATCCGACACCGTCTTGATCCCGGCAATGATGTATCCCACGTCGCCCGCGGAGAGACTGTTATCCTTCTGACGCGGGAGAAGGAAGTGTCCGACCTCTTCGACCCTGTGGGTTGTTCCTTTGTGCATGAGCCGTATGATATCGCCGCTTCGCACGGTGCCGTCGATGACGCGGCAGTGTATGATGGTCCCCCGGAAGGCGTCGTACTTCGCGTCGAAGATCGTGGTGGCCAGCTCGGCCTTCGGATCTCCCTTCGGAGGGGGGATCTTCTGGACGATCGCCTCCATGATTTCTTCAACGCCCGTTCCCTCCTTGGCCGAACAGGCGAGGCTCGTGTAGGGATCGAGCCCGAGCTCAGAATCGATCTGCTCCATGACCCGTTCCACATCGGCCGAGGGGAGGTCGATCTTGTTGATTACCGGGATGATCTCCAAGTCGTGCTCCATGGCCATGTACAGGTTCGCCACGGTCTGCGCCTGGACCCCCTGGACGGCGTCTATCAGAAGCAGAACGCCCTCACAGGACGCGAGCGACCGTGAGACCTCGTAGGAAAAATCCACATGCCCGGGGGTGTCGATAAGGTTGAGGGTATAATCCTTGCCGTCTTTGCTCCGGAAGGGGAGGGTGATGGCCTGGCTCTTGATGGTGATTCCCCGTTCGCGCTCGATGTCCATATTGTCGAGAATCTGATTCTTGAAGTTGCGCGAATCGATCACACCGCTGTGCTGGATCATCCGGTCGGCCAGAGTGGACTTGCCGTGGTCTATGTGTGCTATTATGCTGAAATTGCGTATATTTTTCATAATAAGTAAAAAGCCTTCCCGTTTGCTTGAGGGAAGGCTTTTATACAATTTTATTGGGATTTTTGCTATCCTAATTTTGCGAGGAGTTCCTCGCTGACCTCTTTGACGCCGGGCAGACCGTTGACCCCGACCACCGTTACCCTGTCTTTGAAATAATTGATACCGGCCGTGGTTCCCGTCTTTGTGTCATAGTAGATATCGTGCCTCTTGCCGATTGCCGCCTCGTCCTGGTCGTCGGCACGGGCGCTCAGATCTCCGCCGCAGACGCGGCACACAAAGCCCCCGTCCTTCTCGGTCGGCTTGATCGCGTCGATATAGATATTGTTGGGATGATTGTTGTCCTTCGCGCAGAGCCTCCGGCCCATGATCCTGTTTTTGGAAGTCTGTCTGTCTAATATTATCTCAATTACGTAATCCAGCTTGATCCCTTCCTTCTCCAGCGCGTCGTACAGGGCCTGTGCCTGGGCCAGGTTCCTCGGGAAGCCGTCCAGGAGCCAGCCATTCTTGCAGTCGTCCTCTTTCAGGCGGTTCAGTATCATGGGGACCGTAATATCATCAGGCACCAATTCACCCTTGTCGATAAACCCCTTAGCCTGTTTTCCCAGTTCCGTTCCCTTGGAGATGTTCTCCCTGAAGATAACACCCGTCTCGATGTGAGCCACCCCGAACTTCTTCTGAACAACCGCACCCTGGGTTCCCTTGCCGCTTCCGTTTGGTCCAAAAATCAAAATGTTCACTATCTTAATCTCCTTTCAGGATATTTGTAAAAGTATCGCTTCCTCTGCGTGTGTAATGCTGCGCAGAGCAGAAGTCTTATAAGGGATTATCCCCTTTATCGCAAGGATAAAAGTTACTTCCCATCGGCCACGACTCGTACCTGCTCTTGCAGGTTGATCCGGAAGGACGTCTTGTCCTGCTGCATCAACTGTGTGTTGTCGTATTTTTCTCCCAGAATTGTCTCCACTACCTTTTCCCGGTCGCCGTTGAACCGGTTGAGACAGTCCTCAATGTGTTTCTTGAATAACACAGTTGTTTCGATAGAATCCTTCAGATATCCGTCGATATCGTTTCCGGTCACTATATGTCGGTGCCCCAGTGCCAGTATATCTAGATCCAGAGCGGCCAGTTTTTCGAGGGAGCTCATATAGTCGCTGTAGCTTGAAGAAAACTGGGGATTTATACCGTCGTTGTGGAATACCCCCGTCGCTTCTCCCGCTATCACGGCCTTGATCTTTGGTATGTAGTAAGACAGTGAATCTTTCGTGTGGCCGGGTGTTTCAATAACCCTCACCGCCCATCCTTCTCCGAAGTCCAGTTCGTCACCCTCCTTCAAAAGCAGGTCAACCTCCACCGGGTTGAAGGGGATATTCTCATCCCCGATAAAATCCTTGAAAACCTTGGCAAAATTGCTGCCGAGTGTGCGTATCAGTGCCACGGCGTTTGGTCTTTGGAGTATCTTGGCGGCGTGGGCATTTGCCCCTATCCTGAGACCCGGTATCTTTTCCTTGAGAAAGGGGACGGAACCGCAGTGGTCATAATGTGAGTGGGTCAGGAGGAGATATTTAAGGGCATCGGCTTTGCCCAGGTACCGTTCGATGTCTCTGAGGTAGTGAGGCCCCATGGCCGCTACCCCCGCGTCAAAAAGGACGGGAGTCTTGGCTTTCAGGAGAAAGGCGGGCATGAAATGATATCCTGTAGAATAAAGTCCGTCGCATATTTTTCCAGTTTGTTCTAATATCATAACACACCCTTTTTTGATTTTGTTTGCTCGTAAATGAGATAGTGTCAATGGATTTCTCGAAAAAATGTAAACCGGATAAAGGTCCAGCCTCCCTCAAATAGTCGAAGGAGCTTGCCGCCGATCACTTTCTAAAAGATAATACGGTCTGTGTCAAGCTGTTGCCGAAATGGTACTGAAGAAACCGACAAAAAAATGGCTTGCAAAGGGCTTGCAAAGATACCGCGCGTGACGAATATCCGAATAGCCATTAAACGAAAAACGAAATTGATCGGAATGCAGGGTTGATATTTCATTCAGATAAAAATGTTAAACAGTTTTGCTGATTATGAGAGTTGTAAGTCTTTAGATGAGAAAATCCTGGCAGGTAATCTAAAAAAAATGACACACTGCAGTTTGTATAACCACAGGGTGCCATTTTACGGATATCAATGTTTACAGTTTTTTTACAGTGCCCTTACATTAGCGGCCGCGGGGCCTTTCTGGCCCTGCTCAACATCGAACGTTACGCGCTGACCCTCTTGCAGAGACTTGAAGCCCTCGGCCTGAATCGCGCTGTGATGTACGAAAACGTCTTTGCCGCCATCCATTTCGATGAACCCAAAGCCTTTTCCGTCGTTAAACCATTTAACGGTACCTTCTGCCATAATCTGTATCCTCCTTTCTCAAATTTTTCAAAGTCGGATCATCATCGTGGCAAAAATAAAAAGGCCACCATACATCTTCAAGGACATGGCGGCCGGTTTTCGCACTTCAAAAATGTCTCTCCAACTTGCGGTGCCAATATATACAGGGTTTTACCAAATGTCAATAAAATTATTAAAGTCATCACTACTGTCCCAACGTTTCTCATATTGAATGTTTTTTCTCTGTAAACTGTTGATATTTCGACCTCGGTTCTTGAAAAGTATTTGAAATCGATAAATCATCAAAT
>Ga0268277_1001886_pt1 | contig 13035 bp, 7 predicted proteins | sample saktaG_5_FD_190132 | JGI IMG/M metagenome (GOLD analysis project Ga0268277, IMG submission 190132) | Saline water microbial communities from Sakinaw Lake, British Columbia, Canada - sak_2010_1_5_50m | ecosystem: Environmental > Aquatic > Non-marine Saline and Alkaline > Saline ...
CTTAACACGGGCATAAAAAAAGGCCTCCCATGGCGGGAGGCCTTCGGATTCATCCAGGTCCGTATTACTGGGCTTCGACCTTGGGGGCTTCGACCTTGGGGGCTTCGACCTTGGGGGCTTCGACCTTGCATGCGGCCGCGCACTTGATCGTCACAACGGCCTTGTCGCAACTGCACTGGGTGGCATCATCAGCCTTGATCGTGCACTTGCAAGCCGCTTCGCAGGGGCACAAAGTGACCGCGCCGTCCTTCATGGCCAAAACCTTCATAGCCGTGAGAGCCGCTTCGCACTTCGAGCACTTGCCGGCCTTGAGATCGACCACTGGCGCACGCGAACACGCTGTCGCCAGCTTTGCAGCAGGCGCCCTTGGCCGCGCCCTTGGCCGCGTCCTTGTCGGCCGGGCATTGTCCGCAGTTGGCCCATGCCGTTGCCGATGCCATCGCCAGTACGGCGACCAGAATAAGTGTTTTCTTCATGAAATACCTCCACTGACATCTCCTCGTCTGCATTGGAACCAACAGCACGCCGACTTGGTGTGACCACGATAATTCCGCAAAACCAGAGTTGTTGCGGTATATTATATAGAAAATGGTAAAAATAGTCCATCCACGATATTCTGGACATGGGTACGCGCTTCTGGCATGCTCCTCTTGCCGACATCGATGGCTATGGCCGGTTCTGGGTACGCTTTTGGCCCATGCAAGCCGGCCGGTCGAATCAATGAAGCGTGGAAGCTTCACACAGGAGGATCAATGAACAGGCACCGTTTCGCTCTCGCGTGGTTGGTTCTCGTCGTTTCACGGTTCGCCATGGCAGCCCCGATCGAGGTTGCCACAACCGGCATCCAACCCGTTGCCGGAAGTTCAAACGCGATTGTTTCGGGGACGATCGTGTTGCCCGGTGATGGATGCTGGACGCTCTCGCCGCAACAGGCTTCCAACGCCCCGGTCGAAGTCTACGTGATGCCGCCGGAGGAAATCATGATGCGTTCGATGGGCCGCCGCATGCGCCAGGTGGATGAGAATCGGGCGATCAAACCCGTCACACAAGTCGCCGCACAGGAACAATCAATCCCCACCGCCATCTACACGATGATGATGGTGCGTAAGCCTGTGGCGCCCGATCCCATCACGCTGTCATTCGAGAACCGCCTCACCGGCGGCGCGTGCAGCGCGATCTGGGGCAAAACCACAGCTCCTGCTCAGGAAGATCTGAAATCCGATCTCAAGAAGATGCGCGCCGACAACTGGCGTTATCTGGCCGCCACCACCCAATCCGGCATACTGGCGGGATGGGCCGGCCTGACGATGGATGACGAGCCTTTCAGGCGGGGCCGCCGGGGCGCCGCGTCAACCACATCGGTCTTTGGCATGCTCGGCGGGCGGGCCGCCATCGACGAAACCCTGCAATTGCAGGCGCTGCGGTCCGCACCCGACGCAGGCGAGCCAACCCTCGACATCGGTTCCATACCGGGCGTTACCGTCAAATCCCATCCGTACGCCGAGATGCTCGGCGACACGCGCGTCACGAGTCCCGCCATCTTGAAATCTGTGCCTGCCGACCGCCTCGCCCTGCATGTCCTGCGTCCGGCCTCACTGCTCGCGTTCCTTGACGGCGGCGCGGAATTCATCAGCGGGCTGGGGTCTTCGGCCACCGGCCGCAGCATCCGCTACGATCTCAAGAAACGCTATCTGGCACGCATGGGCCTGAATGAAGCGTGGATGCGCCAGATCCTGAAATCCGGCGTCGTGACGGAAATCGCTTTGTATGCGCCGGATCTGTTTTTCATCGACGGCACGGACCTCACCGTCATTGCACGCGTGAGCCAGCCCCAGATTCTGACCGGCCTGCTTGCGCTGATCGGCGTCACGGGGGTGACGGGTGACGTGATGGCGTTTCCCAATGGACAGGGGCGCGAGACCTTCTGGGCCCTGCGCGGGGATCTCCTGATCATCAGCACCAGCCGCCGTGAAATGGATCTCACGCTGGCGCTCCACAAGGACCCCGCCGCCAGTCTCGCCGAATCGGCCGAGTATCGCTACATGCTTTCCCAGCTCCCCGTTCAGGATCGGACGCGGATGATGATCTACTTCTCCGATCCGTTCATTCGCCGTCTGGTTGGCCCGGCGGTCAAGATCGGCCAGTTGCGCCGCGCGTATGCCCGCAGCCGCATGGAGTTCGTCACGTCTGCGGCGCTGCTGGCGAATCTGGACGGGATCCAAGCCCCAACCCTCGATCAGCTTCGCGAGTCGGGCGCCCTTTCAGCGGCCATTCCGCTCGGCGATTTGCACCTGAAGCCCGATGGCCGGGTCGTTTCCGCCGTTTACGGGACTTTGGCCGACCCGACGCCGCTTTCAGAAATCCCTCTGGACCAGGCCACGAAGAGGGAAGCCGATGATTACGCCGGCTATCTGGCCAACTACAACCGGTTCTGGCGGCAGTTCTTTGATCCGATTGCGATCCGCATTGACGACAAGCCAGACGGCGGTATGGAGATGACCACCTTTATCTTGCCGCTCATCGATAACTCGCTGTATGGAAGCGTGAAAGAATTTCTGGTTACCAGCAAGGGCCCGCCGCTGAACGTGCCGCGTCCCAAGCCGGACCCGGTGCTCATGCTCTCGCTCAATCTGGGCGAGCCGGCGTGGACCCAGATTTCCGAAGGCATGTCCGAGCTATTCACGCGCTTTATCCATCTCTCGCCAGCCGCGCTGGATGATCTCGGCCCGGCCCTGCACTTCGCCCTCTATGATGCGGACCCGGTCATTGCACTGGGCAGCGGCGACATCTTCGGCGCCTTCGGGGGTGGCGCCGAAATCTTTGATCGCAGCGAGATGTTCATGATTCCGATGGCGCTCTCGCTGCTGACCCGGCCGTGCGCCTTCATCATTGAGACCCGCGACAGCGCGCGCACCACCCGGTTTTTGGAAGAGGCCGCATCCGCATCGCTGGCGGCCCGCATGGACGGCGGGCGGAGATCGGACGAATTCGCCGCTGAATTCTACCGCGTGACGGATGAGAACGCCTGGGTTTACTCCTTCAGTGTGATGGGCCTGATCAAGATTCGCTTCGGCATCCGGGTGGAAGGCAATTATGTCGTGGTTCGGAACATTCCCTGGTCGAGCCGGGATGTGATCGCCGGCATCTCGGAGAGCCCGATGCGCACCGCTCGGCTTCTGGCCAATCCATCCGCCTGCCGCGAACAGATGGCGGGCTTATATTCCGCCGCCATGGAAAAAGAGCGGAGTGCCGCCATGCAGGGCATTGGACGCCTGTATCCGCTGATGCTGGCGCGCGGGCTGACCCCGGAGGCGGCGCTTGCGGAACACCAGCGGCTCTTCGGGTTCCGTCCCGCGCACCCCGGTGGCGGCACCTGGACCGGAACCCCGGCGAACAGGCTGCACAGCACCACTTTTGGATCGCCTGACCGCCAGGAGCAGCCGGCCTTCAGCGATGCCACGGCGGCATTCGGCCTGTTCAAATCCATCGACAGTCTGAACGTCTCCATGGAATTTCAGGACGAAGGCCTCCGCACCGTCTTGCAATGGAATACCAAGCCATGACCGGGAGACACGAAGGGATGACACAAAAGGACACGTCCAAGCATTTACGGATCTTGATTTACTGTTTTCCGGCGCTGATTGACATGGTTGCGGCGCAGTTTCTTTTCATCAATACGATGCGTCTCGTCAAGATGGGCGCCAGCGCCTCGGCGAGTGGCAGCGTCACGACGATTTGGAGCATCACCTACCTGGTTACGTGTCTGGTCACGGGGCGTCTGGTGACGCCGCGCAACGCAGCCGCGTTGATGCTGGCCTCGTGTCTCTCCCTGGCGGCGTTGGCCGGCTTAGGCACCATCCTGCCGGGAGCTACGGGCATTTACATCCTCACTGCGCTGGCCGGGGGAGCGGTCGCGCTCTTCTTCCCACCGTTTCAGACCTTCATGAAGGCCGTGGACAAAGGGGGCGGAAAATCACTCTCATATTCCACGGGGCTCTATACGTTTGCCTGGAGCGCGGGATATGCGGCCGGTCCGTTCATTTCGGGCTTTCTGATGGAGACCGGGGCGCAGGGATGGAAACTGGCCTATGCCTGTGGCGCCGCAGGGGCCCTCATCACGGCGGTCGGCATACACCATCTGAAGCATTTGGTGCACCTGGAGGCTGCTCCGGTTTCAGCCCCCGTCACGCGTCTGCCGCCCAGAGGGGTGGATTACGCCCGGTGCCCCGATCTGGCTTGGCTGGCCTGGATCGGCGCAGGAGCGGGCATCGTTGTCATTTCGGTGATTCGCGCCGTCTTTCCGGCGCACGCCGTCAACACCCTTTCGCTCGGTGATGGCCGTATCGGGACACTCTTCTTTCTTCTCAGCATCACGCAGGCACTGACCGGATTGATCCTGTGCAGGAGCCGCGTCTGGATGTATCGCGCATTTCCGGTGAGCGTGGTCGGCTTACTGGGTGTGGTGGGAACCCTATGTCTGGCTTTTGGGGTGTCTTCCACGCTCCTGCGAATCGGCGTGATTCTCTTCGGTGTTTACTCGGGATCGTTCTTCTTCTATCTGGTATTCCATGCGATCGCGCATCCGGTACGAACCGCCCGCTATGTGGCGGTGAATGAATCGGTGGTCGGAATCGGCGGGATCCTGGGCGCCCTGATCGGGGGCGGCTTGTCCGATCGATTCGGATTTGCATTCAGCGCCTGCGCCTGCGCTATCGGCCTGGTGGTGGTCACGGCTTTTCAGGCCGGCATTCATCGCTGGAAAAGTGCGGACAATCTGGCTTAACCCAAACAGGTCAATTCACACGACGAAGGCCACGAAGCGCACGCAGGAAATAGTTGGAAACCTGTTTAGGAAACAGAAATCCACTCCACGTTGTCTGCGGTCGAGGGCTGCAACAGTTTAGATGCGATGAGCGTCTGAAGTTGCTCTTTCGTCGTCTGCATGCCGTGGCAGCCCGCCTTGCCCAGGCCCAGTTTGACGTCCGGTGTGGTGATGCCGTGAAAATCGCTCCCGATTGTCTGAATGCCGCCGAGGCCGGCGAAGTAGAGGCATTCCGAACCAGCGTGTAACGTGGAGTACGCCTCGTATCCGTCAAGGTGAAATGAAGCCGTCCACATCGCGAATCGAGCTGGCCCCAAGGCCTGCAGGTCAGAGTATGGATGTGCGTAGACGGCGACACCGCCGTGCCGATGAACAGCCTCGATTGCCCGCTCAATAGGCATCCCGTACCAATCGGGGTATTCCTCATGGGTCCCCAGGTAACGGTCTGCATGGTGGTGAACGTAATGGAAAAACTGGGTGATGTCGGCGACACCGTCCGGTAGATCGTGGATTCCCCGCATTCTTTCGGCCGCATAAAGGATCACGTTGCTGTCCCACACGCGGCGCGGCATCTGACCGGGAAGGCTGTCCGTGGTCCACCCCACGACCCAGAAATCAAAATCCTCGCACGGGTGTGAGTCCATCCAAGAGATGTCGGGATTGGCGATGCCCTTCTTTTTGTTCTCCCGGCACAGCCAGTGCATGAAATCCCGCAGGGACAGATCGGCCCCGGGGTAGTCCTGCTTCAGGGCGAAGAGCAGATGCGTCACCGCCAACGGCCACCAGCAACGCCGTGGACGCAGGAAGGCGTCCAGGTCCGCGAGGCGGGCAATGTGTTGTGCCGCGTCCGATTCTTCGGGCAGGCGCGGGAGATACAGGAGGATATGCACGGGCCGACGCCCCCCTAAGTCCTTCCACGCCGGATGCCTGTCGAGGCATGTCACTTCCACTCCAGGCAGCAGTTGCAGACCGGACTGTTCGGCAAGGCGGAAGATATCCGGCTCCTCGACGTAGGCTCTGAGCCCGTCGTGATCCGTGATCGAGACCGCTTTCAGTCCCAGGGCGGCTGCTTCCCGGATGATCTCGACGGGGGAGTAGCTCCCATCCGAGTACATCGTATGCGTATGCAGATCCATGATCGGCCTTCGGGTAACCGCCGAAGGCATGCATTCAAAGATGCGGGGAAGGACCGCTGCTTCGTCATGCCCCGGGAACTCGACCTTGAAGAGTGTCTTGTAAGCTTGCGCGAAAGCTTGTGAATCTGTTGTCATTCTGTCTCATCGAGTCAGGGACACAACGAACCGCGTGCACAGATACATTCGGCATTCCCCACCGTACGCGTACACGCCGATCTCCTTTTCCCTCACGTATCAACTCCCTCAACGCCTGCGCATCCCCGCTGCACGTCGCGGGCGGGGATGCGGGATTGGGGGGTCTGCATTAGTTCTGCTTGCCTTCGATCGCGCACAGAAGAATGGCTGCGGCAATCCCAAGACGCCTGTCCAGCAACCCCTCACCATCCAATGAATAATCAAGATTTATCTTCATCACAAAAGGATTGAAGTTCTGCTTGAAAATACAGACTTGTTTTCCCTTCACCACGCCGTGGTATTTCTGCGGAATGAGGTTGGTCAGAAAACGACGGATGAGCGCAAGAAGCATGCTGTCTTCTTGAATGAGCCCGATTTCCCTGTCTTCTGCATCCATGATGATCCACTCGTCTTTAACAATGGACTTAAACCCCTTCCTTTTCAAGGCTCCGACTTTCTTGGTGGTGGCGGTATCAAAAACGTCATAGGCGGCTGAAAAATCTAGCACCTGTCGTGCAAGAATCGTTAAGACCTCAGTCCGCATATCTTCGCCGGTATAGACTCGAATGTCCTCTTTTAATTTAAACGCCTTCTGCTTGGAATAGAACGCAACCTGCCCGCTGGGGTCATAAATATGGAATGCGGCCCCAAACAGTTTGAACATCTTTCTGCGCACCAGATAATGTGTGTGTTGAAAGATCTGCGGGATTGGGGATGGCAGTGCGTTATTCTCCGGCATAGATATCTCCTGTGTGTCTGTGATGTCCATGGTCTGTGGCGATCGCCCGCTATGTGTGCGGGGTGAACGCGCGCAGTACGTTAAATTTAAACCCAGATATCCGCCCCAGTCAACAGCAATTCTCATGTTGAGCGCATCCGGGGCGCATGGCAGTTTTGATGAGGGTTACTCCTTAATCCTAATCTTAATCTTAATCTTAATCCTAATCCTAATCCTAATCTTGATCCTAATCTTAATCTTGATCCTAGTGGAGAATGGATTACGATTACGATTACGATTACGATTACGATTATGATTACGAATCAACGACCCCATCATAACTGCCATGCGCCTGCGCATCCGCCCCGTCGAAATCGAAATCGCTATCGGGGTCGAATTCCTTGTTTTCTCGTCGATTTCGGTCCCGATCCCGATTTGGATCCCGATAGCATCTGCCATAATTAGAATTGCTGCCATGAAATTGCTGGTGGATTGACAGGTGCCAGTGGGTTGGGGTATACCGTTATGGGTCAATGAGATTAGGAGGTGGGTGTGGGTGTAACGATAGCGGCGGTTATTTTTGACATGGACGGTGTGTTGTGCGACTCCGAGCCGTTTATCTGTGAGGCGGCTGTGGCCATGTTCCGCGAGCGGCACGGCGTGACGGTGCAGGCGGCTGATTTTCATCCCTTCACCGGTATGGGGGAGGATCGATTTCTGGGGGGGGTGGCTGAAAAAGTCGGCGTGACCCTGGACCGCGAGGCGGACAAGGTCTACACGTACGAGCGCTATCTGAAGCTCATCCGCGGCCGCCTGCAGGCGATGCCCGGCGTCATGGCCTTTGTCTGCGCCTGCCGCGAGCAGGGGGTAAAACTGGCCGTGGCGAGCAGCGCCGACCGGATGAAAGTCGAGGGCAACCTGACGCAGATTGGGCTTGCGCACGGCACGTTCGACGCAGTGGTTAACGGATCGATGGTGGTTCGCAAGAAACCCGAGCCCGACATTTTTCTCCTCGCCGCCCGTCTGATCGGCATCCCCCCCGAAGCGTGTGTGGTGTTTGAGGATGCCGTGTCGGGGATACGCGCGGCACGGGCGGCAGGGATGCGCGCGGTGGGCGTTTGCAGTTCTTTTGATGACGCGACCCTGCGCGACGCGGGCGCGGCTCAGACGGTCCGGGATCTCGAAGAAGCCCTGGCCCCTGAATCATGGCGCGATTTATGCTTTGAAAATGACCAGGTGTGCGCGTGTGCAGGAAAGAGGGGGATGTGACTATGATCAGGCGGCTTTTTGGCATCATATTGTGCGTGTGTGCGCCGCTTTTCGTCGTCGCGGACGAGGCGACAGATCAGTTCAATTTCGCGACGGGTTTGCTGATCAAAGATGAGCCGGAGTTGGCGGCAGATGAGTTCCGCAAACTGGTGAAGGAGCACCCTGCTTTTCCGCAGGCGGACGTGGCTTGGTACCGTTTGGGCGAGGCGCTGCAGAAGGCGAAGGATGCGGCGGGTGCGCGGGCAGCGTTTGAGCATGTCGTGAAGCAGTTTCCCAAGTCGGAGCGGGCACCCCGTGCGAACTATCTGCTGGGGCAAATGCTGGCGACGGAAGCCCCCGCGCGCGCGGCGCAGTATTTTGCGGCGGCGGCGGTGGACGCCGACGGCGCGCTGGCCGAGCCCGCCTTGTTTGGCCAGGCCGAATCGCTCTATCAAGCCGGCGACTGGAAGGCCGCCGGCGCGGCTTACGTCGGTCTGCTGAAGCGTTTTCCCGACAGCAAATACGCTGCGCAGGCGCTCAATGGACAGGGGTGGTCGGCTTTCAAAGCGGAGGATTATGCGGCGGCGGAACGGCTGTTCGGCGAATTCATCGGCAGCCACGCCGACCATGCGTTGGTGGACGAGTGTCGTTTGAAGCGGGGCGACTGCCTCTATCGCCAGAAGAAATACGACGCGGCAGCCGCCGACTACGCGGCGGTGGCCGCCAAGGCCGGTTCGCCGCATCGGCCTGCGGCGCTCGCCGGGCGGGCGTGGTGTCTCTACGATGCGGGGCATGCAGCCGAGGCGGCGGCGGCGTTTCGCGAGGCGGCGACGGCCTTCGGGGCCGTGCCCCAGTCCGCGTCGCTGCGTTACAATGCCGGCAACGCCGCGTTTGCCGCACAGGCGTATGAGGCGGCCGCAGTCGATTTCGCCGCGTGTACCCAACACAAAGCGGCCGATGCGGAACTCGTCCGGAATGCCGCCTACTGGCAGGCGGCGGCAGGGGTGAAGCTGAATCGCTTTGAAGAGGCCTGTGGGGTGTTGGAAAAGCTGCGCGCGGGGGGCAAGCTGACCGCCGATCTGTCGGTTGACGCCTGGTTGTTGCAGGCTGAGGCCGAACAGGCTCGCAAGCGGTATCAGGAGGCGGCCGCGTGCTACGAGGCTGTCGGACGCGACCATGGCAAGCACACGCTCGCGGGTGACGCGGCCGCAGGTCGGGTGCTGGCGCTTGAGAAGTCCGGAAATATTGCCGCGGCGGAAGCGGCCGCGTCCGCTTTTGCCGCGGCTTATCCGAAACACGCCCAGGTAGCGGCCGTTCGGTTTCTGGTGGGCGAATACCGCTACCGCTTGGAGCGTTTTGCGGATGCGGTTCCGGCTTTTGAGGCGTTCTTGAAGGATTACCCGAACCACACGCTTGTGGTCGAGGCCGCATACAAGGCCGGGTGGGCGTGCTGGCAGATCAAGAAACCCGCCCAGGCACGGCCGTTCTTCCGTCGGGTCGTGGCAGATTTTCCAAAGGCCGCCGTGGCGGCGGATGCGGCCTTCATGGCGGGCCGGTGCGCCGATACGACCGAGGATGCCGCCGGAGCCGCAGAGGATTTTGAACGGGCGGTCGCGCTGGCGCCGGTGAGCGATGCGGGGCTCCGTGCGGCCCTGGAGCTGATCAGGCTTGACCAGCGCGCCGCGCGTTACGCCGAAGCGCTGGTCCGTGCCGACGCCTTTCTCAAGACCCATGGCGAAACCCCGGGTGCCGCGGAACGGCTGCCGTTCGCCTGGCTCTACAGGGGCGAGGCGCTCCTCGAACTCGGACGACCCCAGGATGCGATGGATGCCTATGCCAAGGCGGCCGGCGGGGACGCGGCGGTGGCGCGCGCGGCCCAGGCGGGACGTGCCTGGGCGTTGCGTAAACTGGACAAACCCGCCGAAGCGGCTCCGATTTTCGAGGCGCTTGCCGCCGATGATGCCGCCGCAGAGGAAGGCTTTTGGGCGGCGCGGTCATGGGACGACGCGGGTGACGCGGCGCGAGCCGTGGCGGGGTATGAAAAATTTCTGAAAGGCGGCGCGGCCGGTCCGCTCGCCGACGAGGCCGCCTATCGCCACGCGGCGGCGGTGTCGCGCGCCACGGGCGCCGAGGCCGCCGAGGCCGTCTACACCGAATTGGTGAAGACCCGGCCCGATAGCGCCTTTGCCGCGGCGACGGTGTATGATCTGGCGTGGGCGCTCAAGGAACAGAAGAAGCGCGATGCGGCGTTGGAGCGGTTCGACGAGCTGATCCGGCGCTTTCCCGCGCATGCGCTGGTCGGCGACGCCCATTTCCGGGTGGGCGAGCTGGCCTATGAGGCTGACGCCTTCGATCGGGCCGCCACGGCTTACGAGGCGTCGCTAGCCGCCGGCGTCGCCTTCGCCGACACCGTGCTCTACAAACTCGGGTGGGCCTTCGAGCGGCAGGAGAAGGGCGTGGAGGCCAAGGCCGCGTACCGGCGGCTGGCGACGGAGTTTCCCGAAAGCGGGCTGGCCGGCGAAGCGCGCTACCGCGAAGCCCGGTTGATACAGGCGGAAGCCGCCTGGGATGCTGCCGCAGAAGCCTATGCGGCGGTCCCCGCCGGATCCTTCCGCGAACGGGCGGCGTTTGGGCGCGCCGAATGCTTGCGACTCGGGAAACACGCGCAAGAGGCGGTCACCGCTTACCGGGACCTGCTCACGGATGTCACCGATGCCACGGTGCGAATGCAGACTTGGCTCGGCCTGGGCCACGCGTTTCGCGACGCCGGCGCCAACAAGGATGCGATCGAGGCTTATGGCGAGGTGGTGAAGCTGACCGATACCATTGAAGCGGCGCACGCGCTGATGGGACAAGGACACGCCTGGCTGGCCATGAAGACGTTCGACGAGGCGGCCAAGGCCTTCCTCAAGGTCGACATTCTCTATGCCTATGACGAAATCAAGCCCGACGCGATCACGATGCTGATCAAGACATGGGAACAGGCGGGCGACGAGGAAAAAGCGGCAAAATACCGGAAGCAGCTCGAGCAGATGCAAAAGTGACGCGTTCGGTTGCCGTGTGCCCCTTTCAGGGGGCTGCCGCCGCCACAGGAGGCGATTCCATCTCCGTCTTGAGTGCGAACCGGCCGCTGAACGGATCCGTGCACCGGATGACGAGGCACGTGTGCAGGTGCGCCTGCTGATCCGCAAACAGGGTGTGGTCGGGCATCTTGATTTGCGTCACCACAATGGGGGCGGAAGCGGTCAATGTGATCAGGGCCGTGGGGGTCAGCACCCGAACGCTTTGTTTTTTGACATCCGTTATGGCCACCTCCGCATCGGTGCCGAGGTGCCAGCGGAACAGCACGACCTCAACCGAATTCCCCGGAATATCGACGAGATCCTGCACGGACAGCCTGTTTGCATCCCATTGAACGATGCGTTTCCATTGCTTGATGTTCTCGTAGCAGGCGCTGGCGTCGATTTGCAACTCGCCGCCGTCTGCGTCAAGCCGCTTGACCGTCACCGTCGCCGGTTTGCAGGCGGGCCAGCCATGGGCTTGGCGGACGCCGATATGCTCGTCTGGATTTTCGAAGCCCACCTGCAGCACGTTGTGACTTGGGCCGGATTGATAATGGCTCATGAGCCGTTTTTCGTTGCGATCTGCGGTGCCCGCCTCGATCAGGACCGGTTCGCCGTGAAGGGTCAAGGAGACGTGCCCACGATCATGGTGGTCGTTCGTGTCATCCGGGCTCCCCCCTCTCACCCAAAGACCGCTGGCGTCAGACTTCCAACTGCTGCGCCAGACCGCGAGTTCCCCCGCATTGTAATAGGCGTAGGGTGGGGGAGGTGCAGCGGTGACCGCGGGTTGAGCCAGCACGGCAGCCGCAGCCAGTCCCTGAAGGGTATCGGGGGCGCCGCCGAGTTGCTCCTGCAGCATCCAACGGGCCACGGGATCGCACGTGGTGTAGACCAGAACGGCGACGCGTTGCCGCAACGCGTCACGCATGGCGTGCGCTTGACGCGCCGACGAAACGGCGTCAAAGGCATTGACCAGATTGTTTCCGGGTTGGATGTGATGGGCAATCCACGATGAAAGGTGGCGCAGGAAGGGATGATCAAGCAGGCGGCGGTCGCCGTCAAGCGCGGCGGCGTGCGCCGCCGACAGCATGGCGTCCACGGCCTCCAGATAACTGAAAACCAATCCGTCGCGGTATTCGCCATTTTCACCCTGAGCGTCCAACGCCAAGAGCATGTGGGTAATGCCCATCTCGTAGGCATCGGCGTGGCTATCCCGGCCCAGTGTCAGGCAGGCGCGAATCAGGCCGTCGCTCACCACGATCCAGGGCAGCGAACCAACCGCGTTGTCGGAGACAAACCCCGGCACGCCGGATTTCCAATCCGCGACAATGCGGTCGATCTCCCGCTCCAGCAGGTTGCTTAGCGCGGCCGTCAGCGGTGCGGGCAGGCTGGTGTCAGGCAGGATCGCGAGGGTGTCGGCAACGGCGCGAATCCCCCTTCCGGTACCAAGCCACACCCCGTCACGCCCGCCTCCGGGCAGACCTTTTTCCGAACTATAGAGCGACCAACCCTGGCGTTGGAACGTTTGCCACGAGGCCACTTCCTCCAATTGCGCGACGATGCGATCACGGAAGCGGGAATCCCGGGTCAGCCGGAAAACAGCGGCCTGAAGAACCATTTCCGTCTCCAAGTCCTTCATCATGACCATGTCGGACATGGCCAACGCGAAGGGCGCCTGGTTTTCGCGCTTCAGGCTTTCGGCGCGCGGGTCATACCGACTGCGCCCCTCACCGGCCTTCAGTTCGGCGAGCGTCTTGGGCTGACCGAATCGCGCGTTTCCCAGTGTTTCCTCGGCCTGTTCAACCACGTGTGCGCGGATGGTTTTGCACGTGGCGTCGGCTGCCGCGGCGTCGAGCAGGGAGCTCCACGCTTGCG
>Ga0268277_1001888_pt1 | contig 13034 bp, 7 predicted proteins | sample saktaG_5_FD_190132 | JGI IMG/M metagenome (GOLD analysis project Ga0268277, IMG submission 190132) | Saline water microbial communities from Sakinaw Lake, British Columbia, Canada - sak_2010_1_5_50m | ecosystem: Environmental > Aquatic > Non-marine Saline and Alkaline > Saline ...
ATGCCTGTCTGGTCGTCGAGCCCACTCGTATGTAAACGCCGTTATCTTTACCCTGGGATTTAATGTAATATGGTTTATCTGGCCCTGAAAAGATCTCAACAACGAGAAGGGTTTTGCCTTCTACAGCCTGAATATAAATCTCAGGCACAATAGCCGGTTCACAGTTGTCTAAAATATGATTTGCAATGCGCTCTTCGAGCTTGAAGAGTTTATCATTAGCAATACCGACAACTTCGCGGGGATCGTTCCTTACTCCAAATACGATTTTGCCTCCCCCACCATTCGAAAAGGCAATAGAAGTTTTTGCTAACTGTTTCCCCCCGGGGAATTGTTCCTTGAATTCAAGACGCCGCGACTCCGGTTGAGTCCATAATTCTTCAATATGATTTTGCTTCTCTCTCATCTCAAATAAACCCTCTTTTTTTTCGGGGAAGTTGCCTAGTTTAATAAGTTCTTGTAAATTCTTTCTTTTTCATTTGGCACCTTCATTACAAACTCTGCAAATCATAACACTTAAGAATCCTTTTGACATAATCTTTCAAACCCATCACGAATCACATTGGCGATGGCCTTCCGGCGGCTTATCAGGAAATCTTCATATTCCATGTTTTCCCAGCCTTCTGGAAGTGCATGCCAGTAATACATCCGCTTACGCTCATGCTCACCGAGTCTTTCAAGATACCTGGGTAAATATTTGGAAGGAGCTTCATCAGAAATGTCTATATTGTCAGTCCATTCTACGAGAGCATAATTAGCAATCTGATTCGTATCGCGAAGTTCCGTGATCTTCAGTTTTTCTTTGAGATAGTTCTTGGGAAATAAGTGATGCCGCTCAATGGCTGATTTTTTCGCTTTAAGAGCAGGATCAATCAATTTGGAAACTTTCATTTGTGAAAAAAGTACCTGGGCATCAAGCAGATTTAAAGCCGCGTAATAAGCGAAGAGCGACGGGCTTCGTGCAGAAGATGTGGACAGGCTATTAGGGAGAGTGATATTCCAGAAGTCTTCTGTGAGTGTGTCAAAAATAATTTGATCCAAAGTCCTTATAAAATCGTCACCATTTTTAATTGATCTTAACCGCGCGAGGTCTGCCTCCATCGTCGTCTCCGGCGATGAGCTGTATCGGGCAGTCAAAGAAGACATGAAAAACCAACGCGCTATTATATTGCGCAGGTCGCGCGCGCCAAGCAGAAAATCCTTCTTTCCAACAAGAAATAAAACGTAAGCATACAGCAAAGCCGCTTGAGAGCTGATCATCGATGACCCGTGAAACCCGGCTTGCATAAGTGTTTTAAAGAACTCAGACCAATTCTGCAAATTAAGGACTTCCGCCTGCGCATTTTTTAATACGTCAAATTGTTCAATTCGTTTCTCTTCGGAAAATTGTTCGGTTTCAAGATCTTTACCGCGTAATATTGAATATACATATTGCAGCCTTGCTCGTCTGAATCCAAGGCCAACCGATACGCGCAGTAATTGATCAGGCGCTGGCTGTATGAAGTAATTAAAAGAAGAGGCCTCACCAATGGAAGGCTGTTTTGCTGTACGGCAAAATTCTTCTAACTGCTTGCGTCCCTCGTCCCAGAAGACCGACATTAAGGTAAGAATAAAGTCAGCCTGATTTAGTGTAACCCCCTTGCTATTAATCCTGACAAAGACTTCGGAAACCTGTTCTTCGTTTATAGCGCGAGATAACTCAAGCGCAGTAAAAGGATAGCCTCTTAAGTTATAAAGCTGGTTGATGGTCTCAGCGATTTGCTTTTCTTCTTCTTTTGATACTTCTCTATTCTGGCGCAATTTTTCAATAAATTCAACTATGAAGAAATGGAGTCCTAAATCATCCGACCAAATTACACTTATATCTGCTATGCACTCAGGGTCTTTAATGATGGCAGCATCAGTGACATCAAACACTTGATCTTTCGGGCGAAATGAAATCATTATCTTTTGCTGTGTATAGTCTTGCCTTACAATTGGAACATTTTTCATGACAGAATAGAGCGCGGTGAGCCGTTGCTGTCCATCGATGATTAGAAGATCAGGCACTTTTTGTTTCTTGTCCACTCCTATCTGCCTATGTCCGTTTTCCAGGCCATTTGCCCAGAAAAGTAGATAGCCCACAGGAAAGCCTTTATACATGGAATCAAAAAGATCTCGAACTTTTGCCGCTTTCCAAACAAAAGGCCGCTGAATATCGGGAAGTCCAATGATGCCCATGTCAATATTGTCAATAAGCGTTGATAGAGAATATCCAACTTCTTTAAATAGTGTGGCTTTCATTCAATGAATACCTCCTATGTTTATATCAAGGCCCCTGCCATCCTACATATTAAGTATGTAGCCTTCCCGTGGGTCCGGTCCCAATCTTGGCAAGGGAGGCTTTCGGCCGATCCGTGTCAAATATCTTCTGCACCAACCTGCGAAGAGAAAATCCGAAGGAAATATGGGAAGCGCCCCTATATTACCCTAACATATGTCTTTATCCGCCACTGTTCTCAATACCTATCTGGTTTCTACGTTATTTATAAATCACCATCCGCTTTTGATTGAAGCTGTACACGAGCATAAGCCGCGGCGATAGCCGTCGGCTTATGCAAACGTTAGAGATGGCTTATGCAATTGGTGCTGATATAAAAGCACGTACTTTTTTGTCAGGATCGGATTCCATTTCTACTACCCATACTTCATCACGGTCTACAAAACGCATTAGATGCAATTTAAGAAGACGCGTTATTCTCTGCGACCATTCAGAAACGCTTCGCTTGAAGTCGATATATCCTTTCTTACTTGTGAAGGGATTCCAGGTATGCAAAACCTCACTGCATAGATCATAGAGAGTGACAAAGTCATCTTTTGTGAGGTATCCATCTTTGACATGATCAAAGTGTTTAGCGCCGGACTCTTTTACATGGTCAAGAAATATTGGTTGTGGATAAAATCCAGGATGAATTCGATCAAGGCTACTCAACATAGTCTTTGACTTCCAGTGATTAGCAAAATTTGCGTGAGCTTTTGCATAGAGCTTTTTGTTCGCAGTCATCGAAGCGAACGCTATAAGTTCTAGAGACTTTCTGAGCTGTAAGGCGACGAATTCGTAATCGAAATCCTCACTGCCAATGGTTAGACTCCTCTTCGCTATGGTATTTACAACCGCGAGACGACGCTTCACATCCTCCATACAACTGCAATATGTACCTGCGAGATCATGAGTCATTTAATTATTCTCCCCAATTTTTTTCAAGCACTCTAACGTTTGAACTCACTGGTTTTTGCGGAGCGCAGCGGAGTAAAAATCCAGTGCAACGATTTGTTATGTGATTCCTCAATCATTCGTCCATTGTTTTATTCTTTCAACACAAGCATAAATATCATCTCGTATTTCATAAACCCAAAATCTTTTAACATCCCAACCCAACTCGAATAATCTTTGATTCCTAATTTGGTCTCGCCTGCAAAGCTCCCCTGTCCAATTTTTGTGATAGCGTTCTCCGTCAACTTCTATATCAAGATTTCTGTCTCCGTCAAATAATGCCAAATCAAGAGTATATTTTTCAATTTGATACTGCGGGATGGCTTTAATGCCAGCACTATATAATGCTTCGTATAAAATATGCTCCCATTCTGAGACTCGCTCTGGATGGGTTACTGTTGGATATTCTTCTCCTAAATCTTGAACTGAATGACTGATTTTCTTTTTGGTTGTACTTTCTAACTGCTGAGTATACTTTACAAAATTTTCTAAATACGAAACTTTACATTTAATAATCGCGCTTTGGTCTCCAACAACCAATAACATTGCCCTTGCTCTCGTAATAGCAACATTAAATAGGTTTCCATTATTTCTCATGAACCCTAAAGCCCCTTCAGGCATATTTTTAGAAATTACAGGGGAAAATATCATTACATCTCTTTCATCTCCTTGAAATTTATGAACCGTATCTACAAGAAAATCATGATTTATTAATTTGCTTTGTAGGGTGCCATTATCATTTACGATTTTACGAATCAAATTTGCTTGTGCTCTAAATGGAGTTACAACACCAATTGAGCCTTTGTAATTTCTTTCATTAACAAGTTTTTCTATTTCTTTAACTACTGATTTTGCTTCTATTTCATTTACAGCACCACCGGTAGAAGGTCTTTTGACTGAACCGATTACATTAACCCAGCGTATTCCGTTTTTTTCAGAATCAACAAATTTTAAGCAATCGTAGTTTGTAGCTACTCTTAAATTACCTTCGTAAAATTCTTGATTTGAAAATTCTATAATTTCCGAATGTGATCTGTGGTGATCTCTTAAGTTGATTATATCGTTTTTAGATACAAGCCCAGACGCTAAATCAAATAATGAGTTGTATGAATATGCCCATTGTGCATATTCAGGAATAAGGTCATATTTCCCTAAAAGTTGCTGATCTTGCCCTTTTTGTAAACCACTAATATGCCTTAATTGTTTTGGGTCTCCAATTATCACCGCTTGTTTTGCTCTATACAAAAGAGGCAGGGCTGAAGCTATATCACATTGGCTCGCTTCATCAAAAACGACAATATCAAAATAACCTGCGTCAAAAGGGATCCTTCCGCGTGCAGATAGAGATGTAATAGCCCAAGCTGGCAGGAGGTATGCCACTTTTTTTGAGAGATTTGAATATTCTCGATAAATCTTTTTTCCAAGTTTTGTATACAAATCACTACCCGTATCAATAACCATTTTTAATAACGCATTATAATTGCTCAATAGATTTCTGTCTTCGTTAGATAATCTGGCCGGTTGTAAGCGTAGCCATCCCTTCCACAAATTTTCTGCATTAGCCGCCATATCTTTCATCAAAAAAACTTTTTCTTTTGAAATTTGTTCCAAAGGTTTTGCTTCCCGTAAAGATTTAAGAGATAAAATATATTCTTGTGTGGTTTGCGCAAAATACAAACATATATTGAGGATTTTTGAAAAATCTACCCAGTTTTGGATGGTCTCATCATTTACACTTTTTGTAGGTAAATTTATTTCAAATTTTGAAACAATAGATTGAATGCTTTCAACTTCAAGTTGCAGTTTTTCATAACGTTTTTTCTTAAGGAAATTCCAAAACAAACCTGCCAGAAACCCTTGTTTGTCTTTGTTTGCTCTACTTAAAGCTTTTTTAAAAACACTAATATTAGTCTGAAACTGTTTTTGATTTATACTTTTTAGTTGGTCAAATGCTTTCGGAGAAATATCTTTACGAATTTTTTCTATAGCTTGATCTAATTCATCAGTTTCATTGCGTAGACGGATTAACGAAGTTTCCTTTTCAGCTAATTGTAAAAACCTCTCTTCTAGTTGCTTGTAGCGTTGCTTATCAAGATCGAATTCTTCTTGATCATGTTCTGAGGAGGTTGATGTTAATAATCCCATTAAATACTCTGCTAATTTGGCATGATATTGACCAGACCCCATGCGCAATAATATAGGACGCCTACCCAAATTGTTTACTCTTATTTCTACAACATCTACCGCCTTATTGTTTTTACTGGCAAACAAGACTTTTTTTCCTTGCCACGCAGCATTTATAAGCAAATTAGTTACTACTTGTGATTTTCCCGTACCAGGCGGTCCCGTAATAATGGTTAGCGGATTTTCTAAAGAATGTTGGATAGCTTGCCGCTGTTCAGAATTTAGTGGCAAAACTTCCAAAAGAGGTAAGCTTTCCTCTCTTTCTTTTTTATGAATATCTCCTTTTACCCACTGCCCGAGGGCAGTGTTTTCATATACATCGGGTTGCACTTCTGATAGTGCTTTCAGTTCAGATTCAAGTCCTTGTGTAAAAGGTGAGCGTTCTCCGATAATAAAAACGGCTCGATTATAAATGCCTTCTTCTGGTATGTTTCTAAGAGGTGGATCTGTGGGCAATTCATCAGGATTAATTAGCTCTTTCCATGGCCATTCAGGTCGGATGTAATTTAATTTTTGCACCAAGTCGTCCAATTCTGGTATTTCATCTTCTGAATTAAGATTAAGTTCTTCTTCAAGTTGTACTAACTCATCCATCAGTTGTTCGCGTTCTGCGTTAGTAAAACGTTTAAGGACAGAAAGATTAAAAATGGGGAACCCGTGACTTATTTTGAAAATTCCATCGTTTACTTCAATTGGAAACAATAATATCGGTTCTACAAACAACCCTTCCCAGTTGCTTTTTTTAGACTTGACTTTTTTTAAAGTGGTTGGATAGCCAAAATATATTTCCATTCTGCCACGATCTTTTCTTATTTTCCCGAATAAGTTTTGTGCCCCTTGGGTTTTAAATAAATTTTCATTACTAGCATGCGGTAAAGAGTCTAACTCAACATAATCTAAATCGTACCTACTATCCGCAAAGACACTAATTCCCCCTTCATCATCTTGTCCAAGACATGCTAAATAATAACGACTAAGATTTGACAATGCGGTTTTTGAAACAACAGTTTTCTTGTTTTTATCGAGATTTGGCGCATCTTTATTTAAATACCAACAATACTTATCATCTTGTATACATTTATCTCTGATGCTTCCATATAAAGCGTTGTTTATATGCTTTTTATCTATATCAAGTTGTGTAGCTATTTCCCGTGCCTTTAGCCCTGGTTGCTCATTTAATACCGCAAGAATGTGCTGGTAAAGGTCAGAATTAGTTCGCAGATTGTCTTGTTCATTCATAACAGAATTATATTTCTTTTGTGTATCCATTGCTTCTTATTTCCTACACAGAACGGGCTGCTTAGGGACTGCGAGGGTCGAGCCGGCCCCTGCAACAACAAGGTTAGAGGTTTTTCATGGACTGATAGAATATTTCTTCTTGTTTGAATAGTCTCTTAATATATGAATTATCCCTGTTTACCTTGATCAGAATACCTTTTTCCCCTGGCCAATAACACCAATAATCCAGTGAATTAAGGCCTGTTACCATTAGCAGGTGCTGGAGTTGACCAAAGTAATAATCGGGAACAATACTCTTGGCAGCTTGCCAGTATGCTGATTGGCCACATTTGATTTCTACTAAAGTTTCATAATCGTTACTGATACCATCTAGGCTAGCCTTTAGCCAAGAGTAAGAATTGGATTGTATGCAAATTGGCTGTACTTCTTTTTTAGTATTTTTTTGATACAAAGATCGAGCTTTTGGTTCAAGCTCTGTTCCTTTGCGCATTTTTTCATTCGGTTTTGTATCAATTTTATATTTTTTCTCATGCAAAAGCTCATCAGGAGATTTAAACCTATTCTCTCCCATTATTGTAGAAGCATCAGACGCACCTATTCCCGAATGTCTCCAATTTAACCATAGTTGCGTACCTTGCTCCAGCTCAATCACCTTAAAAGGCAAACTCTCGGTATTAGAACCATTTCCGAATAACTTTTTTATGAACATATCTATGCCTCCCTAAAAACATAACGGTTGAACTGTGCGGTGCGGCTTTTTGTCGGCTGGAACCTTTCGTTAGCCTTTTACCTTGTAGAGCTTTAGAGCCTTGATCCCACGCAGAATCTTTGTCGAGGATCGCAGCTTCTTTAGCTTCCCGTTGGTCTCCCAGTGTTCCCGTTCAATATTTTCGAACAGCTCCGCGTCATTACTGATAGTCTGCACCCTCGCTTGAAGGTATCCGACAATATCCGCATAGAGAATTCCTACCGTGTCGAACCTACTGACTACCATCACCACATCTTCGAAAAGGTAGTAGCCGCGTGCCTCAAGAGTTGGAGTGATTGCCTCACGGATATCTTTAGGTGAGATATCGGATCGTTGATCATAATGCACCGAAACCAAGTTCTTGCCGCCCTTCTCTTGCGCCTTGGGCAACGCCTTTTTGAGGAGGGTTGGTAGGAATCTCAAGTAATCTACCCTCTGGTCAGTGGAATCCTTTGCGAAATAATGAAATTTCATCCGGGCATTCACCTCACTCTTGTTGAGGGAAATCAGATCTTGGGCAATAGCGACCCTGTCCTCTACCGGAATATTCGTGTCACCTTGCTTTGCAGAGAACAGAAAAGATCCCTTGAACTCGACTGCTGGATCCCATCCGTATCTAAGCAGAATCTGCTGAAATTCCGCCTTTACCTTTGAGTAGAACGTACTATTAATGGTCGCCACGCAAAGCCCAAAGTAGTCTTTGAACTTCGAATCGCTGGTTTCGTCTACGAATACAGAAAGCATATTCTTGTCTTTCTTAGGCTAATGTGAAACTGAGAGGCGGGAAATGCTACAGCATTTAACCGTCCTTCCCCAGTGTCAGGTTATAAAAAGGCAATCATTTATCGAAATCTTGGTTTTATACTGCTACCACCTGGATTATAAGAATCTTCGAAGAATAAAATATCACAGGAAGCGCAGCGCCAAGCGCCCCTTTCCATAGTCTGTAATCTGATTAGTTTGCCTTCAGAGTCATAACACTTTTGGCAATAAGGGCCATCTTTCAAATCGCCCTTATTTACCCAATAGAAAGGTTGTTCCCAAACTACTTCTTCCTTTTTGGCCAATTTTTCTTCCAACTCTTTAATTTTTGATTTCAATTCCAGGTTCTCTTCCTGAAGAGCAAGAGCACCTTCTCTTAATTCCATTATTTTTTCCTGTGCTTCAATCGTCGAACCCTTTTTGATAAGGTCTACAATGTCTTTGTAGTTTGGTAACAGGGCCATTTTATTTCTCCTTATCGAATATTCAGAACAAGTGATTATGCGGACATGGATATAATCATCTTTGTAATGATATCCGCCTTTTTAAATATCCTGTGATTTGGTAACTGGTAATTTTTTCTTCAGGGAGTCCACCCTTTTTTTTCATTCCCTCGTTTCACATGATGGGATATTCCGGGCAGCATACCTGTTTTCTGGAGAAGAGAGATTATAGTATGTATACTGTTCGCATGCACACGTAATAAAGGTTGCCGGAGACCATCCGGCGGTTCGCAACGCGTTTCGAAAATAGGCTATTCCCCCCAATTAACTATTTCCCTTTAGATGCCCCGACTTGTGGGCGGGGCGATTTATTGTTGCTTTAAAGATCATTCACAGAAATTGCCACATCATAGTCAACGCCGATTGTCTCAAAATGCCTTGCCCCGCACTTGATTTTTGCGGTTTCAAAGCCGCGCAGTTGCATCTGGTCTTTTGTGGCCTTTGTCTCCCGTATCATATAAACGATATCGCCGTTTTTCCTTAATATTGCCCAGTCAGGATTATAGTTGCCAATAGGTGTTGGAACCTGAAACCATCCTGGCAGCTTTATGAAATATTTTACGTCTTTTAATGCTTCCAAACCCTCAGCGAACTTTTTCTCAACACCCGAGTCGTACAGGATATAATCGTAGATCGATTTCTCTGTTGGAACTATGCGTTCTCTGGAAAAGTTCAATTTATGGGCATCGTCCCTCAGTCTCGACATTTCATAAGAGATACCTTCAAGCTTTTCATATTTAATACCCTCAATGATCATGTAATTGAGAACAGAATGTATCTCTTTTACAACGGCATCCATGAATTGCTGTGGGTTTATCTGAAAGTCATCCAGCCGTTTCGATTTGATGAGAATTTCATAGATCGTGCGTCTCGTTAATTCGGTTTTTCCCTGGACATACGTGAGGATATCAGGAACGCGGGTAAATCGTGCCACATAAGAGGTCATCGGTGTTCTTACAAGTGTTGCCGTTACTCCTTTTTGGGTTACATCAATATCAGCCAAAGATGACCGGATTTTCGGCGGCTCTATCTTATCCATTGCCGATATAGCCGCTGATGTCTTCTCGATAAGATCCTGGGTGGAGTAGTTAACTGAATAGATGGTCTTGGTGTTAATGGCGTTCCAGAATTTCTCAAACTCTGGATCAAGTAGTACCTTTTCGTTGAGTTTGCCTTTTATTTTCTTGCTGTGGTCCTCGATGTGGTTCTCAATCTGATACTTTTCGACTGTTTTTACTATTTCAAGTTTTATCGGTTTGAATTCTTCATCGACCTCAAAGGTCATATTCTCAACGGCGACATTGAATTCCTTTTTTATGAATCCATCATCTCCGATAAGATTCTGTTCTTTTATTGTATTCCAGATCTTTCCAGATAACGTTTCATCTATTTCAACTTCCACGTCATCCCGCGTGAACTTGATACCGACAAAGGCATCTATTGGAAGTTTCCCAAAGACGACTCCGCAATCCTCTTCAAACTCTTTCTGAAGCGAGGCGGCAAAATCATCGTAGCTTTCATTTGCCACGACAACGAGATTATTGATGTATTCATCATGTACGCGCTCGCCATCCTGATTTACCGGAAGCCGCATGCCCCGGCCTATCTCCTGCCGTTTTTTTATTGCGGATGTCGAATTACTGAGTGTGCATATCTGAAATACATTCGGGTTGTCCCAGCCTTCGCGAAGCGCAGAGTGTGAAAAGATGAATTTCAGCAGATTATCAAGACTCAGGAGCCGCTCTTTGTCTCTCATTATGAGGCTGTAAGTATCCTCATCTTTTGCGGCTTTTCCTGTTGTATCGGTAAACTTTCCTTTGTCACCCTTTTTATCTTTGGAAAAATATCCATTGTGAACTGTGTCGGCGGGGAGGATCTCTTTATTAAAGAGTGTGCGGTATTCTTCGGCAACTTCGGTATATAAATCCTCAAACCATTCGGCATAGGGGCCGTTTACGTAACCACTGTCTGTATATACACGATAATTTGCAACCCTATCGATGAAAAACAGGGAAAGGACCTTGATCCCCATGCCCTTAACCTGCGCTTCTTTTTCGAAGTGTGCCTTTATTGTTTCGCGTAGCTGCTCTCTGATAATATCATCCCGGAAACCACCCTGTTCTTCTCCAAGGCTGAGTCGGATTCCATTGGAGAATTTCACATATTCCATGCCCGGTCGCGCATTGATTTCAGTAAGAATAAACCCATTCCGGTACATTTCCCGTTCATTAGATTTCATAAACAGGTCATCATCCTGTTTGACTGTGACTTTCGCGGTTTTGGGGCCGTCGCCGGATTGTTTATGGATAGTGAGGTTGGCGGCAAATCTGCCATTTTTGTTTGTAATCGTATTTACTTTGATAAATGCCGAGTTTGCATTGTTTTCGGCAAGGACGGGTGCAACGGATATCTTCTTTACCAGGCGCATCTGAAAGGCATCAATCGGACCCACTTGATAGATAAGGTTATACCGATCTCTGTGGGTCGCCGAATATCGCAGGGTGCAGAGGGGGTGTAAAGATGCTATCGCTTCCTTTGCTATTGCGCTTTCCATATTCTGCGGTTCGTCCATAATCACGATGGGATTGGTGGCCTGTATGTACTCTATCGGTCTCCTGCCTCCCATTGTATCGCGAAGGTCATGGATAATATTGTTTGACTTCTTGTTGAAGGAGTCGATGTTTATGATCATAATCTGCATTTGATTGGCAGCGGCAAAACCACGAAGCGCGTTTACTCTCTTTGAATCGTAAACGAAGTGATCAAAGGGGATATTGTTGTAGAGCTCCTGGAAATGTTCCTTCATCATGTCAATTGATTTCAGGACCCCTTCCCGTATGGCCACCGATGGAACCACGATAATAAACTTCTTGAACCCGTATTTGGCATTCAATTCAAAAATGGTGCGCAGATAGACATAGGTCTTGCCGGTACCGGTTTCCATTTCAACGGCAAAGTTCATCCCTTGTGTTGCAATGTCGGTCTGGCGGGCAATGTTGTTTCGTCGTTGGACCCTGTTTAGATTATCAGTAACCTCATTTTTCGTCAGTGCAATGTTATTGCCGATTCCGAGGTGAGTAAGAACCTGAGAAACGTTCATAAAACTTTCCTCAACAGTAAGTTCAAATGAACCCTTGTGCAGCGGCTGACCGTCAAACAGATCAACCACTGCCTGTATTCCTTCAAGTTGATATTGCTGCTTCGCGTCAAATTTAAATTTCATCATCATACTGTCCTGAAGCTTTCAACATCAGAGGTTTTCATTATCTGCACGGCATTTGTTTTTAACTGGTCGTTACCCTCAAATCCCGAATCCAGGCAGACGACTCTCTGCGGCTCCATCTTCGCGATTGCGCGGATAAGCTCTTTGGTCAAATTCATTTCAAGGCAGATGAGGAGAGCACCTTCAGCGACGGAATAAACCTTTTTGCCTTCAAGGGTAAGTTCTTCTATCGGGGTCGTCAGTTCAAATCCCGATTTAAGGAGAATCTCATAGAGGATGTCTTCTTCCTTGCTGTTCGGGTCGATGTGGTCAATGGCAAATTCGAGTTGTTCATGAATGGGTTTGGTATCAACAGCGCCGTCCCATATCTTGAAATTGGATTTGTCGAGCTTGAATACTTTGAAGCCAAGATCTCGTTTTGTCTCTCCAAAATCCAGGTCGCCTTCTTTTTCTTTGTTGATTTTCTTTATAACCCTGCGGATGCGTTCTTTGCCGATGTCCGATATGGTTTTGTAACCAGCGTTGTGGGCTTCGGAATTTTCGTCAGTAGGTTCTGGTAATTGCACCATGATAAACTTGCGATTGCCGCCATCTTCTTTATTTAGATCCAAGACAGCATGAGTAGTGGTGCAGGAGCCAGAGAAGAAATCAAGGATGATGTCTTTTCCACTCCCGAAAGCCAGCATTCGCTTTATCAATGCAGTGGGTTTGGGATTGTCAAATATTTTTTTCTTATCGAAAAGAGCCCGAACCTCCTTTGAGCTTGATATTGGTAAATCAAACCAGATATCGTTGAGTAAGGTAGAATCAGTTGGAGGAACGTAATGTTCAGGTTTGCTATTCGATGAGAGACGAAGAAAATCTAAATCGTCACCATCATCAAATTTTCTCGTATAATACTCATCTATCTGTTCTTGTGTGATGGATTCTTCCGCTACATTCAGTTCAAGTAATAATTTTTTGTAGTTCTCAATAGCGGCAAAACTTCTTTCTTTACCCCAACGCCATTGGCCACTACTTGGTATAATTCCGAACAGTTTGTATCTCATGGTTGGTCTCTCAGTACCCCGCCAATGATTGTTCCATGAACCTTGTTTAACCTCATCAAGTCTTCTTAGTTGCTTT
>Ga0268277_1001891_pt1 | contig 13015 bp, 10 predicted proteins | sample saktaG_5_FD_190132 | JGI IMG/M metagenome (GOLD analysis project Ga0268277, IMG submission 190132) | Saline water microbial communities from Sakinaw Lake, British Columbia, Canada - sak_2010_1_5_50m | ecosystem: Environmental > Aquatic > Non-marine Saline and Alkaline > Saline ...
ATGAATGCAGTTAAGGCTGCTCATTATCTTCTTATAGAAGAAGTTCACAATATATTCATAGCATTGTATTTTCTGCAAAATCCCCTTTGGATTTTTAATCTTAATCAATGGCAGAACAGCAGCCACTTTATTATCAGTAAAATAAGGCAGCATTTTTTTAAGTGCAGATTTCTCTACAGAAGAATCTGCGTCAAGGCATGTAAAAAACTCGCCTTTTGCTATTTTTAATGCATTATTCAGGGCAACCCACTTACCTTTGTTGTCCTGGCTTATTAGCTTAATATCATAGTCATTATGCTCATCAATAAATTTTTCTATAACCTCTTTTGTCGAGTCTGTTGAGCCATCATTTACAATAATTATATCTAATTTATCTTTTGGATAGTCAAGACCAATAACAGAATCAATGGTTTCCAAAATAACTTTTTCTTCATTATATGCAGGAACAATAACCGAAACAAGTGGGAATTTTTTAATAACTTTCTTTTTTTCTTCCTTGCTGTCTAAAAAGGTTATAAGCCAGAATATTGTGTAGAATAATGTTATTATATAAACAACTGGCAGGATTAAATTTACTAAATTCATCTTAAACCTCTTTTCTTATTTCCCATATCTCTATGCCTTGGTTGTTGTATATATTATTAAATGTTTCGTTATTTCTGAACAAAAACAAAAGGCCCTGCTGCTCTTTTTCCCAGATCAAGCCCTGCTTCATTTCATTATCAATCCATATATATTTTATATTGTATTTTTCCAAAAGGCTTTTTGTATTTTTTAGATTTCTGGAATAAAAAATTTCCAAAGAATCATTAAATTTTTCTTTTGCATTGGGGAAATATTCAAACATTTTGTTTATTACAACAGGCCTTTCTGCAACAGCATTTATCCAAAAGCCTTTTGAGTAATGGGAAAAAACAATCTCATTTGGCTCTGAATAATGCTTAAGCCAATCAAGGCTTTTTATTACTTCCTTGTCAGGCTGCATATTGCTAACCCTATTTAAGTAAGATATTGTTGAGAATGCTAGTCCGCAGATTATAAGCAATATAGTAAGACGTTTTATTATCTTAATTTCCCAATCCATGTTTTTTATTCTTGTAAATGCATACCCTGCAAAAACAGCAAGCACAAAGCTTAGGTATATAACAACAGTTCGTAAATAAAACAAGCTTATAAGCATAACAAGCAAGGGCAAAAAAATAAAGATGTACTCTTTTTTCTTTCTCCATATCAGTGAAAATCCAATAAAAGCAAGCAGGATATTAAAAATACCTATGCCTGCGAGTGCCCCAATATCAGATATGCTGCTCTGTAAAATGCCTTCTTTTTGAAGAACTTCTGCTTTTTCCTGGAAATAAACAGGCATGAATGCAGCTGATATAAGGATTATTATGGACAAGAGGATTATTGTTTTTTTTGATTTTTCCTTAATCAGGTAAGCTAATAGTATGGCTATAACCAATAATGCATTGAATATGCCAAAAGAAACTGCTGTGGCAAAAGAAACTAGTGATAGAACTGTAAAAACTATTTTCTTCTTTAAAAGAAAGTAAGTGCCTAAAAGTGTTAAAAAAACAGGGACTGACTGAGTGTTTGAGATTACAGACAAATAAATAAATGCAGGTGAAGCTATAAGTATTAGTAAAACAAATAGCCTTTCTTCAATATTCATTTTGAATTCTTTTAAAATTAAATAAAAAATAAGAGCAGAAAGCATGCCTAACAAAAAGGGAATTAATTTTGATGCAAACTCAACCCCTACAAAATATCCTGCTGAAGCAAGCACTAACTGATATGGATTAAATACATAATTTGAATCGTGAATTAATTGATTTTGCTCAATTATCTGCCTTGCAATATTTGCATGATAGTATGATTCATCACCAATCATAATGTTATCATAAAATAAAAACCTAACCAGGAAGGGTATTAAAAGGACTATAACAGCTGCCAGCATTACATAAATCAATGTATTTTTTTCTGTTAGCTTCATTTTTATTCCATCCTGCACAATGATTTGTATATCTTAACCTCTTTATCATAGACTAATTGAAAACATTTTTCATCTGTCCTGTAATTTAAATCAACTATATTATAATCATTAATTGATCTCCTGGATAAGAGGATATATCTTATATTGTATTTATTTAACAAGGGTATTGCTTCTGTTTCATAATGGGTTGTATATATTTTTCTTACATCCTCAAGGCGCTGCTCTGCATCTTTTATTAACAGGAAGTTTTTATCAATGACATTTTTCCTTTCTGCAACAGCATTTACAAGATAGCCCTCATCAAGGCTTGCAAGAATAACATCTTTTTCATCACTGTTGTTTTTTAGCCAAAGCAAAGCATCTATTTCATGCTTTGATGGGGTTTCTTTAATAACACTGTTTGTGTAGCTGATAGTAGGAATAATTGAATTAAAGATAAAAACCAGGAAAAGCACTGCAATAAAAACCCCCTTATATTTTGAAAATTTTGTCTTATCTATAAACAAGATGGAATCAGAATAAAACTTGCTGAACAATAAAACAAATATTACACCAAAGAAAATAAGGCCTGTCTTCAATGGTATAAGCTTAAGCCACAGTAAAAAAATTCCAGAAAGGACAAATCCCATTAAAAGGTAAATTTTCCTGTTTTTTTTCTTAAAAATGTATTTATAAATTAAATATATTCCTGAAACAAGAGGTATTATCCCAATATAAAATAATGCATTCAGTATGCTTAACTGTGAAAAATACTGGCCAAGCAGCTCTTTTGGTATGTTCTGCCATATTAGGGAAGACCCATGAACAAGAAAGGCATTTTTGTATATAATAAAATTAAGCCAGATAACAAGGATTGTTGAGAATATTACCAGCTCCAGCTCTGCCCTGCTTTGTTTCAGATGCTCTAGCTTAATAAACAGGACATAAAGTAAAAAAGCTATGATTAATAAAAACGCAGATGCATGCATTAATGCAATTATTATAATAGAAGCAACAAAATAACTAATATATTTTTTATCCTTGTTAATCTTTATAAGAGAGTATATTAAAAAGAACATAAGAGGGATAACCAGTGAAAATACTGAAACATTGTTTACTGTTTCAGCAAAAAATATTGGGATAAAACCAGAGATAAATGATGAAAATAATGCTGCACCCTGGTTTTTTGTTATCTCTTTTGCAATAAGATATACAATAAAAATAAGGAATGATGCAAATATGTTGGGCAATAGCTTGCAAACAAGGTTTAATGGCATGAAAAGGTTGAAAAAAGCCAGAATATACTGAAAAAATGGCTGGAAAAGAAAATTTCTTCCAGAGTAGCTTAAATCATCCTTAAACAAGGGCAATCCTGTTTCTCTTATGTGCTCTGCCTGCCTTATGTTGAAATAAGCATCCTCACTAAAGTAAGGTGTCTGAAACGCAAAATAAAGCCTTATACCCAGCATGAGTCCAAATATCAGGGCCAGCCATATATATTCCTTTTTAAGCATAGACCAAGAATAAGATTATCTTATTTATATCTTAGGGTTTTATACCAAATCATAACCTAAACTGCCGCATATTTTCTCTATATAACCTACTACTTCCTTTGCTTTAGCACGCCCTGCATTTTTACTATTTCCATAACTTAAAATCCCAATTGCATAATCACTGAACAGGAAAGTTTTGTATTCCTCCCAAGTATTTCCTTTAAAGGCCTTTAGTATTTTTCCTGTAGCTGTAGGCCCTGCATTATATCCTGTAAGCTGATATTCAAGTTTATCAAAATAATATTTATCCTCCATCATCCTGAAATAGTGGGTTGATATCCTGACATTTACTTCTCTTTTCTTAAGTTCTTCATTCAAATAATTTATTTCACTTTTAGTAAGGTCATCAACCAGCCTTGCATATTGCTTGTACTCAGGAAATTCATTTTTATAATAGGAAGCAACATCTGATGGTGCTCCTGACTCTGCTTTAATTTGCCCAAGACCAATATAACCATCTTCATTTATTACATCTGGGTCAAATTTAGATTCCTGATACCATAATGCAATAATAATAGGGATATCTTCAGTTTTTACAGCATATTTTTCAGCAAGCTCGTAAACTGAATATTCTTCATATTTATTTTGGTGTTTATTATAGAGATCAAATCTTGTTTCTTTTGATTCATAAATAAATTCTTCATCTATGTAAGGAAATTCTGGAAAAGTCCTGTCTATAGTCACATCATAGATATCCTTCTCTTCTATTGCCCGATGGGTAAAGAGCCATAGTTTTTCTATTGAAGAATCATACATCTCTTTCATGCTGATTGGCAATATTTCCACATTTCCTTCTCTGTTTTTTCCTTTTATCCATAGACTTGATGATAACATATCATATATTTGTTGGGATATTGAATCCTTTTGCTTTCTTGCAGTTGCTAACTCTAATTCTGCTTTATCTAAGTCTTCCTTTGCTTGTTTTAGTTTTTCAGGCAGTTCTTCTGGAAGCTCTTCATACCCCATTTCATTCTTTAATTTTTCAAACTCTTCTTCTTTTATTGTTAAGCCATATGATGCTTGCTTGATCCTTTCTACAAAATTTTCAAGCTCTTTTTTTAAATCATTTCTCTTGATTATTGCTTCTTCCTGAGATTTAAAAATGGTAAGGTCAATATCACCATTATTGTAATTGATTACGGTTTTTTTGTTAAAAGGTATGTCTCTCATGCTTGCCAGAAATTTTCTTCCAATGGTTGCCTTTCCATTGCTAAATGTTAAGGAATACCCTTTTTCATCATCTTTGTATTTGACTATTTTTGCATTACCATCTATCTTTATCTTATCCCATGGATCGCCGCTGTGGCCTTTTCCCATATCCCTGTATGAAATACAGTTTGTCTTGCAGCCGTCATGGAACATGTAATTATCTATGCTTTCTATTGTAACAAGCAGATTATTTTCTGGGTCTATGTTCTTAAATTCAAATTTTTCATCATCATCAGTATTTAGCTCAAGACTTGTATAAGTTCCGTAAAGGTTTATTTTAAATGGGCTTGTCTCATAGTCAACTGAAATTTTTCCTTTTACAACAGTAGGTATATTACCCTCTATTCTGATGTTTGTTTTGTCTTCTATTGATTTAATTTTTTTCCCATTTGTTGTTGAAAATATAACTCCCCCATTAATTATGACATCTGTGTTTGCTTCGCCAACAACTATTGGTGTATCATCTTCAATAATTATTTTTACCTTATCAGAATTTGAATGGATATGTATTTCATGACCTTCCTTATCAATTGTGAACAAATCTATATTTTCACCTAAAAACATTCCATCATCTTCCCATTCAACATAACCTCCATCAGAATTGAAAGTATAACCCTTGCCATTAATCTCAAAAGTAGCAGAAGATTTTCCTTTTATAAAATTAATTTTTGCGTATCCATTCTCTACAAATATTGAGTCAATGCTATCAATAGAGTTTTCTATGTTTATTGTGCCAATGTTTTTTGCAGTAAAGGATTTAACTCCTGCCTCTTTTAGAAAGTCACTTGTGAAAACAGTACTTCCAATAGAACTCTCAACACTTAAATGGTAATTATTGTCCTGGTTAAAGGAAATCCCGGTTATTTCCATTATTTCCCCTTCATCTGTTTCATACATGCTGGTATCAACAGGACTTATTATTGTCTCAGTTTCAGCAGAACTATCCCCATTAGCATTTATCCTTGGGCATATAATTATAAAAAGCAAAAGAAAAATTATTATAAAGTCAACTGAGATTACTTTAAATTTAAAATTCATGTTATTTTGCACCTGATGTTACATCCTCAACATAGCCCGGAAGTATTTTTGCTTTATTCTTACCGAGTATTGCAATTCCCTTGTCTGACTTAATGAATGCCTTAAGGTCATTCCAATCCCCACTACTGTCTTTGAATTTTTCCTTGAATGCTTCCATTAACGTGTCTGCCTTTGTTGGACCTGCATTATAAGCAATAAGGTAAAGATCAAGTTTGTTACCATTATAATTGTATTTTTCTTGAGGGTATGAGAATCCATGTGTTTCTCCATACCTCTTTTCAATTAATTCAAGGTAATCAAATCCAACCTTAATATTAAAATCTGGATCAGATTTAATTTTTTCTAGTAAGACATTATTATTTTGGCCTTTATATTCAGGATTAAATTGTATTAGGTCATTAATTGCAGTCAAACTTGCCTGGGTAAGACCATAAGAGCCATAATAGCTTGTCTCAGGGTCCATTTTAGATTCTTGTTCTATTAATGATACAAAAAATGATTTTGAAATGCTTCCCCCTTCATATTTATCATAAACTTTTGTAATCTTCTCGTAAAGAAATTCACCATCTATTATTACAGTTTTTGCCTTATTTTCAAACTCTGTAAGTTGCCCTGAAGTAACTTGTGATGTTTTTTCAGCTGATGCTTCCTCTACTGGAGTTCCTTGGTTTTCAACAGTAACCTTTGGAGTTTCCTTGTTTAGAGGTTCTCCATCTGAAGTTTCCCCCTTATAAAATTCGTAATCATCTGCTTTTATCTCCCCTGACTTCTCAATGCTGAGTGCAACTGCATTATTATAATTAATGATTGTTTTCTGACCTAAGCCATTGGCTTCCTTAAACGGCTCAAGGTCAGTAGCTCTGTAAATCTTTACATTTCCATCCTCAAACCTTATTGTTCTTGTTTCATCACCAAGGGATTTAACAACAAGAACATTGCCGTCAATTTTTGCCTTGTTCCATCCTATCATATCTTTGTAGGAGATACAGTTTCCTCCACAGTCTGCAGTATTGTGAAATTCCCCTGTTTTTATTGTAATATCCTCTCCGTCAATATTCTCAAATTCAATCTTTTCATTTTCTGACTTAACAAGCTGTAGTGAGCTTCCCTTTCCCAAAAGCTTTATGCTGCTTAATGAATCCTGCTTGTATTCCATTGAAGCCTTTCCCTTAATTTCAATTATTTCTCCTAATGTTATTTCTGTCCCTCCTTTTAGTGATGTAAATGATTTTCCGTCAGAAGTTGTGATTGTTATTCCATCGCTGAAGCGCATCTTTTCATTAATCCACTCAACAGTTCCCTTTCCAGCAGTTATTTCATAAGCCTTGCCATCTCTCTCAAAAATTAATTTATTTGGAGTGTCTGATTCAGCAAATATTATCTTTGTAACTCCATCCTTAATGGATATAAGCTCAATGTCTGCATTCTCAATATTTATTACCTCATTCTTTGATATTATCTTCTTTATCTCGAGCGTTTTTATCTCATCTTTTGAGATTATGGTGCTTCCCTTTGACTTTGAAAAGTCAAAACTTCCATCTTTGTTCACAATAACACCTGGAGTTTCCTTGTTAAGCTTTTCAAAAAGCACATCTTTATCACTTACATCTTCAGAACCAGTATCAGTGGAGGAAGTATCATCAGTTTCTGTGGTTGTTGGCTCATCATTTAAATTATGTTTTTCCTTAAGCAAGTCTATTAAATCCTGCGATATTGCAGAAACATTAATATTGACCAAAAATAAGCACATAGATATAAAGATAATAAAAGCAGTTATTGATAATTTATCAAATTTTTTTTTATTCATCTTCTTCTGAAAGTTCTTCACTTTCCTCAAAAACATTTGCAAAAAGAAGCACAAATTCTAAATCACCCTCAACCTCTGAGCGGTTGTCAAGAAGCGAGTAAATTATTATATTTTCATCATAAGGATAAATCTGGAAGTTAACATCCTGCCCAACAAGGTAAGTCATGTCTATCCAGTCCGGGTCTTCAATCTCTTTTTCAACTATTTCTTTTGCTATGCTGTGCATATGTCCAAGCCTTACTGGAAAATTCCTAGAAAATTCTTTTATCTCTGTCTCAGAATCACCTTTTTTTATAGTTATAGGATAATCAATATTGAATTCAACATTGTTTTCATTTATTTTTGTTTTTGTATCAATTTCGCCAAATTCAAACTCAAAGCCCATATCCCTAAAAACATTAAGGCTTTCAATGCATTCTGGCAGTGCCCTGTTTACATATGAAGAAAGCTCTTGCTCCATTATTGATATTGTTGGATATATATCCTGTCCTTCATAATACCAATAAGCTATTTTTGCATAAGCAGACTGAAAATAAAATTGTGGTTGAGATGTATAGCCACCCTGTATGCCAATCAGGTATAGTGAATCAGAAGCAGATGATTTAACACATAAATCAACATAATATTCTATTGGTTTTATATCACTAGATTGTAAAACATCTAAATTTTTAATTTTATTTTTATTCACATAAAGTATAATAAACATGCTAAAAACCAAAATAAGCCCTACAATGATAAATATTGTTATCTGTCCTCTTTTTTTCATGTTTTTTTATTAATAAAGTGGATATATAAAACTTTTGATTTATCTTTTAAAAACAATTATTTCCAGTTTCTGCTGTCCCTGCCAAACTGCCCTCTCATCTGTTATTTTAAAACCATGCTTTTCTGCACTTTCTTTTAACAAATCTGCTAACCTTGATATCAAGGCAATTTTTCCTTTTTCTGAAAGAATATATTTTGCAGCATAAAAGAATTCATCATATGTTTTTTTTGTTCTTTTTAAGTCATATTTTGAAAACATTGGCTTTGCAGCAATTAAGTCAATCTCATTCTTATCAAATCTTGTGTCAAGCCATTCAAGGTCTGCTCTTGAGAATTCTATCTCTTTATTGACTGCAGCTATCTTTGCATTCTTTTTTGCAGACCTTATATGGTATAACTGCTGGTCAGAAGCAAAGATTAATGGTTTGGTTTTATCTTCTTTTTTATTAAATTTGGTGAAAAACTGCTCAAAATCTTTTTTTTTAAATGGCTTTAATTTAAGAAAAGCAAAATCCTCTTTTCTGTAATAGTTAACAGAGCCATTGTTGTAAATTGCTGCCTCTATTGGAATAACCCCAGAGCTGCAGAATGGGTCAAGAAGCTTTTTCTCTTTTTTATAGCCAGCAATCCTTAATAATGAGTAAGCTATTGTTCCCTTTATGTCAGATGCACTGCTGAAAACCTTATAATCCCTTTTGCTCAGGTCAAATCCGCAGAAGTCAATTCCCAAATAACAATTTTTATCAAATATATAAACATAAAATATCAAATCAGGATTTTCCAGATCAACTTTCTGCTCATAACTCTTTTTTTCCTTAATGTTATTTATAATAAAAGCACCTGTCTCTTTTTCTATATCCTGGCTGCTGAAATCATCATTAGTTAAGTGCCTGCATAATACCTTAAAACTCTTATCCTTATCAAGCCATTTATTAAAATCTATTTTTTTAATTCTTTTTTTTATTGTTTTAAGGATTTCATTAAAATCAGCCTGGATTTTAAACTCATCAAACAAATAGATAACCTTAATTATTGACTGCGCCTTATAAGCCAAGGTACATAAATCAATCATTTTCTTTGGCTCAAACAAAACAACTGTTTTCTTAACCTTGGAATTAACTTTAATCAATTCCTTAATTTCTAAAGCAGCTATGTCTTCTATCCCTTTATGGGTTATTGCAATTGCTTTCATAACAATCAAAAAAAGCTTAGTGTATTTAAATGTTTAGCAGTTTATTTTCCAGCACAAATAGTTATATATTTTATTTCTTGTAATAGAACCAGATGAATTAACTTTTAAGAATATGTGTGACTTTCTGCCAGACCTCTTCTGAGATGTCCTCTCTTGTTCTTAAGTTACCATTAGGCGCACATTCAACCTTGTCCCAGTTGTATTTTTTAGCAGCATAAATATAGGCATCTGCAGCGTCCCTTAAATGACTTAAATCTTCTTCATGTATATCTTTCATCTTTCCGTTTTCTATGTATTCCCTTAAATCCTTCTGATCAACAAGCTTCTGTCCTATTTCAGGAGGCATATAAAGCAAGATGTTTTTGTCTGGTTTTGGAATTCCAAAAATATTAAACTCAAGGTTGAAAAGCCAGTCAAGGTATTTGTTCCTTTCCTGAATATTTTTTATTTTTCCTCCCTGATGACCGACATTTGCAGAAACATACCTGTTTGAAACAACTATTTTGCCCTCATCAAGCCATTCTTTAATTTTAAATGAAGCAACATATCTGTCGCATGCATAAAATATTGAAGCTCTGTAAGGACCAACTTCTTCTGCAGATCCATATTTACCATTAAGGTATTCTTCAACCAATGCCGCGCTTTTATGCCCATATTGGGGAAAATCAATTACTTCAACATTATATCCCTCTTTTTTTAATCTTTCAACTAATAACTTAGTTTGTGTTCCTTTTCCGCTTCCATCAGTTCCAGCTATTACAATTAACTTTCCTTTCATTTTATAACTTTATTTCAGGATACAAAGGATATTTTTTGCAGAGCTCAAGTATGTCTTGCTTTACCCCTTCAATAACCTCTTTATTGTTTATGTTTTCAATTATCTTGTTCATTGCATCTGCAATTACTTTCATGTCAGTTTCTTTGAAGCCCCGGGTTGTTATTGCGGGTGTTCCAATTCTTATTCCACTTGGGTCAAAAGGGCTTCTTGTGTCAAATGGAACCATGTTCTTGTTGCATGTTATGCCTGCCTCATCTAAAGCAACTTCAGCCTGCTTTCCTGTAACATTTTTATTTGTCAAATCAATAAGCATAAGATGGTTGTCTGTTCCATCACTTATTAATTTAAAGCCATTGTCCATCAATCTGTTTGCAAGTGCCTTTGCATTCTTTAAAACCTGCTCAATGTAATCCCTGAACTCTGGCTTTAAAGCCTCGCCAAAAGCAACTGCCTTTGCAGCAATCATATGGTCTAAAGGACCGCCCTGCATTCCAGGAAATACTGCAGAATCAATCATTTTTGCCATGTTCTTTTTTGAGTCTGGGTGATATTTCTGTTTTAGCCTGTCTTCATTCATGCTTAATATTATAGCGCCTCTTGGCCCCCTTAATGTCTTGTGGGTTGTTGTTGTGACAACATCACAATGCGGAAAGGGCATCATGTGCTTTCTTGCAGCAATAATTCCTGCAAAATGTGCAACATCTGCCATTAAATAAGCATCAACCTCGTCAGCAACCTCCCTGAATTCTTTAAAATCAAGATTTCTGGGATAAGCGCTGTAGCCAGCAAGAATCATTTTTGGCTTTTCTTTTAATGCAATCTTCCTCACTTCATCCATGTCGATCCTTTCAGTTTCCTTTGAAATTCCGTATGAAGTAAAGTTGTAGAACTTGCCTGAGAAGTTTACAGGGCTTCCATGAGTCAAATGTCCACCATGATCAAGCTTCATCCCAAGAATTTTGTCTTTTAAATTAAGCAAAGCAAAATAAACCTCCATGTTTGCCTGGCTTCCTGCATGGGGCTGCACATTTGCATGCTCTGCATCAAATAACAGTTTAGCCCTCTCTATTGCAAGGTCCTCACTCATATCAATAAACTGGTTTCCCCCATAGTACCTTTTGTGGGGATAGCCTTCAGAATATTTGTTTGTAAGCCATGTTCCCATTGCTTCTAACACTGGAATGCTTACAAAATTCTCAGAAGCAATTAATTCAACTGATTCCCTTTGTCTTTTCAACTCTTTTTTTACTGCTTCAGCAATCCTCGGGTCTGATTCTTCAAGCTCATTAAGATTTATCATTTTGGTTCTCCTTTTTTCTGACATAAGTGATAAATGAAAAACCATTGTGGTCTTCCTTTTTCTCTATTTCCCATTCATCAAAATTAACTTCTGGAAAATATGTATCCCCATCATAAGCTTTATGAATTCTTGTAATTTCCATGCGGTCTGCAAATTTTAATCCTTGTTTATAGATACTTGCTCCTCCAATGATAAAAATTTTTTTACCTTTACAGTGCTCAAAAGCATCTTCAAAAGAATATTTTATGGTAACGCCCTTAGGATTATAATTTTTATCAAATGTAAGTACAATATTTTCCCTTCCTGGCAGTGGCTTAATTGGCAATGATTCATATGTTTTATCTCCCATTATGCATGGATAACCTAATGTAAGATTCTTGAAGTGCTGAAAATCTTCCTTAATGTGCCAAGGTATTTTTCCATCCTTTCCTATAACATTATTTTCAGCAACCGCGGTAATTATTATTATTTCAGTCATACTGCAACCTCAAACTTTATTCTTGGATGATGTTCATAGTTTTCAACTTTGGAATCTTCATGCCTCCATTCAAATATTGATTTGAAGTCCTCGGTTTTTAGTGTTGGAAGCTTAAATGGCTTTCTTTTAATCTGTTTCTTCAATCCTTGTACATGATTAACATAAATATGTGTATCCCCCAGAAAACCAACAAGCCTTCCTTCCTTAAAGCCGGATTCCTTGGCAAGAAGATGAAGCAAAAGTCCGTAACTTGCTATATTAAAGGGTAACCCCAAAGCAGTATCAATAGAGCGCTGATTCCACAAAAGGTTAAGTTTATCTCCTATTACTATAACCTGAAAGCAATAATGGCATGGTGGCAAGGCCATATCTTTAATATCCACAGGGTTCCATGCACTTACAATCATTCTCCTGTCATTTGGACTATTTTTTAGTTTTTCAACAACTTCTTTTAGCTGATCTATTCCATTGCCTATTGGTTTTTTATCAAAAGAATCATATTCTGCGCCGAAGTTGCGCCACTGCCAGCCGTAAATCGGACCAAGGTCGCGCTCTTCTCTCATCTTTTTCTTTGTTTCTTCATCATGCCCATAAGGAACCTTTTTTGGCGTACACCACCCATCCCATATATGGTTATTCCTTTCCTGAAGCCATTTTTTATCAGTTATTCCCTTAATAAAGAATTCAAGTTCAGAAGCAATTAGTCTGAAGGGAACACTTTTTGTAGTAAGAAGGGGAAAACCATCTGACATATCATGCTCAAACATTATGCCTGCAATTGCAAGAGTATCAACGCCTGTCCTGTTTTCCTTAAGAACTCCAGTGTCAATAATTTTTTTAATAATATCAAGATAAGCTTTCATACTACCCCCCTCTTTAAATTAAATCAACCCCAAACTTTAGAAATATACGTTCTTTAAAAA
>Ga0268277_1001892_pt1 | contig 13009 bp, 9 predicted proteins | sample saktaG_5_FD_190132 | JGI IMG/M metagenome (GOLD analysis project Ga0268277, IMG submission 190132) | Saline water microbial communities from Sakinaw Lake, British Columbia, Canada - sak_2010_1_5_50m | ecosystem: Environmental > Aquatic > Non-marine Saline and Alkaline > Saline ...
CGATTCCAGGCCCCTCGGGTTACCTGCCGCCAACCAAGACTGTTCAGGATAAACTGGAGACAAATATTGCCGGGGTGGATCTCGTTCTACTACACGTACCTGGTGAGACCTCTGACATAATCTGCGTGTGGTTGCCGCAGAAGAAGGCCCTGGTGCAAATAGGTGACTTCTATAAGTCTTTTCCTGCAATCACAACAATGCGTGGCGCTTCGTTCCGGAACCCGCTGGATTATATAAAGAGCATAGATAGGATGAGAAGTCTGAATGCTGAATATATGGTATTAATCCATGGCGGCAAGCCACTGGTCGGTGCGGAGAATATTAGCCGCACACTCACCAACTATCGTGACGGGCTCCAGTTTGTTCATGACCAGACAGTACAAAACATGAACAAGGGGTTGACTCCCAAGGAAATCATTGAAGTCGTCAAGCTGCCGCCTCACCTTGCCAATGAGCCTTATTTGCAGGAATATTTTGGTCAAATGGATCGAGATATTTTCCAGATTTTCCTGCAATACCTGGGCTGGTATACCGGCAAATCCAGAGATCTGTTCCCCATATCTCTGAATGAAGAGGCCCGGGAAATGGCCGAGCTGGCTGGTGGGGTAGAGCAACTTGCAGCCAAAGCCCAGAAAGCCATGGATGAAGGTAAACTGAAATGGGCGCTGATACTCGCTGATGATGTACTCGTGCTCAATCCGGACCATACTGGAGCACGCGCGGTGAAGAACTCAGCAATGATTTCGCTGGCTGAAGAAACGTACAACGCTCAAACGCGCAACTACATCTTGTCCGAGTACCTTGACGAGACGGGACAGGTAAGCATTCCGATCCCCGCCTTCAGTAATATCGACGATGCCCTTGTTGCCCCCATGCCCATGGATACTCTATTCAAAATCATGGCTGTTGGTCTAAACGCTTCTAAATCCCTGGACGAAAATATCGTCGTCGGCCTCCATTTGACTGACATGGCTAACACTACAGAGCCTGCTGACTATACCATGCACCTTCGCCGAGGTATCTTAGAGGTTCAGCCGCAGATCCCCGATAATCCGGAATTCACCCTCACCGCTGAATCCCTGGCGTGGAAGAATATAGTACTGGGAAAGCTCGATCCTCAAAAGGCAGTCTCCAATGGAGATATCATGGTAAGTGGCGCCGATCCGGGAGAGCTATACAGTTTCCTTGAATTTTTCAACTGAGCGTGATGACGCCTTATGGCGCCCTCTTTAATACATACTGAAACCTCGAGCTAAAATAACTGGGAAACCTGACAGAAAGGGCAGAGCAATACCCCGGTTGTGCAAGCACCCGGTAGGTTCTTCATTGTCCCCAGAAAGGTTGGCATTGGGGAGATTCCAGTCATGAAATTCAATAAAAGAATATATAAGAACCTGAAAGATCTCTTCAGCGACTTGTGTTTTCCAATCAGAAACATGAACCGGTTGAAGGAAGTAACGAATAGGAAATTAATATCACCCGCCTTCCAGGAAAGGCTCATGCTGACTGTCACCGCGGTAAACGGCTGCCGCTACTGTTCCTACCACCATGCCAGGCAAGCATTGAGAAGTGGGATTACTCCAGAAGAGATCAGCCGGCTACTATCAGGAGATGTTGCCAGCTGTCCGGAAGAGGAGGCTGTGGCCGTGATTTATGCGCAGCATTGGGCTGAATCCGATGCCCATCCTGACCCCGAAGCTGCCCGAAGATTGCAGCAGGCGTACGGCTTTGAAAAAACAGAGGCCATTCACCTGATGCTCAAGATGATTCGTCTTGGCAACCTGTTGGGCAACTCGTGGGACCACTTAATATACCGCATATCCTTCGGTAAGTGGCGAGGATAGGTCTACACATTCCGGCTTAATGTTTAACGCCAATTGAAATCAAAACACTGAATAAACCATCAAAATTATACCGTATACGACTTTATTTTAACAAATACCATAGCCTACTAATCAAAAACAAACATGGTTTTAATGGTCTTATATTTACCCTTGTTGATATTAACGTCTATCATCTTCCTGTATTCATCGAGTTTAAACCTGTGGGTAATAAGGTTTTGAAACTTTATATTTTTTTTCGATACAAGATCGATCGCAATCTCAAAAGCATGTCTCTTTTTGCCTTCCCATTCATGGAATCCATAGAATGTGGTCCCTTTCAGGGTAAGCAGCTTCAACCATATCATGGTCGGATCGAATTTCAGCTTATCTGAGATCCCGATAAGCGATATCACGCCTCCGGTTCTGGCAGCGCGGAGGGCTGTATTGACACTGCCCGAATTAGAATAACAATCATAGACCCTGTCAAATCCGCGCATCATGCTGCTCTGTCCCAACAAGGGCATGTAGCACTTTCCGCCGGTAATCTCCGCTGCTTCTTCCAGGGCATTGGGCCCGGTAATTGTATAATCCGCACCGGCGCTTTTCGCAAGCTTTGCCGTGAAATCTGAACTTACCAGCACCGTTATTTTACAGGGGATACCCAGGGCACGTAATGCCAAAATAACCATATTCCCTATTACACCGCAACCGATAACCAGTACATGTTCGTCACTCTGCGGCCTGTTGGTGAATACAGCCTCCAGTGCAATTGCGAACGGCTCTATCAGCGCTGCGCTTTCGGCACTCATACTATCCGGTATTTTAAAAACCTGGCTTTTATGGGCGACTATGTATTCGCTATACCCGCCATTAAGTGCACTGCAGACATCGATTACTGATCCGGTTGCAAGCTGGCCTTCGGCAAAATTCTCGCAGCAGCCCAGGCCTTTCCGGCAAGCTTTACACTCAGGCTCAATTTTTCTTACTTTGCAGTTGAGTACCGGGCTTATCGCCACTAAATCACCGGCATGCAAGCCCTCAACAGCAGACCCAACTTCAACAATCCTGCCCGAGACCTCATGGCCAAGTACAGAGGGAAATGAACAATAGGGAGTCCAGGCGGGTGAACTATTTAACGTAATAGCATTAACGTCACTTTTACACATACCGCAGCGAAGGACTTTTATTTTCACCCATTCACTTGTTACAATTTCCGGCTGGGGTATATCAACTAACCGCACCGTTGAGAAAAGCCCTTTATAATAGGCGCCTTTATTGAGCGCACCCAATATTTTCAGTGCCAGAAACTGCGGAATTGAAACATTGAATCTTAGTGCCTTCATGTTATCCCCCCATTTTTCAAGTATACATATCTAACCCCGGAACCGGATAAAAAAGTAACAACCCGGGAATTTCCCATCTTAATTCTCAATGAGTAGATTATCATCCATCATCGCCACCAATTATTTCAACAAATATTTTCTAAACCAGTCGATGGAATAAGGGATTATCTCGTCGAAATAATTGGCGCAGCAGTGCTCACCGTCGGGATACCATTTCAGCTCCTTTTGCCCGACAGCCCAACTCATAATATAATCGACCTGCTGCCTGGGACGGGGAACCACTACATCTTTACCACCGTGAATAATAAGAAGCGGCCGGTCCAGGGGTGGCGCTTTTTTAATATCAATTTTCTTCCAGGCGTCCTGAGCTTCTGCAACACTCTTAAAACCGGTTACGTACAATAAGTCTCTCGACCAGATAGGGTTAACCATTTTAGCCATTTCCGCCGTTATGTAGCCGACGCCGCCGTTTCCAATGGCACAGGAAATTCTCCTGTCATAAGCCGCGGCGCGGGGCGCCAGATAACCGCCAAAACTCCATCCGGATACTCCTATCCTTTTCAGGTCAATGCTGTAGCTATTGTTCGCTTCTAACCAGTCGATAACGGAACTAACTGCTTTCTCATAGTCAGGGACCATCTTCATATCCTTCCGCATTTCCCCCTGGCCGGGACCATCGAAGCAGAAGAAATTGAAACCGGCTTCCACCAGCAGGCTCCCCATGTAGTGGTTTTCAACCTCTTTGATATTATCCAATCCGTTGATATGAATTATCAGCGGCCTGTTGGGCCGTGCGGCAAGCCTGAGATAAGAAGGAATCCCGGTTTCCCGAAATGGTATATCCAACCTTATCGGCCTTTTTTCTTCGTCATATAACTCAATAGCCTTTTTATAGCTCAGCCTGGCGTTTTCCTGAGCCTCTTCCTTCTGCTCAAGGTCTATAAAATAGATGTGCTGACCGATGTGAAAACAGCCGGCCGCCTCATGGAATAAGCATCTGGCAGTATAAGTATCCCCTTTTACCACGGCATCCTCTGCCATCTTGTAGAGCATCTCGCCTTCTTTTGCCCATTCGGCACACCACCCATAGAAATTCTTTATCCGTGATATTACTCTCCTGATTCTGGCTAAATCGACCCCGCAAATCAGAAATCTGGTATACCAGTGTTTATAGACCAGCCTCTCACTAAGAATAAAACGGTATAGTATTTCTTCTTTGACCGACAGTTTTTCCATTCCACCCGCCACCTTAACGTATTCTATCATATCGGAATGCGACAGCGGCTATTGTATGTTAGCGGCGCCCTGCTGTTCTTTGCCTTCATAATCGGGCTCCTCGTTATATTTAAGAGGAAGCAGACGCAATAATCCTGATCACGATAAAACACTTGTGGGCGATAGTGGATTTGAACCGGTACCTGAGTCATTCCTCCAATTTTACCACGTTGCTAACTGCCGGTAGATTCATTATTCTTCTTGTACCGTATTATTCCTGAACAATTCCATCACATCCCGCATCAGCATAAACGGTTTGATATTCAGGCCGGTGCTGTTAATTGAGCCTGCCATATATAAATCCAGATATTCCGAGTAATAGAGGAATGAACCCGAAGAACCCGAATGCCCCCATAACGGGGTAATCCCGGAAAATTTGCCGAGTAACCCGGGAAGTTTGAAATACATCGATCCATATCCGTATTGAAGAGGAAATTCCAGATTATGCCAGTCATGCATCATCAGCAGGGTATCTCTGCGAACTATTTTGCCCTCATTCAATGCTTTAAGGAAAATAATCATATCTTCGGATGTTGAGACAATACCGCCATCAGCCCAGTATGACCCGTTGTAACGAATCCGGGTAACGATCTTATCATTGTCCCATATATCTGCAGGTAACCTGGACGAGGCAATCTGTGGTTCGGAACGTCCAATCAGATAGCTATGCTTTATGCCCAGCGGAAGAAAAAAGAATTCCTCATAAACATCCTCAAGAGGTTTGGCGGTTACTTTCTCAATTATTTTCCCCAGCAACTGATAATTTGTATCAGCATAGAAGGCATTCGTACCGGGCGGGAAATGCGCTTTTAGCTTATCCCGCGCCCGGATGATAGTATCGTCCACAGTCCAGATGCTGTCAGGCCGTTGAAGGAATAATTCATAGAGACTATATCCTTCGCTGCTTTTCTCGGTGTAATAATCTGCTATTCCTGATGTATGCGATAATAACTATCTTATAGTGATTTCGCCGGAATAATCTTGCCCTTCATATACATGAATACCTTTAATAAGGCCTTCCGGTAGATATTCAGACATCGGATCGTCTAAAGATAGCGCCCCGCCCTCATATAGTTTCATAATTGCGGCAGCAGTAAACATCTTGGTAACACTGGCGATAAAAATAGGGGTGTCTCTGGTCATAGGAACCCGGCCGTCATAGTTGGCAATCCCGGCTGCGCCCGCCCATGAGTAAGAGCCATCCCCTCTCTCAACAGCAAGCACACAATTCCGGACGGCAGCATCCTTGTTTACGATTTCAGAAATAACAGCCTGTAAATTCAGATCCACATTGGCGGAATATGTCTTTGAACAGCTTAAATTCGGCAGTGAGATTGTGGCACCCAGGACGAGAATAGTAAACAGCAGCCCGGTTAATCTGCTGTTATCTTTTACGAAGTTACGCATTTTCCTAAAAACCCCGTCAAACCAAGATGAATTCGACTTAATTATTATACACCTGGCGACACTGCTTTTGTGTCTGGATTGGCATCATCTGTTGCTTCCGGTAACGCTCTCCCTGGCGCCCTCATATACCACACGCCTCGAGGTATGGCATAACATCAACCAAAATCCATACATAGCAACCATTTAATGATAAGATAGTAAGAAAATCAGAAAGCTGGAATTATATGTCGGAGTTAATTCAAGTACGCAAATAATCACAGGTAACCCTGCCCCATTCGGTGCGGCAAGAACTATGTATAAAAGAAGGTGATTATCTGGATATTCAAGTCAGAAATGGAGAGATCGTGCTCAAAGCAAAAGCGCTGGTCGATAAACAACAGGCGTGGTTCTGGAGTGAACGCTGGCAGCAGGGTGAAATAGAAGCCCAGGAGGATGTGCGCACCGGTCGTACTTACAGGTTCTCCAATGCTGCGTCGGCAGTTGATTTCCTCCACGATAAAGCCTCTAAAAAGTCTCACAAGGCCGGCAAGAGTAGGGAATAGTGCCCGTTGAATTTACGCGTCGTATTGTAAAACAGTATCTGAAACTCCACGCAGCAATCCAGCGCAAAGTTGATAAAGCAATGCTCTTGCTTGATGCCGATTTCCGGAAGCCCGGGCTGCGAAGCCATCCGGTAGAAGGTACACTAAGCATTTGGGGGGAAGGCACCTGTATCCCCAACCTGCCGGGTTGAATTCACCGGTCACTGATGATAGTATTTCCAACATAATACACATCAAGGAGGACTGTTGATGCTTGCCATTTTAATAACTGCGGATATTACATCCCTTGTGGTTTCAGGATAGACACCTTATCCTTGTTTAACCGATAGATTGCCGGTCGTTCCGCAGGGAACGGCTTTTTTGTTCTTCTCCTGACCAGGAAGTAAGGCTTGATCGCCCACTGGGTGTGAATCCGTGGATTATTCAACATTGAATAATGTCCTGATTAACTTACTTTCGAAAAGGAGCAAGAGTTGAATATAGAATCAAACCATTCACGAACACCAAACCTCCGGGATATCGGGTGGAATTCGTTTTTTCAAAAGAACTCCCGGGCGTTGAAAATCCCGGATACGATGCCTGCAAGAGTCATCTCTGAATTCAAGGACGCTTTTCAGGTTTACACTGAATGCGGGGAATTGACTGCCACGGTTTCAGGCAGGATGCGACACTTCGCTGATACTGAAGAACGATATCCGGCCGTCGGTGACTGGGTTGTAATCAAACGGCTGAATAACGAACAGAAAGCAGTAATCCATGCCGTACTGCCGAGAAAGAGCAAATTCTCCAGGAAAGTTGCCGGGGAACGTGCCGAAGAGCAGATTGTCTCAGCCAATGTAGACACCGTTTTCATTGTCAGCGCTATGGACGGCGGCAGGAACTTCAATCTCCGACGGATTGAGCGATATCTCACACTTGCCTGGAGCAGCGGCGCCACCCCGGTAATTGTCCTCAATAAAGTCGACCTGTGCACGGATATCGATACGCCCGTTCACGAAGTCGAGACTGTCGCTCCGGGCATATCCATTCACCCGGTCAGCGCCCGGGAGAAAATCGGTCTGGATGCGCTCAAGGCTTACCTGGGAAGAGGAAAAACGGCTGCTTTTCTGGGCTCCTCGGGGGTGGGCAAATCCGCCCTGATCAATGCGCTGCTTGGCATTGAGAAACAGCAGACGGGAGAGGTCCGGGAAGACGACCGGATGGGCAGGCACACCACGACCAGACGCGAACTGATCATCCTTCCCGGCGGCGGCATGGTGATTGATACGCCGGGCATGAGGGAAATCCAGATGTGGGCCGGAGAAGAGGACCTGCAGGCGGCATTTCAAGATATCGAGATGATGGCCGGACAATGCCGCTTCAGCGATTGCAGCCACAACACAGAATCCGGCTGCGCCGTAAAAGCAGCAATCGCCAGGGGCGCCCTTGATCCATCCAGGCTGGAGAACTTCAGGAAACTGCAAAGGGAAATAAATTACCTTGCATACAGGGAAGAGCATGGCACACGCCTGTACGAAAAGCTCAGGTGGAAGAAAGTAGCTAAGCTGGTAAAAGAAATAAAGCAGAATCCCAAGAATCGTTAACCGGCTGCTGACGTTTGTGCCGATAGCTACCCTTTCGAAGTCCTGCTGCCAGACAGCTTACCAGTTGAAGGAGCAATCTTATCTGATCAGGTAAAAAGCCTGGATTGGCGTGTTAGAAATGCAGAATTGCTATGTTCACTGCCCACAAGTACTATATCCGAGGTGTTCCAAAAATTGAACACGCTATTATCACTATAAAACAAACGCTATTTATCATTGGTTTCTTGAATTTTAGAAAGTCCAGCGTTTCCCAATCGCCAAACCAGCGTCACAAACCTGTGCATTGATCGTACCATACACAACGCAGCGAGGAAGGGCGTTTAGAAAGGATATGCTGGTTTGGGATGGTGGGGCATTGTGGAAAGTTCCCGAACTCCTGTTTGAGAGTAAAAAGCTTATCCCAGCGATCCGGCAATTGCTCACATCAGGATAAAATGACCGATCCAAAATGTTCAGAGTGTCCTCGGTGCCAACCAGGTACAGGTTTTGTTGATGTCTGGCGCCGACGGCCATATGATTGATTGCAATGGCATAACCACAGTTGTCATTTGATGTTGTTTGGCGTAGATTTGAGTGGTATAGGTATATTTAAAGAACTCTATTTGCAAATAGTAACTGACAAAAAGCGTTTGTAGAAAGATCAATCAGACATGGAGGTATCAGAGGATAACCCGATCATTTGTAACTGACCGGGGCTTTTTATTTTATGGTAAGTGATCTTTTGTAAGTAAACACCAAGGAAGGGAAAGAAATGAAAATCCGTCGTATGGCTTATTTGTGGGCGGCTGTGCTGGTTATGGCCGCCACTGTGCTCAGTTCGTGCGTTCCAGCGCCCCAACCAACCCCGAAGGGCATTCAGTCCCTACCTAATATGGGCCAACAACTTTCGCCTTTGGCACCAGAGGGTGCCACATTTGAACCGTTGAATCCCGGTCTGGCCGACAATCCAAACTGGCTGGCCGGGCATGCGGCCACTACCGTGGTGAGTCCGGATAAAAAGACCATGCTGGTACTGACGAGTGGCTATAACCGCGTCTTTAGAACAGACGGCAAGCCGGATGCCTTCGGCACCTATTTCAACTGGCCGGATTCGCAAGAATACGTGTTTGTATATGACATTACGACGAACAAGCCGGTCAAGAAGCAAGTGGTCATGGTCCCCAATACCTACTATGGGATGGCATTCGATCCTTCCGGAACGGCTTTCTACGTATCCAGCGGAGTGGGGGATATGCCCTATGACACTACGGGCGCTTTAAATCCGGCGAAGGCCGGCGGCGACAATGTCCACGTCTTTACCCTGAACGCCAGCGGATCCTGGCAGCATGCTGCAGAGCTCGCCCTGAACCATTCCGCGGGCATTGGCCTTGTTGTACAGCCACCTACCGGTGAAAAGATCCCGGTCAACGAGATGGTTGCTGTAAGTCCAATGGCCGCCGGCCTGGCCATCTCACAGGATGGACTGAAGCTGGTGGTGGCGAATTATTATAACGACTCGATCACGGTGTTTACCGGGGGACTGGGCAAATGGTCCAAGGGAACTGATCTCGACCTGCGTCCCGGCAAGAACGACCCTGCCAGGGTAGGCGTGCCGGGCGGGGAATATCCGTTTTGGGTGGCTGTGAAGGGGACCGGATCAAGCACAACTGCGTACGTGTCAAGCCTGCGCGACCGAGAGATTGTCGTCGTGAATCTGGGCGAAAAACCGGTGATAACTTCACGCATCCCGGTAAAAGGCCAACCGAACAAGATGACGCTGAATGGCGCGCAGACCCTGCTGTATGTCGTCAATGACCAGGCGGATACCATCGATGTCATCGACACTGCCAGGAACGCGATCCTCGAAACGATCCCGGTACTGCCGCGCGGGTCAGTCTTGCCTGCTGCGCTGGAGAAGTATAAAGGAGCGAACCCCAACAGCGTGGCGCTATCCCCGGATGAAAAGCTGCTCTACGTGACGATGGGCAACCTGAACGCCGTGGCAGTGATTGCGCTGAGCGCGAGCAACAGAGGTTCCAAGGTGATTGGACTCATTCCAACTGGTTGGTACCCGACCTCCGTGAGTTTAAGCGGCGATGGCAAATATGTGTATGTAGTGAATGCCAAGTCGCCGACGGGCGCAAACCCGACCTTTTATTATAGCTATGGCCCGCCGACACACAAAAGCGGCTATGCCAGTAATGCATATAATCCCCAGTTGATCAAAGCTGGTCTACAGAGCATCCCTACTCCCGATGAGGAGCAACTGCTGACGCTTACTGCGCAGGTAGCCGCGAACAACCGTTTCTCAAGCACCGTGAGTACAAGTGACGTGGCAGTCATGGACGCCGTACGCCAGGGTGTCAAACACGTGATCTTTATCATCAGGGAAAATCGCACCTACGATCAGATTCTGGGCGACCTTGAGATCGGCAATGGAGACCCTGACCTGGCTGAATTCGGAAAGGCGCTCACGCCAAATTCGCATTCGCTGGCCCGAACGTTCGTCACGCTGGATAATTTTATGTGTACCGCTGAAGTCAGCTATGATGGCTGGGCATGGTCCACTTCGGCTCAGGCTCAAAACATGATAGAAAGCCAATACCCGGTGGCCTACGCGGGACGCGGCCTCAGCCTCGACCAGGGTGGCTTAAATCGTAGTGTGAACGTTGCCCTCCCGGGTGTCGCTGAGCGCCAGGCCGCCAATCCCCTGACATCGGACGACCCGGATGTATTGCCGGGCCAGACCGATACGGCTGCACCGGATGGACCGGACAATGAAATCAATACAGGATTCTTGTGGGACGCTGCATTGCGGGCAGGACTCACTCTGCGAAACTATGGGTTCTCTATTGATGGTACCCGCTATACATTCCCCCAAAGCTCCACCTACAGCCTTTCTCTCGCTCACGATCCGGCCTCAACCAACACGGTTACGGCTTACCCTACTGAGGTTTCCCTCATGCCATATACTGATCCGTACTTCCGCGGTTGGGATCCCACATATCCGGACTATTGGCGTTTCAAGGAGTGGGAGCGGGAGTTTGACACCAAGTATGTCAATGGTGGAGAGGATCTTCCTCATTTAAGCCTGGTCCGCTTGATGAACGATCATACCGGAAACTTTGCCACCGCAATTGACGGAGTGAATACTCCGGAGCTGCAACAAGCTGATAACGACTATGCGGTTGGTCTGCTGATTCAAAAGGTCGCAAACAGTAAGTACGCGGATAACACGTTGATCTTTGTCATTGAAGACGATGCCCAGGATGGACCTGATCACGTCGATTCGCATCGCAGCCCTGCGTTCATCGCCGGTCCTTATGTGAAACGGGGTGCACTGGTATCCACGCAGTATAACACCATCGACTTTTTACGCACCATAGAAATGGTACTGGGACTCCCGCCGATGAACCTGAATGATGCACTCGGGAGACCCATGGCTGATGTCTTCAACACTACGCCCAGCAAGTGGAGCTTTACCGCCGCTCCCTCACCGGCCCTCTACAATACAGAACTGCCTCTGCCTCCCAAGCCGGCCAGCCTGATTGTGCCCAGGCCGACGCACGACGCGGCATATTGGGCAGAGGTCACGAAAGGGATGGACTTTACCTCGGCAGACATGATGGATTTCCCGACCTATAATCGCATCCTTTGGACAGGGTTGATGGGCAGACAACCTTATCCCGCCGCACCGACCGGAATGGACCTGAGTCAGAACCGCGAAGAGCTCCTTGCTGCACACGAGAGGTCTCTGAAGCAATGATCCGTTATTTCACTTCAAGCCAAGGCCTTGAAAAAGCCGACTGCGGAAAACACTTTATAATATAATGCAGCGCTTGAAAATAACATGTAATGGCTATTAGAGAACTTATTGGAGAAATTATGAGAAATGGCTGATAATCAACAGACAACATGGAATGTCATTAAACTTAACCTTTCAAGGATACCCTGGAGAGACTTCGTACTGGGCATGTTCGTCCCCATGACGATTTTTGAGATTTTTTCCATGGTCGGGGCCTCGTTGACAGGTATTTACATCGCACTGGTCTGGCTTGTCCTGGTCATCACGCTTGTCGCCGTCCTCAAGCATGCCGTCAGTATGTTTGCCATTATCACCTTTATCATGCTGCTGACCCAGACCATCGCCGGATTTCTGGCGCCGCAATACCCGTTTTTCAAGCTCACAGCTTCGTTTGATTATGTATTACTCGGCCTTGTTTTCATCGGCTCCATGCTCAGACCGAGACCCTTTATCATGGCCCTCATCGGCAAGGAGACCATCGAACGTACCGAAGCAAAATTCGGCAAGAGCAAATATTTCTTCAAGGCCTGGTTCGACATTAACATCGTCTGGGGTATGTTCTATGTCCTGCTGGGCATATTTTCCAGCTATATGCTGGTTTTGCATGCGGACATAGACAGACTATCGGGTTTCCTGCTGGGCTGGCCCGCGGTGCTGGCGCTGCTCTATTTCAGTGTGGACTATCCGCAGAGGTATTGGACCAAACACTGGGATAAGATGAAAATCGAGATCGATGCGGCGCATCAGTACGAAAACCGCGAAGCAGCCGCCTGATCACTCAGGCGTGACATCCGAGATGTATGAGACGCCGGCGATGGCCCGTTTTATGCGGGTCGTATCCAGAAGGTGGCGCATATCCACAAATTCGCCCGCCCGCGCAATCCTCCTGATTTCGCCGTCCAGATCCAAAGCATAATCCCACTGCATATTTTCAAAAACCACACCGTGGTTATGCAGCATCATTTTCTTATTACCTACATTGGCCGGATGCATGTAAAACGCATTTTCCAGGGCTGATTTTGACAGGTGGGACAGGTCGGCCGTCAGGTCCAGGCCCAGGCCAAAGCTTATCATGGTCCGTCCCGGGGACTTCGGTTCCATATTGATGTCCATCCACTGATCAATGTTTTCCGGGTCTGTAATCAGCCCCCTGTTGGCCGGGGCATGTTTCTTAATGGGGGAGATCTTGACGCCGGAGCTGAAAAGTACATCCAGGTCAGCTATCATGGCCACACTGATCAGGCTGCGGTTG
>Ga0268277_1001893_pt1 | contig 12995 bp, 13 predicted proteins | sample saktaG_5_FD_190132 | JGI IMG/M metagenome (GOLD analysis project Ga0268277, IMG submission 190132) | Saline water microbial communities from Sakinaw Lake, British Columbia, Canada - sak_2010_1_5_50m | ecosystem: Environmental > Aquatic > Non-marine Saline and Alkaline > Saline ...
ATCTGTGCCCTCGCCTGGACTCGAACCAGGAATGTCTGCTTCGAAGGCAGAAATGATATCCAATTTCAACACGAGGGCATCATACTTGATAAAATTATACCAAATTTATTGAAAAATATCAATTTTTGAGATAGTATAATCTAATTATGTTAATACCAAAGGAAGTAAAAAATATTATCACAGAGTTGGAGAAGGCCGGTTTTGGGGCATATATTGTGGGCGGATGCGTGCGTGATTTTTTATTTGGAAAGGAGCCCAATGATTGGGACGTAACAACTAATGCAAAACCCGAAGAAATACAAAAAGTGTTTCCCAATAGTTTTTACGAAAACAGTTTTTTAACAGTTACCGCAAGAACGGGAAGTAAAAACCTAAAACTGGCCGAAATTGAAATAACAACTTATCGCTTTGAGGCAAAATATTCTGACAAAAGACATCCCGATGAAGTAAAATACGCCAATAAACTTGAAGATGATTTAAGTCGTAGAGATTTTACTATAAACGCGATGGCAATGGATAGTAAGAAAAAAATTGTTGATTTATTTGATGGACAGAAAGACCTAAAGAAAAGAATTATAAAAACAGTTGGAAGCCCAGAGGAAAGATTTAATGAAGACGCCCTAAGAATGCTGAGAGCCGTAAGATTTGCTACAACCCTCGGCTTTACAATAGAGAAGGAAACGGCTGAAGCAATTAAAAAGAATTGCATTTGGTTAGAAGCAATTTCCCAGGAAAGGATAAGAGACGAGTTTGTAAAAATAATTATGTGTGAAAGAGCGGCCAACGGGATAGAATTGCTTCGCGAATTGGGGTTGTTAAAATATATTGTGCCCGAGCTTTTGGATAATTATGGAGTAGCTCAAAATAAGCATCATATATATGACTGCTATCAGCACGCAGTAAAATCTTTAGATTATACGGCAAAAAAAGGCTTTAATATGTATGTTCGTATAGCTGCTTTGTTGCACGATATTGCCAAGCCAAAAGTAAAAGCTGGAGAGGGTGAAAGTGCCACTTTTTACAACCATGAGATTGTGGGAGCTAGAATGACTTTCCAGATTTTAAGTCGTCTCAAATTTCCCAAAAAAGAAGTTGAAAAAATTACGCGTCTTGTGAGGTATCATTTGTTTTACTATAACGTCGACGAAGTTACAGAGTCTTCGGTGAGACGTCTTGTAAAAAACGCTGGGCCAGAAAATATGGAAGAACTTTTACAGGTAAGGCAGGCAGATAGAATTGGTTCTGGTGTGCCAAAAGCTGAGCCATATAAGTTGAGGCACCTAAAATATTTGATAGACAAAGTTTCTCAAGATCCTATTTCGGCCAAAATGCTGAAAATTAATGGAAGCGACATAATAAAGCTGTTAAAAATAAAACCCGGGCCAAGAATTGGTTATATTTTAGATATTCTTTTAGGATATGTCTTAGATGACCCTAAAAAAAACACCAAAGAATTTTTGGAGGGAGAGGTCAAAAAGTTAGGAGAATTGGCTGATGCCGAGCTTGCAAAGTTGGCCGAAAAAGCGGAGAATAGCGTGCAAGACTTGGAAACCAAAAATAACGAAATAACAAAGCAAAAATATTGGGTTAAGTAATAAAAACGGGGTATAGTGTAACAGTAGCACGAGTCGTTCGGGACGATTTAGCCTGGGTGCAAATCCCAGTACTCCGACAAAATTGATTTAAGGGCCTGTAGTTCAGTGGTAAAACACCCCGTTCGCATCGGGGAGGCGCGAGTTCGATTCTCGCCAGGTCCACCACTTCGCTCCTCACTTTGTTCGGAGCTACGCGGTGCAAGCACATAACTGAACATGTTTTTAAACTAAATATGTTTTTAAGAAGTGGTGCCCCGCGAAGCCTTGGCGAAGTGGGGCAGTTCAAATGTTTTACGTATATATTTTACAAAGTGAAAGAGATAAGAGTAGATATACTGGAGTTACTTCGGATTTAAAAGGCGCATCAAAGAACACAATTCCGGTGGCGCAGAGTATTCCAGCTCAAAAATACCGTATAAATTAATTTGGTACAGCGCCTTTGTAAATAAAATAAAAGCATATGATTTTGAAAAATATTTAAAATCAAGCTCGGGACACGCTTTTGCCAATAAGAGATTTTTATAAATTCTAATGAAAGATAAATTAGAACCAATTTATCAAAAAATTACCGACATAATTAAAAAAAACGGTCAGCCGGGTTTTGCTGTTTTTGATTTTGATAACACTTGTATTATAAACGACGTTGGAGATGCGACCTTAGCTTTTATGGCTCGCACTGATTTATTTAGAGATAAAAATCTTTTGCTTGGAGAGTTTGAAAATTATTCTAAGGCTATTTTCGAAAACTATCATAAGCTATATGATGACGGGCAAATTAAAGAGGCTTATGGATTTATGGCAAGGACGCTAAGCGGGTTCTCCATTGATGAGATTAGTCAACTTGCAGAAGAAGTTATAAAATCAGAAGGCGGAAATATAAGAAAAGTCAAAGTATTTGGTAGAGAAAGAAGTAAGGGTCTAAAGGCGAGAAAAGAAATTGTTGAGCTGATAAACTTTCTAAAAAGTAATGGGGTTGAAATTTGGATAGTTAGCGCTTCATCAGAAATTTTAGTTAGGCAAGCAATGAAACATTTTAATATAGAAGCTAACTTAATTGGTGTGCGTAATATTATTACAGACGGTAAGATTACAAGCGAATTAGATATTCCGCTTTCAATGTTTGGGGGGAAAGTGGATTGCATTAAAAAGTTTATAGACAAAGAAAAAAAACCAATACTCGGCGTTGGTGATAGTATAAATGATTTGCCTATGTTGGAGTACTGTGAGATAAAAGTAGTGGTTAATCGCCAAAACGAATTGGCGGAAAAAGCGAGAATAAATAAGTGGGGTTTGATTTAAATTTATGCCAGTAGAAAAACCGGGAAAAAATATTATTTATCCAAAAGTAAGGCTAAGAGATGTCTTGGCCACTTTCTGGTGTGGAATAAGGCCAAAAAAGTGGTTGTTATTTATTTTTGTTTTATCTGTTGTCTTAGTAAACATTGCTGCAATTATAATCCCGCTTTTTTATAAACAGTTTTTTGACATTATTTCGGCTGGAGGAGACCCTGCAACTATTGGCCAACAACTTATTAAAATAATTTTTTATGTTTTAGGATTAAATTTTGTTACTTGGATTCTTTATAGAGTGGCCACGCTGGCAAACAATGCTTACGAGCCTGCAGTAATGGCAAATTTAAAACAGCAATCTTATGACCATTTAATGGGCCATTCTTATTCCTTTTTTGTTAATAATTTTGCAGGGTCGTTGGTGCAAAAAGTTAATAGGTTCGCCAGGGCTTTCGAGAGAATGACAGACGACTTAATCTGGAATCTATTACCATTAGTGGTAAGAGTTACTGCAATACTTATTGTTGTTTTCTTTATAAACAAGTGGATTGCGACAGTGATTTTAATTTGGACAGTTATTTTTTTGCTGTATAATATTATTTTTTCGCGATGGAAATTAAAATATGATATCAAGGTGGCCGAAATAGATTCTATTACAACAGGATATTTGTCAGACACAATAACAAATCAAAATAATATACAACTTTTTAATGGGTTTAATTTTGAGTCACAAGGCTATAAAAAAGTTACAAACGAGCATGCAAAAATAACTAAATTTTCTTGGAATTTAGATGCAATAATAGAGGGTGGGCAAGCATTATTAAGTTATGCAATAGAGTTCTTCTTATTTTTTTACGCAATAAAATATTGGCAACAGGGTGTAATAACAATTGGAGTTTTTGTTTTATTACAGGCTTATGTGATAAATATAATCAACCAGTTGTGGGGTTTTACAAGACTGGTGCGGGATGTTTATCAGGGCTATGCAGACTCAAAGGAAATGGTGGAAATAAATCTTTTGAGTCATGAAATAGAGGACTCGCCTTTAGCCAAAAAACTTTTGGTAGAAAAAGGGGAAATAGCATTCAAAAATTTAAAGTTTAGTTTTAATGAAACGAGAGAGGCAATTAAAAATATAAATCTAGTAATTAAGCCTGGCGAAAAGGTTGCGTTAATTGGACCGTCGGGCGCAGGGAAAACAACCCTTATTAAATTAATTTTAAGGTTGTACTCCCCCGCTTCTGGGGAAATTTTAATTGATGGACAAGATATATCAAAGGTGACTCAGGAGAGTTTAAGAAAAAATATATCTATGGTTCCTCAGGATCCTATTTTATTTCACAGAACTTTGTCTGAAAATATTTCCTACGGAAAAATAGATGAAAATGTTGCCTCTACTGGAAGTTATGGCGTAGTAAAAAAGGACATTGAAAAAGCGGCAAAATTGGCGCATTGTGATGAGTTTATAAAAAACTTGCCACACGGTCTTGATACTTATGTTGGCGAAAGAGGGATAAAATTATCTGGAGGCGAAAGGCAACGAGTGGCAATAGCGCGGGCAATTTTAAAAAACGCTCCAATCTTAATTTTAGACGAAGCAACTTCAAGTTTAGATTCACACTCTGAAATGTTAATTCAAGACGCCTTAAATAATTTAATGCGCGGCAAAACAACAATTGTGATTGCGCACAGGCTGTCGACAATTCAAAAAATGGACAAAATTGTTGTTATAGATAATGGTAAAATTACCGAACAAGGGACACACGAGGAACTATTGAACAAAGAGGGCGGATTGTACGGCAAACTTTGGGAACTGCAAGCTGGCGGATTTTTGAAGACAGATGGGGATATAGACAAAGAAAAAGACAAAGAAAAAGAGGATGATTTTGAAGAAGAGCCTGAGATCGGCGGAGAGCCTCCTCGAGCCAAAACAATTAATTTTTAGTTTTAAGAGTTATGGAAAAACAACGCCCTAGAGTTGGAGTCGGAATAATGATTTTAAATGAGAGGGGTGAGGTTTTGCTTGGGAAAAGGCATGACGACGCAGAAAAGGCCAGCAGCGATTTACATGGAGAAGGTACGTGGACTATGCCTGGCGGAAAATTAGACTTTCAAGAAACTTTGATAGACGGTGTAATCCGCGAAGTTGCCGAAGAAATTGGCGTAAATATTCCAAAAGAAAATTTGGAAGTTCTTTGTGTACAAGACGATATGGTGCCAGATAATCATTATGTGACTATTGGTTTTATATGCAGAGATTTCAAAGAAGAGCCAAGAGTAATGGAGCCAGAAGAAATAACAGAGTGGAAGTGGTATAATTTAAATAGCTTACCCGAAAAATTTTATCCCCCATCGGCTAAAATGATAAAATCTTTTTTAGAAAATAAAATTTATAATTAGAAATATGACAGAAACTAAAAGAAATATTCCAAGGGATGTGTTTTTACATCTTTTAGCGATAGTAACATTATACTGGTCGGCGGTAAGCTTTATAACTTTACTTTGGCAGATAATTAACCATTTTATGCCAGATATTTTAAATTATTATCCTGGCAGTATAACAGAGCCTCTAAGATTTGCTGTAGCATCGTTGATAATTGTTTTTCCTGTTTTTATTTTAACCTCTTGGTATTTAAACAAAATATATAGAAGAGAGTATGCTGTAAGGGAATCAAAAATAAGAAAGTGGCTTTTATATTTAACGCTTTTTGTGGCTTCTATTACAGTAATTGTAGACCTTGTTATTGTTGTTCTAAATCTTTTGGCGGGAGACGCAACCCTAAAATTTATTTTAAAAGCGCTATCTGTGCTTGTGGTGGCGGTTGTAATTTTTGGGTATTATTTAGATGACGTTAGAAAAGAAACACCCGCAAAATCAGCAAAATATTATGCGTGGATTTCAATAGTTATAGTTTTAATTGGAGTTGTTGGCGCGTTCTTTATAATAGGTTCCCCCACCACTGCTAAACTAGCTCAATTTGACCAGCAAAAAATTTCTGATTTGCAGAACACCCAGTACCAGATTGTAAATTATTGGCAAAGCAAAGAAAAGTTGCCCAGCTCTTTAGCCGATTTAAAGGATCCTATCTCCGGATTTATTGTATTTCTTGATCCGCAGTCGGGAGAAGGTTATGAGTACAATATAATAGACGCCCCAAATCTTTCTTTTGAGCTGTGCGCGGTGTTTAATAGAGAGGGCGCCGATCAATATAGCCAAGCTCGGCCAATGGCTGTTCCAGCCAAGGATTTAGCAGCCGATAATTGGCAACACCCTGCTGGCAGATTTTGTTTTGAGCGCACAATAGATAAAGAGCTATACCCCCCATTGAATAAAATAAAATAGTGTTTATCTGTGAATAACTTGTTTAGAAATAGTATAAAACACTGAGGATAAAATGAGTATAGAAATTGGAGTAATTGAAATTGATGACCCAAAATATCCGGAAAGTTTAAAAGAGGCACTAAAAAAACTTATACCCAGTTCGGGCCCCAAAAAATTATATTATAAGGGAAATTGGGAAGAAGATATTTTTAGTAATTGCTTGGCAGTTGTGGGTTCACGGCATTTAACACTTTATGGCAGAAGAGCAACAGAACAGCTGGTAACAGAAATAGCGGCTGCAGGAATTACTATTGTTTCTGGTTTTATGTATGGAGGCGACGAAGCTGCGCATTCTGCGGCTGTAAAATGCGGAGGGCGCACAATTGCTGTTATGCCTTGTGGAATTGATTTAATTCATCCAGCAAACCAAAAAGAGCTTTACCAAAAAATTCTAGATAATAATGGTTTGATTATTTCTGAATATGAAGGCGAAACTCAGCCACAAACTTTTACTTATGTTCAGCGCGATAGAATTGTGGCGGGGCTATCAAAAGCGGTTTTTGTTACAGAGGCTGCATTAAATTCTGGCTCGCTTATTACCGCAAGTTACGCCAAAAAATTTGGTAAAAAGATACTTGCTTTACCCGGTCAAATTACCAGCGAAGTTTCCAAGGGAACTTTAAAATTAATTCGCGAAGGAGCAGAAGCGGTTTCGGAGGCCAATGACATTTTAGGTTTTTACAAGGTTTTAGTAAGTCCAGCTAAGTCAAAATTAACCAAAAGTGTTAAGTCGGACTTAACACCAACTGGCACATTGGAGCAAAAGATTGTCAGTCAGTTAAAAAGAGAATCAATGAATGCCGACGGTATGGCTCGCCTATTTGCAGTTCCGGTTTCCCAGCTTGGCACAACCCTATCTCTTATGCAACTAAAAGGAATTATAAATCAAGACTCTGGCAAATACTACATAAACTAAAGTAATATTATAATCAGGTTAATACTCATTAACCTGATGTAAATGTGATGGGAATAAAAGAGAAAGATTTTTATACAATAACAGAGTTGGCTAAATTGCTGAAAATTAGCAGGGTTTCTGTTTTTAAAAGAGTTAGGCAAGGATCAATTAAGGGTCAAAAAATGGGATATAACTTTATTATTTTTAGAAAAGATTTGGATTTAAATAAATTAAAGTCCATAATAAAACATTAATACTAAAATATGAAGATTTATTACATTGGCTTATCTTGTTTTTTAATTGAAAACGAAAAAGGATTTCGTTTGCTCGTTGACCCATTTAACGATGCGCCTGAGTGGATACTTGGTCCTCATTTTCCAAAGGAATTTCAAGGAAAACTCTTCGGAGCCAATATTGTTTTAATGTCTGAGCCTGACGCCGACCATGCATATGCTCCAGGCGATTGGTTGCAAAACGCCCCCAGCACTAAACCGAATAGTAATCCGTTCCCCAATTTAGATTTACGGGGTACAGTTGTTTATGAATACAATGGAGACGTGAACATAGCCTGGCATTATACAATTGATGGTTTGAGGCTGGCTCATTTTGGTGATAACTCACATATTTTGACTAAAGAGCAGTTAAAAGAAATTGGTACGCCAGATATAATATTTATGTCGCCTCCAAAAACGGAAAACAGACAAGCATTAGATGTGACCAAAAAAAACATCAAGCTTTTGAAGTCGAAATTAATAATTTGGTCTCACCATATTGCTCCACAAAATTTACCGGAAGATGATAATACGGAAAATTTGAGAAAGTTTTTTGCAAATTATTTCAAAAACAATGCAAGTACTAACAAGGGATATAAAGGAGAAAAAAGTTTTATGGAACTTTGTTTTATTCTAGAAAACGCAAGTATTTTAAATAAAGAATATTCGGGTGTCACCGCGAAAGAACCATTCATTGAAATTAACGATAAGCACTTAATAAAAGCAAAAAACAAACCGGTAAGCATACTATTTCGTTCGATGTATGCCGAATAGTCTACTCAGGTTAATGAGTATTAACCTAAAAGATATTTGGAAGTAATTAGAAAACAAAATTTTAAATAATAAAAATATGTTGATTAAAGTGCCGAGTGTGGCAAATTTGGGTTTGCAAACAATAAAGGTTGATATTGAAATTAATTTGGCAAACAAGGGTTTGCCGGGGTTTGAAATTGTTGGCTTGGCCGATAAAGCCGTTGATGAGAGCAAAGAAAGAGTGCGCACTGCCATTGTAAGTTCTGACGTTGATTTTCCTGCAAAGAAAATAACAGTTAATATGGCGCCAGCCGATGTTCCAAAGGAGGGCTCGCATTATGATTTCCCAATTGCTCTTGGGATTTTGAGTAGCGTGCTCGAGTTTCAAATTCCAGAGAAATCTTTGTTTTTAGGTGAGTTGTCATTCGACGGTTCTTTACGCCACACAAAGGGCGCTTTTTTAATGGCACTTTTTGCCAAAGAATTTGGATTTACAAATTTATTTGTGCCAAAAGATTCTGCCAATGAAGCCGCCGCCATAAAAGGAATAAAAGTTTTTCCTGTTGAAAATTTAACACAAGTTTGCGGGTATTTTTTGGGTAAAACAGATATCTTCCCGGTAGTTTATAAAGAAGTTTCAGAAAAAGACCCCTCATCCGTTGAGTTTGATATGAAAGAAGTTTTGGGCCAAGAGCAAGCAAAAAGAGCAATGGAAATTGCGGCCGCCGGCGGACACAATATTATAATGACCGGCTCGCCCGGATCTGGTAAAACAATGTTGGCGCGGGCGTTGCCGGGAATTTTACCTCCGTTAAACGAAGCGGAATCTTTAGAGGTTACAAAGATTTTTTCAGCTTCCGGTGGCATTCCGCCGGGCGGATCTTTAATAACTCGCAGACAGTTTAGGTCACCCCACCACACAGCAAGTTTGGCAGGATTAGTTGGCGGAGGAAGCAAACCGCAACCCGGTGAAATAAGTTTGGCCCACCGCGGGGTTTTGTTTTTAGACGAGTTTAACGAATTCCCAAGGTCAATTATGGAAGCAATGCGTCAGCCGTTAGAAGACGGATATTTAACAATTTCAAGAAGTAAGCAAAGAGTAATTTATCCGGCCGACTTTATGTTGGTTGCCAGTGCAAACCCTTGCCCTTGCGGATATGCAATGCATCCAAAAAAGACTTGCACCTGTAATCCAAATCAAATTGTAAAATATCAAAAAAGAGTTTCGGGTCCTATTTTAGATAGAATTGATTTACATATTTCGGTGATGCCGGTTGATGCCTCAGAATTTTCTGATAACCAAAAAAACTCCGAGTTTTTAGAACCATCGGAAAAAATAAAACAAAGAGTTATTGCCGCCCGCCAGAAACAGGAAGCACGCTTTGCAAATGAGCCCATTCATTCAAACAGTCAAATGAAAAACAGTCACATCAAAAAATATTGCCAGCTTCCAAAAGAGGTGGAACAAATATTAACGCAGGCAGCCGCTAAGTTTCAGCTTTCTGCCAGGTCTTATATGAAGATGATAAAAGTATCGCGAACAATTGCGGATTTAGAGGGTGCCGAAGAAATTGGCATCTCTCATATGGCAGAAGCATTGCAATATAAACCAAAATCACATGAGTTGGCGTAACCCAATTTACAATTAATACAGGTTAACATAACGTTAACCTGAAAAATTATGAACAACGAAATTATACTTAAGCCAAGTTTAGCGCGTTTTATTTTTTGGTTTATTCTATTTGCTATTCTTTCAACTTTAAGTATTCTTATTTTGTTATTTGATAGTCGGCTTGATAGAAAAGTAATGCTCGGAGGAATTTTTGCGCTATTTTCATTGGCGCTCCTTTGGGGTTTAGCTAAAATTTGCCCCACAAAAACGATATTAATAATAAAACAAGAAGGTTTAATTCCAGTATATTTGACCAAAAATAAACAGAATTTAATTACTTGGGATCAAGTAGACTTTATATCAAAATTTAGCCAGAAGCCGTTTCCTTTTAACAAAGGGATGTTTTTGATGGGGCTTTTGGGCCAACATACTGACTATTTGGCAATTTACTTAAAGCGTGCAGAGCCGGGAACTGATAATAAATGGAAAGATGAATACAAAACAAGTTATGGTGCTGGCAGACTTTATGAACTCGTCTCGAGAGCCATAAAGGGACAAAAAAACGACCTCTATATTCCCTCAAATTATTTTTCTATAAAAATAGATAAAATTCTTGAAATTTTACGTCAATTTACAGACAAGGTAAGATAAAATATGAATGAAAGTAATATTGAGAAAAACTTTTATACGGTGAGTGAATTGGCTGGGTTGCTGAGAATCAGCAGGATTTCTGTTTTTAAGCGGGTGAGGCAAGGTTCCATAAAAGGCCAAAAATTAGGCCGTAATTTTATTATTCTCAAAAAAGATATCGACATAAAGAAACTATTATCTATAATAAAACACAATTAAGAGGCGGTCAGGTTAACATTACGTTAACCTAAAAAGTATGGCGGAGCATAATTATGTGGGGAAAATTGGGGAGGATTTAGCGCGGAAGTATTTGGAGAAAAATGGGTATAAGATTTTAGAACAAAATTACAGGACAAAATATGCTGAGATTGATTTGGTTGCCGAAAAGTCAGACAGTTTTCTGGGAAAAAAGAAATTAGTTTTTGTGGAGGTGCGAACAAAAGTTGGTGAGAATTTTGGTAGCCCCGAAGACACAATAAACAAGCAAAAACTTTGGAAAGTTCTGCAAAGCGCAAGAAGTTATTCGGCATTTAAAAGGTGGCAAGGCTCAGAGCGCATTGACGCTATTTGCATTGTTTTGAAAAATGATTATTCTGTGGGCCGCCTCACCCACCACGAAAACATTGTTTCTTGATTGTGTCAGCTAAGGATTATAGAATGTATTAATATGAAAAACAATTTTCTTCATAGCGCGTTCTCCTTTTTTAAAACCTTTATTGTTTACAGGATTTTAGGTTATTTTGAGTATCTGCTTTTATTCGGAACTGTATTTGTTGGATTGATGTTTCTTGTTGTCTCGGTTGCTGTTATAAGTAATCACAACTCGGAGTTTTCGCAAAAATCCGGTGCAGTTATTTTGTGGCTGGTAAATTTTTTTCACATAACATCAGCCAATGGTTTCATTGGGACGCTGATAGGTCTAGTTTTAGTAATTTGTCCACTTTTCGGATATTTATTGTCATTCATTTTCCGCAAAGTCCACGGAAAGTTTGGTCATGGATATGTGATTTTGTTTATAGAAATATTTTACGTGTTCTTAATAACCATAGACTATATTTTATTTTCCACTTACAAAGAAAATTTTGGCTTCGCCGGATTTTTTGCGTATTTTATAGCATCACTTTTTGGATTGCTCTTGTATTTATTATCTGGCATGTGTGGCGAACTAAAGACCAAGTTAAAAGAGAATATTATTGCTGGTTGACAGAGGGTTTTTGTTTTGGTAAACTGATTTAAAGATAAGAAAGATTATTTGTCCGTCTGACCACGGGCATATTTTTTTCTCGCGACCATCATTGGAAAATATATAAAATAGGAGGTTGTAAAAAATAATAGCGCTCGGCAACAACCTTTTCTCGGCTCCGGGTCCTCTCTTTCAGGGGAGCCTGCCATCGCCTCGAAAAGTTTATTGCCTCGCTTTAAACACACGATTTATGGACATAAAAAGTTTTAAGGGAGCATTGGCTCAAATAGCAGAGGAAAGGGGCATTTCGCCAGAGAGAGTTATAGAAACTATTGAGGCGGCAATTGCCACGGCCTATAAAAAGGACTACGGAGAGAAAGGTCAAAAAATAAAGGCAAAGTTTAACCCGGTATCGGGCGATGTTATGTTTTGGCAGATAAAATTAGTTGTTGATGAAACAATGCTTTACACAGATGAAGAAGTTGAGGAAATGAAGGAAAACAAGACAATGCCTCAGGAAGAATCTTCTTACAGGCCTATGGGGCACTCCGCCTCTGAGGGCGAAACCGAAGCCCCAAAAAAGTATGTTTTCAATCCTGAAAAACATATAATGTTAGAGGACGCTAAAAAAGATTATCCTAAAATAAAAGTTGGTGAAGAAATTGAAATTCCTTTAATTTCTAAACAAGACTACGGAAGAATTGCTGCACAAACCGCAAAGCAAGTTATTTTGCAGAAAATAAGAGAGGCGGAAAAAGAAACAATATCTGCTGAATACAGATCAAAGGAAGGAGAAATTGTTTCAGGTGTTGTGCAAAGAATAGAGGGTCACACAATTTTTGTTGATATTGGAAAAACCCTTGGTCTTTTAAATAGAGAAGAGCAAATTCAGGGTGAATTTTACAGACCAGGACAGAGACTAAAATTCTATATTTTAAAAGTTGAGGACACTCCAAAGGGTTCTGTTGTAATGCTTTCAAGAGCTTATCCTAAATTAATCTCAAAACTTTTTGAATTAGAAGTTCCTGAAATCGCCTCGGGAGTTGTTGTTATAAAAGCAATTGCCAGAGAGGCTGGTTTTAGAACAAAAATTGCGGTTGTCTCAAATGAAGAAGGAGTTGATCCTATTGGAGCTTGCGTTGGCCAAAGGGGCACAAGAATAATGGCTGTGATTAACGAGCTTGGAGGAGAAAAAATTGATGTGATACAATGGGAAGAAAAGCCTGAAAAATTTATTGCTCAAGCCCTAGCTCCTGCTAAAATTACAGGAGTCAAAGCAGAAGATAAAAACACTGCAACCGTTTTTGTGCCAGATGATCAACTATCGTTGGCAATCGGTAAAGAGGGTAGAAATGTAAGATTGGCAGCCCAATTAACCGGTTG
>Ga0268277_1001903_pt1 | contig 12935 bp, 10 predicted proteins | sample saktaG_5_FD_190132 | JGI IMG/M metagenome (GOLD analysis project Ga0268277, IMG submission 190132) | Saline water microbial communities from Sakinaw Lake, British Columbia, Canada - sak_2010_1_5_50m | ecosystem: Environmental > Aquatic > Non-marine Saline and Alkaline > Saline ...
GCTTGCTTCCATTGGCGGGCGAGGGTTGTTCAGCCAGACGTCGACGCCATGTACCAGATACTGGGCGAGTTGCTCATCGTAGTCCTCCACGAATGCTATTCGCCCACCGAAGACCGGCTCCCTCGCGGCGTTGAAGACCCTCTGGAGGATCATCTTGCTCTGCTGGTCGTCCGGATGGGCCTTTCCTGCAAATATTATCTGGACCGGCCTCCAGGTATCGTTGACCATCCTCTTCAGCCGTTCTATATCGCTCAAAATCAACGTCGGCCTCTTATAGGAAGCAAACCTCCTCGCAAAGCCGAGCGTGAGAGCGGATGGATCTAGAAGCAAGCCTGAAGACATCAACAGGCTGGGATCAGCCCTCTCGCGATCGAGCCAGAGATGCCTTGCCCTGTCCCTTATCTTATTGACCAGCATCCTCTTCATGGCACAGTGATGCCTCCAGAGGACCTGATCGGGGATATCGTCGATCATTCCCCAGATAGCGGGATTGTCGTGCTCATCGAGCCAATCACGACCCAGATACTTTGTGAATATGACGTCCCCCAGACGGCGATCTATCCATGTGGGCACATGGACCCCGTTCGTTACATAGTCGAGAGGGACCTTATCCTCGGAAAGATCTGGCCAGAGGTGTCTCCACATCTTCCGGGTAACCTCTAGATGCCTCTTGCTCACGCAATTGTGGTGGGCGGAGCAACGCAAGGCAAAGGCCGTCATGTTGAAGCCCTCGGGATTGGCCGGGTTCTGCCCCAGTTCTAGGAAGGCCTCCATCTCCATCCCAACAGAGGGCAGATAGTGACTGAAGTATCTCTTCATCAGCGAATGGGGGAAGATGTCGTGCCCAGCCGGGACGGGGGTATGGGTGGTGAAGACCGTCGTCCTCCTAACCCGCTCGAATGCCTCCTTGGCGGACAGCCCCCCAGCCATCATCTCTCGCGCCCTCTCGAGCACGGCGAAGGCGGGATGTCCCTCGTTGAGATGGAGCACCGAATACTTGATTCCAAGCGTGCCGAGCGCCCTGACCCCGCCAATTCCAAGCACCATCTCCTGTCTTAATCGAGAGTCGGGATCTCCCGCGTAGAGACGATCGGTCACGCAGCTATTCTCAGGGGTGTTGTGTTCGGTGCACGTGTCGATCAGGTAAAGGGATGTGCGACCCACCTCGACCTTCCACACCTCCAAGTATACCGTCTCCTTTCCGATGGAGACGTTCACCACCACTGGCTCACCCTTATCGTCCAGCAGCCGCCGAATTGGGGCGTTCTCCCGGTCCACCAGCTCGCATGCGCCGGCCTGCCATCCATCCGGGGTTATCCTCTGGCGGAGGTATCCCTGCGGATACATGAAGCCTACGCCGACCACTGGAACGCCAAGATCGCTGCATTCCTTCAGGAAGTCGCCTGCGAGAAATCCCAAGCCACCAGCATAGAAGGGGAGGGCATGATGAAGGCCATACTCGGCTGAGAAGTAGGCCAGCGTCCCGATCTCGGGGTCGGCAACGTTGTTGCAGAACCAACCGGTCTTTGGATCCATCTGGTTCTGGAAACGAATCATCGTCGCCTTGTAATGCCTGAGAAAGTGGGCATCCTTGGAGGCAGCATCGAGGGCCTCTTCGCTCAGCTGGTGGAGCATCCTAACCGGATTGTGGCCGCTCAGATACCAACCCGTGCGACTGAGAGTCTTGAAGAGCTCCCTTCCTTGAGGGTGCCAACTCCACCATAGGTTGTAGGCGAGCTCTCCGAGGCCGGAGATCTCCTCCGGAAGATTTGGAAATTTCGATTTTACCCCGTACATCTTTGGATCCTCTCCAGGCCGCCTTCTATTCTCGCATCGTGAGGTGATATGTCTTTCGCCGCCTCACAGCGAAATGCGGGCTCTTTGGGCGCAAGACGGAAGGATGATATCTAGCAGGCATAAATCCTTTATAATCCATGCACAGACCTACCTAATGCCATATCATGCCCAGCCGTTGAGCAGACAGGATGGCAAGTCCCTGATTGGTTCCCAGAGGACTGGGGGATAGGCGTATATTTTGAAGCGGTGGAGATGGATATGCATAGATCCAGGATGCTCATAGACGGCCAATCGGTACATTCGCTCTCCGGCCAAACGGCGATCATACGCAATCCTGCAAACCAGGATCCTGTTGGGGAGGTGAGCGTGGGCGATTCGAGGGACGCCCGCCTGGCACTCGAAGCGGCCCAAAGAGCCCTTCCCGTGTGGAAGGAGAGCTCCGCTGAGATGCGGGGCCGATTGCTCCATTCAGGAGCGGAGAATGTCCGCCAAAGGGCGGATGAGATTGCCCGGCTGCTTACGCTTGAAGTGGGAAAGCCCTTGAAGGATTCACGCCGGGAGGTGGAGGCTGCTGCCAGAGTCCTCGATTACTACGCTGAGGAGGGACGACGTGTATTCGGCCAGTGGATCCAGTCCGAAAGAGGGCGAAGCCTCGTCGTAAAGGAGCCGATAGGCGTTGCGGTTGCAATAACACCATGGAACTACCCGGTAGACCTCACCTCCTGGAAGGTAGGGCCCGCGCTTGCTGCCGGATGCACGATGGTCGTCAAGCCCCCAAGCAAGGCTCCACTCGCGGCCACGGCCTTCTCCCTTGCCGTCCACGAGGGCGGACTTCCTCCAGGCGTGCTCAACGTGGTCCACGGACCGGGGAGCGATGTTGGGGCAGAGCTCGTGGAGAACCCGATCTCCCGGAAGATCTCCTTGACCGGTGAGACCGAGACCGGCAGATGGATCATGGAGCACGCGGCAAGCCGTATAAAGAGGATATCTTTAGAGCTTGGGGGAAGCGCTCCTTTCATCGTCTGCCCGGATGCCGATATCGAGAGCGCAGCCCTATCCTGCGCGAGAAGGGCGTTTGCAAACGCCGGGCAGCTATGCATCAGCGTCAATCGCATATACGTGGCAGAGGAGGTGGCGGATCGATTCATCCCCCTCCTGGTTGCAGGGGCGAGGGCTCTTCGAGTGGGTGACGGCCAGAAGCCCGGCGTCGATATGGGCCCCCTCTTCTCGCAAGACCAGCTCGATAGGACGAAGGAGCATATCGCAGACGCCGTTCTTAAGGGGGCGGAGATCCTCTGCGGCGGACGGCCCCCCGAGGGAGAGGAGTACGAGTTGGGCTACTTCTTCCTCCCCACGGTCCTGGACCATGTCGACCATAGCATGAGGGTGATGCAGGAGGAGACGTTTGGCCCGGTCGCTCCTATTATGCGCGTCGCTTCCATCGATGAGGCGATCTCCTTTGCAAACGACAGCCGCTATGGCCTTGCCGCCTACATCTACACGCAAGATCTCCTCTTTGGCCTGCGGGCGGCTGAGAGGCTCGAGGCTGGAAGCGTCTCTGTGAACAACGTAAGCCCTGTCGACCTGCATGCCCCCTTCGGCGGATGGAAGGAGAGCGGCCTTGGCCGGGAGCTCTCATCGAGGGGGATCGATGAGTATCTGGAGGTCAAGCACATTCGGCTGGGGTTGTGAAGGCCATGATAAAACATACCGTTGCCCCCTATGGATCGTGGAGATCGCCAATCACTGCGGAGATGGTCTCCCGTCACTCCCTTCGGCTCGAGGGGACGGCCATCGACGGCGAGTTCACCTACTGGATCGAGTCGCGGCCTGCAGAAGGCGGACGATTCGTCCTTGCTAGGAGCTGCGGGCTGGGGGCCGAGGAGGTCTCAGGCAATCGGTTCAACGTAAGAAGCGCTGTTCATGAGTATGGCGGAGGGGCGTATGCGGTCTCTTCGGGAGCGGTCGTCTTCTCCAACCTGGCCGATTCGAGGCTTTACCGGATCGAGCCCGGCGGCAGAACGAGCGCCATCACGCCTGTGGGGAGGCTTAGATATGGCGACCTGCAGATCGACGCCCGACGCAATCGCGTCATCTGCATCTTAGAGGACCACTCCTGCGAGGGGGAGGCGAAGAACTCCCTTGTGGCGATCGATCTCGAATCCGGAGGCCTCCGGACGCTCGAATCGGGCGAGGACTTCTACAGCTCTCCTAGGATCAGCCCCAAAGGCGACCGGCTTGCCTGGATCTCCTGGAACCATCCGCTGATGCCATGGGGGGGAACGAAGCTCTGGTCCGCCCCGCTCGATGAGGGGGGCTTTCCCGGCAAGGCGACGCTGGTTGCAGGAGGCGTAGAGGAGTCAGTCCTCCAGCCCGAGTGGTCCCCAGAGGGCGAGCTTTACAACGTATCCGATTCGAGCGGCTGGTGGAACCTCTACCGATGGGATGGGGATTCTAACGAGGCTCTCGCAGCTATGGAGGCCGACTTCGGCCGTCCCCAGTGGACGCTTGGTGACTCCTCCTACGCGATCTTTCCCGATGGGAGGATCATCTGCTCCTTTGCACGGGGTGGGGTCTGGCATCTGGCCTTACTCGGAATCAGCGGCCTTGAGATCATCGAATGTCCCTACACCGAGATCTCCCAGGTCCGCGCAGGGCCGTTTGGTGCGGCATTCCTGGGTGGGTCCCCGGAAGAGGCCACATCCGTAGTACATCTGGGGAAGGGAGGCTTCAAGGTGCTTCGCCGTTCGGGGGAGGAAAAGATCGATCCTGGCTACATCTCCCGCCCCGTCTCGATCGAGTTTCCGGGAAGCGAGGGGCGGCCCACATACGCATTCTACTATCCTCCTAAAAGCCGTGACCATCTCGCGCCTGATGATGAGAAGCCGCCACTTCTCGTAATCTGTCACAGCGGCCCGACATCGGCTGCCTCGACGGCGCTAAACCTCCTGATCCAGTTCTGGACAAGCCGCGGATTTGCCGTAGTCGATGTCAACTATGGGGGGAGCACGGGCTACGGCAGGGAGTACAGGGAGAGGCTGAAGGGGCTCTGGGGGGTAGTCGACGTCGAAGACTGCGAGAGGGCAGCGCTCCACCTCTCAAATGAGGGGTTTGCGGACTGCCGCCGCCTGATTATTCGCGGCGGAAGCGCCGGCGGATATACGGCTCTATCCCTGCTGGCCTTTCGGGACTCCTTCAAGGCTGGGGCCATCTACTATGGCATAAGCGACCTCGTTGGGATCGCAAGCGAGACCCACAAGTTCGAGTCCAATTACAATGAATGGTTGGTAGGCCCCCTGGGCTCGAACCTCTACAGGGAGCGCTCACCTTTGTACCATGCCGACAGGATCGACTGCCCTGCGATATTCTTCCAGGGGCTCGGGGACCATGTGGTCCCTCCTAGCCAGACGATCGGGATCTATGAGGCGATGAGGGCGAGGGGCGTTCCCGTGGCGTATCTCTCCTTTCCCGGAGAGGGGCATGGCTTCAGGGATGCAAAGAGCATCGAGAGGGCTTTAGAGGCGGAGCTAGTCTTCTACGGAAGGATATTTGGAATAGAGCCCTCTGAACAGCTGGGGGTGGTGAGGATAGAAAATATGTAAGGGTGGGAAATCCATCATCCGAGGGGGCTGACGCCCCGGCGCAATGATTGGCATGCCGCAATTAGGAGTGCATCCTAATCCCTTATCCGGATGAACCTATCGATTGTCACCATCCCGTTCTCCCCGTCCTCGATGTATGCGAGCTCCATCTCGTCGTCGGAGATCATCCGTCCCAGATTATAACCGCTGCCGAACTCGGCGATATAGAGCGTCGTATTGTCAAATCCGATGACGCCGGCGAAGCCCTCCGTCAGCTCCGTCCCATTGCGGAGCCAATAAATCACGGATCCCTTGAAGTAACGGTCGTATTGATCCACGATCGTCATGTTGGTGCCATAGTTCCCCGCTGGTTCGACGAGCCCTTCGGCTAACAGATCTGCATGTGGTGCAGAGGTCCAGTTCCCAATCAGGTTTGGAAGCTGGCATGAGCCGGTTCCAACTATAAACACGGCCAGAAGAATATACCAGATCGTCCTCATACATGTATATTTATGCGATATGCCTGATAAGCATTTCCGCACCTGCCCGATCGAGGTCCTAATCCCTGCAGGACCGGTTCAGCGACTCCTCCGCCTCCGCCCTCCTTCCCGTCTCCATAAGCGTCAATCCGCGCCAGTACCACGCAAGCCCATCCTCGGGGGTGGTCTGTATGAGCCCTTCGAAGCAAGCGAGCGCCTCCTCGTAGCGCCGGAGCCGAAATAGGTTGTATCCCATAAGGCGTCTTGCCTCGCCATCGCCGAGGGAGACGGCCTTTCCTAGACATTTGATGGCCTCGGGATACTGCCCGCAAATGCCCATCAAGACCCCCATTCGCCTCCAGGCCTCTGCGTTAGGCGAGGCGCGAATCGCCTTCTCAAAGAAGCGATAGGCGGAATCGAGCCTGCCCTCCCGTAGGGCGAGATCGCCACGAATAGCCCAGGAGCATGCTAGGCAGGATCGTGTGGACAGGGATTTTAACAATGCCTTGAACAAGGCCTTATGCCCTCTGTGGATGTCGGTCGACGCTCTCGCTTCCCGGTATGTTGTAAACCGTCCCAAGGTCGCTGTAGTAGTTGCCAATTGTCCCGTCGTCCCAGCGGTTCCTGATCCCCTCGTCGTAGGCGTTATATCCGTTCTCCACGAGCCGGTTTCCTACGATGATATTGCGGGCCGTGGAGAAGGTCAGGTATATGCCATACTCGTTCTGCAAGATCGCGTTTCCCTCGATCAGGTTGTCGTTGCTGTGAAAGGCAAGGTGGATCCCCCGGCCATTCTCCTTGACGGTGTTATTGCGCAGCGTGTTTCGATAGCTGTCGTATGTGAGGATGATGCCCTTGCCGTTTGCGCGGACGATGTTGGACTGCAAGATGTTCTCCCTCGAGTCCTCTAGGCATATCCCGCCCCTTCCGTTCTCCGCAACCGCGTTCTCGCTGATATCGTTTTCGTTGCTCATCTCCGTCAGGTAGATCCCGTACCAGGCATTGCCGCTGACGTTGTTGTCTAAAATGGAGTTCTTCTCGCTCGATACGAGCGATATGGCGCAGTTACCGCTCGATGAAATGTTGTTCTTCCAGATGCTGTTGTTGTTTGACCTGCGAAGCACTATCCCGCAATCGCCCCCAAGTTGGGCCTGGTTCTCGAAAAGGTCGTTAGCAAGAATGGTGTTGTTCTCCGAGTTGTGGAGGACAATTCCATGGCTGTTTTCGCGAACCACGTTTCTTGCGATCATGTTATTCCCGCCTTGGATGGATATCCCCTCTGTGCAATCTACGACCTCGTTTCCCTCGATCACAACGCCGCTTGAATGGACCGCGATTCCCGCCACATTCGCATTGGCGATTGCAAGGCCGCTTACCTCCACACCATCGACCAGGATCGAGAGGGCAATATCCCCGCCCTGCGCATCGATTATTGGCATTGCTCCCTCACTTGACCCTCGAAGCACGATCGACTTGTTCAAGGTCAGCCTCTCTTCGTAAGTGCCGGCCATGATCTGCACGACCTCTCCGGGGGAGGCCAGGTCTACTGCCTGCTGGATGCTCTCGTCCGGCTGGACGTACACCAGGCCGCTTGCCGAGAGCATGAGGATCGAAAGGACGATCGAGGCTTTTGATGCTATTCGAGCGTACGACATAACCCACCCTTCGCAGTTCTATTCCGCATGCTCCCTAAAAACGGTTTCGTATCGCTTTAAGGAAGGGGGTCGTGGGTGTGGGCAATTGAAATAGCTCGCAAGAATCGATGGCCTGCAGTCAATCTTCGCTCATTTCTTCACAAGGTCGAACGCTAGCGGTTTTCAATAACTCTCGCATACTACCTGGAGGGGCTCGATGAGGACAAGCGCAGGCGCACGGTATGGCGAAGCCGATCGATCTTTGCCGTGATCGGAAGCTCCCCCATGATGGCCTCCATATATCCCTCCTTTTCGATTCGCGCGATGGTTGAAGGATAGTTGATATCCCATATCCAGCTCAAATAGAGCAGCTTGAGGTCGTTTACGGAGGCTGCATCCACCATTCGAGCCATCCTGCCCTCGAGGACGTCCTTCAACAGTTTGGGGGTATACCCCGGAAGATGGGGCAGTCCCAGGTCCAGGGCGGGGTTCTGGCCCTCCCCAACATGATGGGCGGATACGATCCTCAGTATATCGAGCTTGTCCGCATCCCGAACCATCCTGATGAGCCTCTTCTTGGCAGAACGCGGTGGAAGGGAGTACCTATTGTGCAAGGCGATTGCTTGGCAGATCCTCCTTCGCTCATCCTTTGGAAGCGACGAGAGCAGCCCCTCGCGGCGAACGATAAGAACGCCGAGGATCGCATGGTCCACAGATGCGGCATCGTTATAGGTGCCATAGGCCTCGATCTGGGGGAAGCGTCCAACATCATGGAGGAGGGCGACAGCCTCCCCCAAGGCAGACTCCGGCATGCCGAGGCCAAGGTCGCCCGCAAGGGTTGCCATGTTCTCCCTTACGCGATGGATGTGACCCTCCTTGAGCAGTATGTTCGACTGGAGCGGGCCATCCTCTCTGTAGAAGCCCTTGATGTACCCATCCAGCCATTCGGTCAGCCGGGCGAGGAGGAAGGAGTCCATGGAAGGTCAGCTGATGTTTCCCTTGACCATGGCCAGGCGCTCCCTCGTTGCGGCAACTCGCCCCTTTGGGGAGTTGGGATCGACCGGCTCGGCGCTATCGCAGATGGAGCATCCCGACCGCGATGATTCGGCGACGGCATCTACCATATCGACGGTATCCCCTATCTGGATCCAAAGTGATCTATCCGTTGCGCGACGGAACTCGAGCCGGGCGGGCCGGCTCAAGGGGGATATCGGATTAAAGGTAATCCACTCACGACTGCTCTCGTTTGGACCGAGCATACGTTGCGAGAATCCCGTGGCTTCGACGTACCTCCAACCCCACTGATCCTCCAGGGAGAAGTTCTCCGGAGAGATCGGCAGGGGATAGGAGAGGTTGTTGGTCAGTCCCACGTCCAAGGTCACCGATCCCTTTTCCACCTGGAATCCCTTCTCCACAGCTCCGTAGTAACGCAGGTAGACCTCTCCATCGTTTGCCTCCGGTAGATCCGGCCACTCGATGGTGAAGGGGGCTCCCTCGATGGGCTCTACGCGGACCGTCTTGATCACCGCCTCCCGGGGCACCACGAATCCAAGGATACGCCTGCCCGGCTGGACGTCGCGGCAGTAGCCCCTTATCGCCCCGTATATCCGGTCGTTCCCATCCACCATGGTGTAATTGGCAAGGACGGGATTGCCATCGAGTCCCACAAGCCCCATATCCACGTTCATGATCACGTTCTTATTCTCATGATCGAGCGGCAATATGCTCTTGAATGCCCCAAAGACGGTGCAGTTGACGGCACCGTTTCCCCCAACCAGGGGATATCCCTGGGACACCAGGCCCATGGCCATGATCAGCATCATGGTCAGAGCAATTCTCCTCATTTGCGCCTCCTCGCGGAAATAGTCCCGCGTTCATCGATAAACCTTGCGGCGATAAGTATTAATATTTTTTGTGTGTCTGCACTTCAACATAGATCCGTCTGCCTGATTGGCGGGGGGCTTCTCACCCGGCAGGCAATATCGAGAAGGCCAATTCGGCCCGGAATCCAGGAATTGGTCGGTCGTGATTCTGAAATAGGTTGGAGTTTCCTTTGACCAGTCTATAGCTCGTGATCTTATCTTGACATTGTCAGATCACCAGATCACCAATAGTTGGTTGCCCCCCTCCCCCCCTCGGATTAGAAAAATATAAAAGTAAGTTATACAAATACCTTCTGCTAATAATGGGGTAAAAGGTAATATATTTCGACCTAGCCGAAGGTGATATTGATACACCATCACAATTATTATATGATGCCTGTATGAATCATAGGCACCACTTTTGCTGCAGAACCCGCGATTCAAGCGAGCAGGCCCACCAATATCTTCAAGGAATGCTTCTCAATCGAGGTCTCTAAGGTCAAAGACTTGCTTCCCCCTGATCAGTGGAAGAGGATCTTCGTGAGAGGGACTGAGCGAAAGGACCTCTATATCGATATTGTGGCTCTTCGTGTCTATCCGGTTGACAATAAGTTGCCGGGAAAAGAGGCTTGGCAGATTCTTCGAAAAGAAGACGGCGTCGAGAAGGTCAAATATCATCTCTCAAATGCCCCCGAAGATACCGATTTGAAGCAATTGGCCAAGATGGCATGCAGCAGATACTGGATTGAAAGATCACTGGAGGACGCTAAAGGGCTCGCGGGGCTAGCCGATTATGAGCTCAGATCGTGGCAAGGCTGGCTATACTGATGATGAACCTCGAAATGGGCAAGAAGGCTGATATGCTTACGCCTCATGATGTCAAGCAAATATTAGAATATATATTACTGCGCAGAAATTTCACTAAGCTGGATATAATTCAACTCATCAAACGCAAGCATCTTGCCAGATTATCGGCTAAAGAGTCGCATCATCGAAGAAATGTCTATCCGAAAGCGGTTTATAATGATGGTAGTAATATATGACAATGTCAAGGTACATAAAAAGGGGAAAAGTCAGTCAAATTTCAACCTTTCTCCTCATGTATTTTTTACCAGTTCGAGCAGGCTATATTGATACGGCAAGCCCTCGGGTTTATCATAGAACTTGTCCCGCAGCCGTCGATAAATGTCTTCGATCAGGTCTTTGTTGTCTGCGTGAAGTCCGATTCGCATCGACGATTCACTCCAGGCCCTGACTACATGGGCCAGGGTAGCGGCAAGCGTGGACCGTTCCTGTGGGTCGTCCAGCTTGTCCTGCGCCTTGGTAAAATAGGCGCACGGGACGATCAAGGGATCACAGGCGTTGACGGCAAAACACCACCTAAGATCATCTTCATCCATCAAACTTGACATTTCATGGGGTGTGGCAAAGTAATCCGGTATGAAAATAGCGTTTAGCTCTGCTTCGGAAAGCTTTTTCTCCCCACACAACTCTTGGCAAATGTCCCTGAGGTTGTTATATCCCGGCGACGCTGGCCACCGTTCGTCCCCCAGATTGGCAAGGTTGGCAAAGAACAAAGCTCCCCCCTTAACCAGCGACGTCGAGCATTCATGCAGAAACGACCGCCAATCCGCTTTCCATTTTTCCGCAAATCTTCTACGTTCCGAATCAGGCAACTGGTTGGGCTGTATACAGAGAGGATGCTGAAAATAATCAGGTCCAACCGTTTTGGCATTCAGCCAGTGCAGCGCAGTGGAGGAAAAACCGATCCAGAGTTTGCCTGTTATCTCAGGAAATGGTTCATAAAAAGACCGCTGGATGTATTGGGCCTCTACGTGCTTTAATTTCGCTAATGCCGAGGTTGCCCAGAATTTCTCGAAATTCGCCGGATCCGCCAGATCAATATAGACTAATTTAATGGTCAGCGTGGGATTCACCCCATGAATCTGGCGGATGACTGCTTCAAACAACTCGCTCGAATTCACGCCGTCTGCGGCGCCGTAATCGGCGATCACAAATACCTCGTCGGTGCTCATGGCGGCGATCTGCGGCGATATACGCCGGATGTAAGACGCCATCCTGGGCAGTACCTCTGCATCCACCGCACGGGCCGTATCTGAAATCTGGCTGTAATCCTTAGTCATTGTCGGTGAATATTGTTGTGATGAAACCATCATGACCTTTTCGAAGATTGTGTCTTTAGCGCCACGGCCAACCATCTCATCCAAAGCTATACTAGAATCCTCTGGTTGCAAGTTCACGCCGGCGATGGCATCGGTCAATATAAAGACTTTCAGGCCTTCTTTAAGTGCATCCAACGCGGAATATTTAACGCAATAATCCGTAGCTAGCCCGCCGATATAGATCTCCGTAACTCCAGAAATTTTCAATAAATTCGCTAATACCGTTCCGCTTAAATCTGTAGCTTGGAAGGCCGAATAGCTGTCTTTTTCCGGATCCATGCCCTTGGACATCACCAAGCCTTCTTTCGGAAACACAAGGTCAGGATGAAACTGAGCTCCTGGACTCCCCTCGACACAATGCTCGGGCCATACCCCGCCAAATTGTTTAAAATGTTTAGTGACTTTGGGATGCCAATCCCTCGTCACAAAAATTTGAAAATTTTCCTTCTTAAAAAACTTAATGTACTTGTTAAGAATAGGGATGATCTTGTGACCATCGTGAATGCCCAAAGCGCCACCGGGACAAAAATCATTTTGGACGTCAACCACCAAAAGAGCCTTTTTTAATTTTAATGAGGTCATATGTACACCATCTCCTGACGAATTGAAATTGATCCTCCGAAGCCCTGGCGCGGATTTCTCCTTGGATGTGGACTCATCGCTCTTTTCTCGCACCGCTCTCGCAACACCACGCTATTGGATTCTTGGTTTGTTTCCATTTTAACAAACGCACCGCCTGCCGCTCGGCGCGGCGGGCGATCGCTCTTGAAACATCTGGGATCCTCAGCGAAAGCATGGTTGAAGCTTCCTGACTTGGGATGAGCGAGAATTAGCGAGATTTTCATGGAATTTGGCCCGATCCTGAAGGCTGCAGTAAAAAGGTTTAATGCTTTCGTTCCAGGAAATCGGAGATCTCCGCATTGCACGATAGTCTTGACTGCGGCTACGAAAAGATTGGTATCAATCAAGAACTCTGTACTTCTTTCGGGCAAGCCTGTCTGCCTCTTCCTCGATCTCTTCTTCCAGCCGGTCCAAGTCTACGTTTTTAGCCTTATCGATGATGTCCGCGATCATGGCGCGTAGATCGACTTTTTTTAGAACGAGGGCATCCGAGCCAAGCTCATCCACGATAAATTCGTCTCCAGGGCTAATGTTCAACTTGGTGCGAAGTTCGCTGGGGAGAACCACCCTGCCTTTTTCATCTACTTTTGTAAAGGGCATTGACTCACTTCCCAGTCCCATATGTGGGATTAAATCATATTAAAGCTTTTGCACCTCCCCCCAAGATCGGATTTTTTGGTTCCTCGCTATTTGATGTGGGTGAGCGCATTCCTTTTGATTTCAACCACGAATGAACGCGAATGAACGCTAATATTATCCATAAAATCACATACATTTA
>Ga0268277_1001904_pt1 | contig 12934 bp, 18 predicted proteins | sample saktaG_5_FD_190132 | JGI IMG/M metagenome (GOLD analysis project Ga0268277, IMG submission 190132) | Saline water microbial communities from Sakinaw Lake, British Columbia, Canada - sak_2010_1_5_50m | ecosystem: Environmental > Aquatic > Non-marine Saline and Alkaline > Saline ...
TAATGTTCTTTATATGGAATATGGTGGTGGTACCGGTGTTAGTGTTTACATTTGTTTTAATCCGCAGTCCGTGGCTTTCCAAAAGCAGGCTGATGAAAGATGTGCAGGCACTCCTCCAGCCGATTACCCGACGAATGCTTGCGGGGCTTGCCCACTTTCATTAGGAAGACACACCAGTTGTGTATGTCTGCCTTAATGGAATTATTATTTTTTTTATTCGGCCTGGCAGCGGGGAGCTTTGTTTCCTGTTTTGTTTATCGAGTTAACAAGGAAAATAGTTTAAAGGGGTTTTTAAAAGGAAGATCTTACTGCCCAAAATGTAAGAAGAATTTGTTATGGTTTGATAACATTCCTCTTTTGTCCTTTCTTCTTCTTAAAGGTAAATGTCGCTTTTGTCACTCCCCGATTAGTTGGCATTATCCTTTAATGGAATTAGCGACTGGGATTATAACGGTGGTTATTTACCGATTGACCTTAGGGTCAATACCTAATTTAATTTTTAATTTATTTATGGCTTATGCTTTTCTGGCGATTTTTCTTTCCGATCTCCAATACCGAACAATTCCTGACAAAATTACCTATCCGGCTATGTTTGTCGCTTTTATCTGGCTGATAATTTATGGTCAGTGGTCAATGACTTTGGCCGGCTTGGGAGCCGCCGGTTTTTTCTTTCTTTTAGTTTTACTGACTCGTTTTAGAGGAATGGGATTAGGTGATGTGAAATTAGCTGGATTAATGGGTCTTTTTTTAGGTTTTCCCGGGATTATAACGGCTCTTTATTTAGCTTTCTTGACAGGGGCAACCGCCGGTGTCATACTAATTTTATTAGGCAGAAAAAGATTTAAAAGTGAAATTTCTTTTGGGCCATTTTTGGTAATGGCGACTTTTATTACTTGGTTTTGGGGAGAGAAAATTTGGCATCTTTTTGTATGAAAAAGTCTGGCTTCAGCCTCATTGAATTGTTGATTGTCCTAACCATTGTCGGGATGTTGGCCCTTTTAGCCATTTGGACTTTTCATCTTCAAATTATGAAAGGCCGGGATGCCAAAAGAAAAGCCGATTTAGCCAAACTCCAACTGATTTTAGAAGATTATTTTAACGACAATGATTGCTACCCGGAAACTTTAACCTGTAACGACGCTTTTCTCCCCTATCTTTCTTCTATTCCTTGCGATCCTGTTAATGATGGCCTAAATCATGTTTATTTTTATTCTGTTTCTCAACAGGGAACCTGCAAAAGATGGTACAAAATTTTTACGACCTTAGAAAATCAAAAAGACACGATTATTAAAAAAATTGGCTGCACCCAGGCAACTTGTGGCCCTTTCAACTATTTAGTGGCCAGTTATAATACCGAAATTTTAGTTCAACAATTAGGGGAAGTTTATCCCCCAGGAGGAACGCCTCCTGTCAGTCCAACTGGTGGCGGAGGGACAGCTACTTCTACCCCAACACAGGGGCCAACCTCCACCCCAACACCAACCCCGCAAGGTCCAACCCCAACCCCCACACCTACGCCTACCCAGGCCCCTTGTTTAAGTGGTTGGTATACTTGTGTTAATCAAGGCGGCAAATGTAATATCTCTTATGAAGGAGCACCAGGGGCAGTCTGTAGCTCAACTTGTAATTTTTGTTCGGCCCAAGGTTGTACTTTTTTCCCAATTTGTTTATTCTAAAAGAGAATCATGATAAATAAATTTAAACAAAATCAAGGTTTCACTCTTATGGAGTTGTTAGTGGTCATTGCTATTTTGGGAATTTTGGCAACGATTGGTCTGGGAAGTTTCCGCAGTTCGCAAATGAAAGGGCGGGATGCCCAGCGGAAATCTGATTTAACCCAAATCCAAAAGGCCATGGAGATGTACTATAATGATTATAGTGGCTATCCGGATAGTTTGCCGGCCGGAGGTGGCTCTTGGCAGGATGCCAAAGGGACTTTATACATGAAAGAAGTCCCTAAAGATCCCAAAGATTTTGATTATTGTTATGAAGTGGCTGCTGACAATACTTGGTATCGGGTTTATGCTAAACTAGAAAATAGTCAGGATCCAGGGATTATTAAAACCGGTTGTGATGCCGGTTGCACCTGTGAGGGCGACAATACTTATAATTATAAAATTACCAGCAGCAATGCGCCTTAAATGAAAAGTAAAAATCTTGGTTTTACCTTAATTGAACTTTTAGTCGTAATTTCTGTCATTGGTTTGTTAGCAGCTTTAATTATGGTCAACTTTAACGCCGCTCGGGAAAGAGCCAGAGACGTTCAGCGAAAATCAGACCTTGATCAGACTAAAAAGGCTTTAAGAATGTATTACAATGACAAAAATCTTTATCCGGAAACAAGTGCTGCGGGTGATAAAATTTGCGGTTGTGATGATCCCTGCGCTACTTTTGAGTGGGGCACCATGGCTTTTGCCTGTGGCGGAATGACTTACATGAAGATTCTGCCCCAAGATCCAAATTACAAAGAAGCTGGTGATCTAAGTTATAGTTATAACCAATCAGACAGCGGTCAGGGTTTTTGTCTCTGGACGACGCCGGAAAACAAATCTGATGGTGATATTTTAAGATCGCAAACAAGATGCTCTGGTTGTGCAGTTGGCCAAAACGATTACGTCGTTTGTGCCGACTAGAAAGGAAAAAAATGAAAAATTTTAAAAAAGGTTTTACTTTAATTGAACTTTTAGTCGTCATTTCCATCATTGGGATTTTGGCTTCCCTAACTTTAGTAAGCTACACCGGAGCCCAAAAACAGACGCGTGATACTCAAAGAAGAAGTGATTTAAGTCAATATCGTAACGGCTTAGAAACTTATGCCGCTTCTAATAACGGAACTTATCCAGTCGCGGCTGTCGGAACGGCAGTGGCGATGTGTGGAACCTATTTATCGCCCAAGCTTATTAGTAGTTGTCCGGCTGACCCTATTGGCGATACTTATGTTTATAGCTATTGGTCGGACGGAACTGATTATACTTTGTGGGGTGGCTTAGAGACTGGTAATTTTTGGAAAGTCTGTTCCAGTGGCAAGTCTGGCAAGTCAACTGTGGGTGATGAAAATTGTGATTTATGAAGAAAAATAAGCAAGCTTGTTTTTCGCAAGCTCAAAAACTTGGTTTTACCTTAATTGAACTTTTAGTCGCGATGACAATTGTCGCCGTGTTGCTGGGTATTTCCTTGGTTTCTTATCAAGGAGCCAGAAAATCGGCTCGTGACGGCAAAAGAAAAGCTGATTTAGAACAGATAAGAAGTGCTCTGGAAATGTGTCGAACAGATGCTGGCAGTTATCCGGCCGCGATTTATAATGATGTTTCCTGTGGAGTGCCGGCCAAAACTTATCTTTCCGGAACGCCTAAAGATCCTGCGACCGTGAGTAATTACTATTATAATCAAGCCACCGCCAATACTTACACTCTTTGTGCTTATTTGGAAGTTGGCGGAACTGACGGTAGTTGCGGGGCCGTCGTTTGCGGCACTAAGACTTGCAACTACAAGGTTGTCAATCCTTAAAGAAAACTAAATGCATGAAAAAATCCTGCCCTGGCTATACCTTAATTGAACTTCTGGTGACGATTACTATTATTACTTTGCTTTTTTCCATTGGCATGGCTCAATACAATCGTTTTAATCGGCGGCAGATTTTAGTCAAAGCCAAGGATGAGTTGGTCAGTAATCTGCGCTTGGCCCAAAGCAAATCTCTGGCGGCGGAAAAACCGGTAGCCTGCACTGACATTTTAACCGGCCACAAGATCAAATTCATTAATAATCAAAATTATAAAATTGTGGCTGTCTGTGGAGATGAAGTTGATTTAAAAACAGACATTGTTTTACCAACAGAGGTAACCAAGCAGGCCGGTCCTGATGAAGTTTTTTTCAGAGTTTTAAGCCAGGGCTCCCCGACTGATGTAACTCTAACTTTATCTGGTTTTGGGGAAACACAAACAATTACGATTACCAAGGCTGGCGAAATCAAATGAAAATAAAAAATAAAAACCAAGGCCAATCACTTATTGAAGTTATTGTCGCTCTGGGTTTGATGGCCGCTGTGGTTTTAGGGTTAGTTAAGGTGACGATAACTTCCGTTAACAATGCCAGTTTTGCCAGAGACCAGCGAGCGGCCACCAAATATGCCCAGGAAGGCATTGAAAATGCCAGAAAGTCAAAAGAAGAAACCCCAGTGGCTTTCTGGGCTAAATCAGGTTTGCAGCCAGCTGAAACTTTGGGCAAATTTACCAGAGAAACAACTTATACCCCAAATGATGCTCAAAATCCTAGCAGTATGACCATTTTGGTTGAGGTTCCCTGGATTGATAGCAGGGGTGAACATCAATCAAGTTTACAAACTAACTTAACTAAATGGTAATGGAAAAAAAGAAACAAGTTTGTTTTTTAAAGACTCAAAGAGGATTCACTTTAATCGAAATTTTAGTGGTGGTGGGTATTTTGGCCATTATTGCCGTGATTTCCTCCAACATGTTTTTTACGGTTTTTAAAAGCTCTGGTAAAACCAAGGTTTTAACCAAAGTTAAGGAAAATGGTGATTATGCTCTGTCGGTCATGGAAAGATTGATTAGGGATTCCGAAGAAGTCGTAACCAACACTGACAACAAAATCTGTGAGTCTGGTATGAATTATCTTAAATTTAAAAGGACAGATGGAAGTACAATAGAATTTGGCTGTTTGGAAGAAGGAACAGCCAATGGTCGGATTGCCTCCAACTCGGCGCGCTTGACCAGTTCGGAAGTCAAAGTTGATTCTTGCTCTTTCGATTGCAGCTGTCCGGCTGCTTTTCCGAATTGTACTTCCGAAGGGACAAAATTCTATCCCAAAACCATCACTATTAAATTTATTCTCAGCCAAAAAGGAGCGACAGTTCGTCCGGAAGAAGAAGCGATTATTAATTTTCAAACGACCGTCAGTACAAGAAATTACTAAACAACTTAGGAATTTCGTTCAATCATATAATCAGCCATTTTATACAGCATACCTTGAAGTTTGGGGTTTGTGGTAATTTGAAGAACGAATTTCTTGCCTTTCTTCACCAAATCTTTTGACAATTTTTGAGAATATTCCAAGGCGCCGGTTTCAACCGTAATTTTCCGTACTCTTTCGATCTCTTTTAAGGTTAAATTCCGATTTCCATAGGCATATTCCAAAAACTTTTTATCTTTTGAATTAGCCAGTTTTAAGGCTTTAAGATGAAGCATGGTAATTTTATTTTCTCCCACATCCGAAGCAATCGGTTTACCTAAAGTTTTTTCATCAGAAAAAAGACCCAACTCGTCGTCTCTTAACTGGAAGGCAATTCCTATCGGCAAACCATAATCTTTTATCTTTTCAACTCTTTCTCCTATACCTCCCGCCAATAAGGCTCCGTACTGGAGTGGAGCAGTGATCGTATAGTTGGCAGTTTTAAAAGAATGAACTTTAATAATGTCGTCTTCTGTGAACTCTTCAGAATTTTCGAAGCTCATATCAATTGCTTGACCAAAAGCTGTAGTTAAGATGACTTGATTAAATTGTCTTAAAACTCTTAGTTTAACCTGAGCCGGAAAACCAGCTTCGGTTAACAAGAGATTGGCAATGGTAAAACCAGCATCACCCAAATCAATCGCCATGCACTTTCCATAGTGTTCTGAATCTCCCTTAGAATATCTTTTTTGATGTAATTGTTCGTATTGGAGATGGATAGTTGTCATCCCTCTTCTTAAGTTATCTTTGTCCATAATATCATCATGCATGAGAAGAAAAGTGTGGGCAATCTCTATCATTAAAGAAGTTTTTAAAATTTCCTTTTCATTTTTTCCCCCAAAACATTCGTATCCTAATTTCGTTAGAGCTCCCCGGATATTCTTCCCACCCATAAACTTCAGATAAATTCTCATCATTTCGGCTGTTATTGGAGAAATTCTAGCTGCCTCTTTTTCTTTTTCTTTGAAAATTTTATCCAGAAGAGGAGTAGTTTTTTTAATATAATCTTTAATGTAATTTTCTGCACCCATTTATATAAAAGGAATTATGACATTCTGGGCATTTATGTCAATACATAAAATATATTTAAGAAGCAGTTACAATTCCAATAGAAAAAAAGGGTGTGAACTTTCATTTTTACCCTGAAAAGGCAAATTTTAAGTGAAGTTCTCTGGCCAATTAATAATTTATAGCCAAAAAGTTGACATTACCCTGTTTTTATCATTAAATAAAAGAGATGGTAAAAAAAGGAAGTTCCGGCCAGACCTTATTAATCATTCTATTAATTGCCGCGGTGATTTTAACTGTTGGTTTGGCGATTGCTTCTTACTCCATTACCGATATTAAGATTTCCCAGCAGGAAGAAGCCTCAGCTCGGGCTTTTTCCGCCGCCGAAGCCGGAATTGAAGAATCATTAAAAGCTGGCTCAGCCACTGACGTGACTGTGGGTAGTATTACGGCCAAAGTTTCTGAGGTTATTCAAGGCGGCGGCCAGAATTTTAATTTTGGCGAGCTAAAATTTGCCAGTGGGGAGCTAGCTAATGTTTGGCTCATTGGTCATACTTCGGAAGGAGAGTTAGATCCCGCTGAATCATTTCCTGCAAACGGAAAAATCACTATTTGTTGGGGAGAATCAGGCCAAGTGACCGCAGCCAATCCCCCGGCCATGGAAACTTCTTTAATTTACAAAGATGGAGCAAATTATAAAGTCATTCGGGCTGGTTTTGATTCTAAAGCCGGCCGGACTACCGGTTTTGAAGGGGTTGATGATAGCGATGGTGGTAATTGTGACAGTTTGGCTTTTGCCAAAAATATTGATTTAGCTTCCGGCACTTTTGCCCTGCCGGTCGGAGTCACCCCTTATCTTTTAAGACTAAAACTTTTATATAATTCTGAATCACAGCCTTTAGCTGTTGCGGCTGATAATAATTTGCCCAATCAAGGAAAGTGTTTTGACTCAGCCGCGACCATCACTGATTCAAATATTACCCGGAAAATTCGTCAATGCCAGTTTTATGAAGCGCCGCCGGCGATTTTTGATTATGTTTTATTCTCCGGTAGCAGCTTAACGAAGTAAAATTAAACCTGCCCATGGATTTTTTTGGTTTAGATATCGGTTCACAAAGAATTAAATTAGTTAAGCTTAACAAAAGCGGTAATCAATACCGCTTAGCGGCTTTGGGCAATGCCGTTTCCACCCAAAAAGGGCTTTTATCTGATGCCGAAAATGATTTAACCGCTTTGGCCACGATCATCAAAAAACTTCACCAGGAAGCCAAAATTTCTACTAAAAATGTGGTTACCGCTTTGCCTCAAGACCAAGTTTTTACCCAAGTCATTACCCTGCCTCAATTATCCGAAGATGAGCTTTTGTCGGCCCTAAAATGGGAGGCAGAACAATATGTCCCCATTCCCCTCTCTGAGGTAACTTTATCTCACCAAGTTATTGGTCAGGTTAAAGAAAATGCCAAACAAAAAATGGAAGTTTTACTGGCGGCAGCTCCAACCAAACTGATTGACAAACTATTAATGGTCTTAAAAGCGGCTGGTTTAAATCCGGTGAGTTTGGAAATTGAAATTATGGCTTTGGCCAGAAGTTTAGCTGCTCCCAGCCCGGAAGTGATCATGGTCGTTGATTTAGGGGCCAAGGCCACTGATTTTGCCGTGGTGGAGAACGGACAGATTATTTTTGTCCGTTCAATTGCAACGGCCGGCGAGGCTTTAACAAGAGCTGTGGCCACTGCTTTGGGTTTGGATCCCAACCAAGCCGAGGCTTACAAAAAAGCCTATGGAGCTGATCCCAAACAATTGGAAGGGAAAGTGGTTGGGGCGATAGGCCCGGTGGTCGAGGTTATTGTCAGTGAAATGGAAAAAATTATTCAATTTTACCAGTTGGAGAAGAAGAAAACTTTAAACCGGGTTATTCTAACTGGCGGGACGGCCTCTTTGCCGGAAATCTCCTCTATTTTAGCTAAAAAATTAAATTTGGAAATTCAGATTGGTGACCCTTTTTCTCAAGTGTCTAAAGATGGTTTGGCCACTAAAATTCCTGCCGGCGATGTTTCTTTGTACTCTATTGCCACTGGTTTGGCCATGAAGGAGATCACATGAGCGGGGAAATAGATTTTCTTAAAGGGCAGCAAGTTGGCGGGGCCCTTAAAACAAAGTTTCTTCACTCTTTAAAGGTTGGGACCCTGATTTTGATTTTAGCTTATTGTTTAGTTTCCGCGGCGGTTTTTTCCTACTGGCTTTTTTTATCAAACCAGACAAATAAGATTAACAATGAAATTGCGGTGAAAAAAACGAAGATTACGGCTTTAAAAGACATCGAATCGTTGCAAGTGGTTTTAAAACAAAGGCTTTTTTCATTGAATAAATTCTTTGCCTCTAAAAAAGAAGCCGGCAATTTCAATAATCTTTTGGCTTTTATCAACCAGACGGCCACAGGCCTGACCATTAAAGAACTAAAAATTACTGAAGACAAAATGAATTTTACCGGATTGGCACCAAACATGATGATTCTTGAGAATTTTTTAAATGATTTGAAAAACAATGAATCTTCTTCGCTTTTTAGCAAAATCACCCTCTCCTCTATTGACCGACAAGAAGATAGCAGTTATCTTTTTAGTGTTTTATTGGAGATAAAAAAATAAAGAAATAAAATGGCCAATAATAAATCATTTCTTTTTTCCGGTTTTGTTTTAATTCTGGTTGTTTTGGTCAGTCTTTTTTGGTTAAGGCCTAAAGTGGTGGCCATTGTTAAGGCCAACCGAGATTTAACGGCCGGCAGAAAAACCTTGGCGGAATTAACCAAGAAAGTGACAACCTTGGATGGTTTGTCTAAACCGGAATTGACCGATAAAGTTGATTTGGCCTTGAAAATTTTACCCGTGGAAAAAGATGTTCCGACCGTTCTTTCGACCTTGAAAAAAGTAGCCTTAAACAATGAACTGATTGTTAATGAAATGAGTATTCCTGAAGTGGGAGAAATTGCCAGTGGTTCGGGGGAAACAAAAACGAGTAAAAATGTTAAAGAAGAAGCTTTACCCAGTTTGTCAGTAAAATTAACCTTAATTGGGCCAAGAGAAAAAATTATCAGCTTTTTTAAGCAGGTAGAAACAACGGCCCCTTTAATGAAAGTCAGTGGTTTGTCTATTAGCCAAAAAAATGAAGGGACAGATGAATCTTTAATTGAGGTCCGGACTTATTTTCTTCCCCTGCCTAAAACTATAGGGAAATTAGAACAAGCCGTTGTCCCCGTGACTTCTCAGGAAGAAAAAATTTTTAATGAATTGGCTAGTTTTAAAATATTTGGAAAAAGTGTCTTTGAAGAAACATCCTCTCCATCAGCGATTAAACTTGATTTGTTTGGTTATTGATTTAAAAGATTGACGGTAACTTTTTTTCTTTCTTTAATGGCTTTGATTTTCACCAATTCCCTTAAGGCTTTGATGGTTTGCCCCTGTTTGCCGATGACAATCTTCACATCATCCTGGTGAACTTGGATATTTAAATTAATTTGTCCCTCTTCTTCGCTTTCTTCAATAACCACCGCTTCAGGATGTTCAACAATTGAGGTGACCAGATATTCAAGAAGTTTTTTCATGGAATTAATTTTTTAACGGCTGGGGTTAACTGAGCGCCTTTTTTTAGCCAGGCCTCAATCGCCTCTTTGTTAATTTTAATCGTGGCTGGTTTGGTCTTTGGGTCATAAAGACCTAAAATACCTAAATTTTTACCATCTCTTTTGCTTCTTGTTTCACAAGCGACAATTCGGTAAGAGATTTGATTCTTGCTGCCAGTTCTGGCCAGTCTGATTTTTATCATGAAGTAATTTTACTTTTTTGAGGTTAATTTTTCAAGGGCTTGTTTGGCGGCTTCCTCTTCGGCTTTTTGTTTACTCTTCCCTGACCCGGTCGCCAAAATTTCCCCCACTGCAATCACTTTGACGGTAAAAGTTTTATGGTGTTCTGGCCCTTCTTCCTTAATGGTTTTGTAAATTGGTGATTGGCTGGTTTGGGCCTGAATTTTTTCCTGAAGCAAACTTTTGTGATCCTTTAATCGGCCGCTTTCCATAATTTCTTTTAAAAGCGGCTCAAAATGAATTTCGATAAAGTCTTTGGCTTTTTCGACCCCCTGATCAAGGAAAATGGCGCCGATAATGGCCTCCATGGCATTGGCTAGCAAAGTTGGATTTTGCTGACCCATGGCTTCCTTTTCTCCTTTGCTTAATAAAAGATAATCCCCGACTTTTAGTTTCTGGGCCACTTTGGTTAAAGAAGTGGTTTTTACCAGATTAGAGCGAAGACTGGTCAGTTTGCCTTCAAAAAATTGAGGAAATTTTTTAAAAAGCCAAGTGGAGACGACGAAAGACAAAATCGCATCCCCCAGGAATTCTAATCTTTCATTAGACTGGAGGTTTCTATTTTTAAACTCATTAAGATAGGAACGATGAGTTAAGGCTTCTTTTAAAAGCTCAAGATTATTGAATTTAATACCTAAGTTGGTTGAGAGATGATCAAGCTCCATTTTCTTTTTCTTTTTTGGTTTTTTTAAGATTTTTGTAAACCGTGCCCAAAACACCATTGATAAAGGAAGGACTGCTCTCGCTGCCAAAAGTTTTAGCCAGTTCAATGGCCTCATCAATAATAACCTTGGGTGGTTCTTTGGCCTTAATGACGAGTTCCCAAACCGCCAGTCTTAAAATAGCCAGATCAATTTTGTTGATTTGAGTAATCGGCCATTCCGGCGCGTCTTTGGTGATAATACTGTTGATTTTAGCCAATGATTTGGTCACTTCTTTCCCTTGATCGGTTTTAGGTTTAGAATCACGGAAAGTTAAAACGAAGAGATCTTGAATGGTTTTTTCTCGTTTTAAGTGTCTAGGATCAAGCGGCGTTTTCATTTTTTAATCTGGTTGATTTTTCGCTGTACCAGTTTCAAAAAATGTTGAGTGGCCGCCGCTCGCCTTTTGCCTTTTCTGTAAGTGGAATGTTTTCTTTTTGGTTGAGCTCCCATTTTAATTTGGTTCGATGTTTTTTATTTTATCCTTTTTCAGTTTGGCTTGCAAGAGAGGATATTGACTAAGTTGTGGCAAGATTTCAACCGCGGCCTTTTTGGCTTTTTCGATTAAGTCTAAATCAGTAAAAGTAGCCACCTTTAAATCAAAAAAACCATGCTGGGCGGTACCGTAAATTTCCCCTGGTCCCCGCATGGTTAAATCCAGCTCAGCCAATTTCATACCGACATCAATTTTTTCCAGGGCTTTTAATCTTTGGAAAGGTTTGCCGGTTAAAATTTCCGTAAAAAGCAGACAATAAGATTCTTTGTTGCTTCGGCCAACTCTTCCTCTTAATTGGTGGAGCTGGGAAAGGCCGAACCTTTCGGCTCCCTCAACCAGCATAATCGTGGCCTGAGGAATATCAATGCCAACTTCAACGACCGGGGTGGAGACAAGAATATCGAGTTTGCCTTCTTTAAATTGAGCCATGACCTCACTTTTTTCCTGGCTTTTCATTTTGCCATGAAGCAGCCCCAGCCTTAAATCAGGAAAGATTTTTTTAGAAAGATTTTCGAATTCTCCTTTGGCTGCTTTGACTGTTTGTAGGGTTTCTGATTCTTCAATCAAAGGGCAGATAATAAAACACTGTTCATCGGTGTCTTTGATTCTTTTCCTGATCCATTCATAGGCGGCCTCTCTTTTTTGCGGTGGAACAGCCCAAGTTTTGATTTTTTGCCGACCCTTGGGCATCTCATCCAAAACTGATAAGCTCAGATCACCATATAAAGTTAAAGCAATGGTCCGGGGAATGGGGGTGGCGGTCATCGTTAAAATATGAGGGGACATCTTTTTCGGCAAGGAAGCCTTTTTAATCAGCTCCGCTCTCTGCTCCACGCCAAAGCGATGCTGCTCATCAATAATGACCAAACCTAATTTTTTAAATTGGACCCTTTTATAAATCAAGGCATGAGTGCCGACAATGATATCAAAATTTTCATCTTTTAGTTTTGAACTGCCGGTTAAAAGAATAACTTTCATTCCTAATGAGGCCAAGAGTTGATTTAAGGTTTGGTAATGCTGCTGGGCTAAAATTTCCGTGGGGGCCATTAAAGCTGATTGGGCTCCAGAAAGCCAAGCCACATAAATGGCTAAAGCCGCGACCACGGTTTTGCCGCTGCCGACATCACCTTCCAGAAGACGGTTCATGGGCTGACTTTGGCCCAAATCATTTAAAATCTCTCGGCAAACTCTTTTCTGGGCACTGGTTAAAACAAAGGGAAGATTTTGCAAAAAAGTCATGATTTTTTCCTGGTCAACGGAAAATTGAAAAGCTAATTTTTCTTTTTGCCAATTCTCTTTTCTTTTTAAAACTTCAAGCTGAAGTAGGAAAAGTTCTTCAAAAGCAAAACGTTTTCTTGAGGCTTCAACTTCTTTTAAGTCTTGGGGAAAATGAATTTCTTTCAAAGCCTGATTGATTTCGATTAGATTTTCTTTCTTTCTCAATTGCTCCGGCAGGAGATCAAAGAGAGGCTCTTTGAGATTTTTGATTACCCAGTCAATTTTTGCCCGCAGCCATTTGGAAGAAAGAGCCGCTGTTTCGTGGTAAATCGGGACCAGTCTGCCGGTATGAACGTCACGACTAATACTTTCATAATCAGGTGACATCATGACTTTTTGGCGGCCAAACCAGTCAATCTTGCCGGAAAAACGATAGCTCTCCCCTATCTTTAGAATCCTAATTAAAAAAGGCTGATTAAACCAGATAATTTCAATTTCTCCGTTTTCGTCGTTTACTTTTGCTTTTTGAATTTTCCGGCCATGGCGGGTGTATTCATTTTTAACAGAGGTAACAGTTCCTTTGATGGTGATGGTCTCCCCCGGCTGGACTTTGTTAATGGGAGAAATCAAAGAATAATCTAAATAGCGGAAAGGAAAATGATAAAGTAAATCTTCAACCGTGTTAAT
>Ga0268277_1001919_pt1 | contig 12878 bp, 16 predicted proteins | sample saktaG_5_FD_190132 | JGI IMG/M metagenome (GOLD analysis project Ga0268277, IMG submission 190132) | Saline water microbial communities from Sakinaw Lake, British Columbia, Canada - sak_2010_1_5_50m | ecosystem: Environmental > Aquatic > Non-marine Saline and Alkaline > Saline ...
CCCTGATCCGTTAACCCCGATTTTCTTGGGGTCGTGGTCGATGTTGGAAGGGATGGATTCCACCTCTTCCGATTCCTTGTGTTCTGACACCTTCGCCGGCTTCTTTGCCGACGACCTCTTCTTGGCCACAGACGCATTGGTCATGGCTGTTTCCTTTCTGCTTTAGTTTTTTGACCTGTATTGTGCAGTGTGCTAATTGAAGTATATCAGATATAATATAAATGTCAATAGTAAAATAAAAAACAGCGAGGCACATCGCTGTTTAATCTCTGTATGGAGAAAAGTAGTAAACCATTGGTTTACCCGTATGCAGATCTGTGTCCGCTTTTCTCTTTACTTCTCCCGATAGGGAGTCTGGGATTCCCGCAACAATCATAAGCTGAAGCCCCTTGTTTTGGGCTTCGCCTTGCAACCGGATAAAATCAATGTCCCCGCTTCCGATACAAAGATGTGTGATGTCGGACATATGTGGGAGCAAAATTTCCAGCCCCCATTTTATTAGTGTTACATCAGTCGTATCCTCTTTCCGTTGGCCTATCTTCGGACAAATGATCGGGAAAATTCCCATCTTTTGGAAATAGTCCAGATCTTCTTCCCGAAGCAAGCCCTTTTGTATGAAATGAGTGGGAAAGAAAACGCAAAACATAGCGATTTCTCCAAAATCTTTCAGCCAGGCCAGAAGACTGTCAAAGCCGGCTGTTAACGAAAACTTTTCGTTATCTGACCAAATGTGGTTAAACACCACATTTTCCAGATCAAAAAGAACGGCTATCTTACTATTGTCTGATCCCATTTATGAAACCTCCTACAGGTTTTTTTACATTCAGTTCTAAAGGTACATATTCAAAAGCATGGTCATTATATAGGAAGCTTGAATTTTTGTCAATAACTATTGACAAAGTATGTATAATGTAATATAATGAATATATACTGATAAACCCCTAACTCTTTTAATGACGGAAAGGATCGAGACATGAGTAAAGGATTAATGGCAGGAGCGTTGCGGATGATTCTGGTGCAGTTTCGGGTAAATAATCTGGAACTGCTTCCAAGCGGACTTCGGCGGGAAGATGACTCGAACGGAGCGGCGGAAGCCGTTAGCCGGGCAAGTCAGATAAGGGGCGAGCAGTGCCTGCCGGCGACCGACACAGTATCGTGCGCCGAGTTTCTCGGCGACTTGATCAGTGCCGGGTACGTGCTTGTCGACGCACTGAAAAAGGTGCGTTATGACAACAGGTCTCAGAAGGAGTACGGCGTGGTCCGGTTCACCTTCGTGGACCAAGACCACGCGGAAACTGTCCCCGAGTGGCAGGGACAGAAACCGGTGGCGGAGCAAGAGCTCCGCAAGATGGCGGGCGACGCCACCTGGCGCGTCCGGGCATATCTCAATCCCTTTTTCAGGGAGGGATACACCATTGGTGGAGTTTTCTGTCTCGCTGTCAACTGCGAGGTTCGGGAATCCCTGGTTGACGGAAGTGGAAAACCAGTCCTGCGGTGGCGCAAGGACAGCAAGGGCGACCGGATTGGGGACGCTCCCCTGCCCGTGGAGCCCAAAGGGTTCCTTCGGATAGCCGATGGCGACCTGTGCGTGAAGAACGCATAAGTCCACGGTGTTCATCCGAGGAGCATGGCCGAGGTGTTGGAAACAACCCTCGGCCGATTTTTTTACAACAAAAAACCGCCATCAGCGGTTTTTTGTTAGAGATTATTATTTTTCAGATACTAATTTTAGGCTCATTCTATGTTCTCTTGGCTCAATAAGTAAAACTTCAAAATTGTAGGTTTCGCCGACTTTTAGTTGTTCTTCCATTTTTTCTTTAGGGGATTCTCCGCTAGAGGCGGATCCGCCTTCGGCGGAAAATTCTGAAATATGGCAAAGCCCTCTTATTTTAGGCATTACTTCCACAAAGGCTCCAAAAGTTGAAAATTTGCTAACTTTTCCTTTCAATACGTCGCCCTTTTTATATTTTTTCTCAATTTCTTCCCAAGGATTTTGTTTCAATGCCTTTAAAGATAAAAATACCTGGTTATTGTTTATATCAATAATTTTGGCTTTTATAATTTCTCCAACTTTTACAATTTCAGCGGGATTCTCTACTAATTGCCAGTCAAGTTCAGAAATGTGAATCAATCCTTCAATTCCGTCATCTTTTAATTCCCCGTCCTCTACCGGGAATTTTATAAAAGCTCCAAAGTCGGCGATACCGGTTATTTGGCCGTCAACGATATCTCCCTTGCTGTAATTTTTTAGAACCTCTTTTGTTTTTTCTTCTGACTTTGCTTTTTCAGATAAAATTAATTTATTTTCTTCAGCCAGTAAATCAAGAATTTTTACTTCCAAAGTTTTGCCTATGAATTTTTGTAATTCTTTTAAGATTTTTTGTTTGTCAGCATCAATTACCCTTGGATAATGCTCTGGAGCCAATTGTGAAACAGGTAGAAAGGCCTGTATTCCATCTAAAGCTGTTAAAAGTCCTCCTTTGTTTACACCGGTTACTCTTACGCTTAAAACTTGGCCGGAATCTTTTAATTCTCTTAATCTCTGCCAGCTGATTTCTTTTGTAGCGTCTCTTAATGAAAGCTCTCTATAGCCCTCATCGTTTTCTAATTCAACAATTTTAGCGTAAACTTTGTCTCCAATTTCAAGGTTTTTAATAACCTCTTTTACAGCATAAAACTCCCTGCCATAAATTATACCGGTTCCAAGAATTCCCAGGTCTATATATAAGGAAGACCTGTCTTTTGCAACAACCTTTCCTTCAATGGTTGCTCCAATTGAAAGCGGATTGACCGCTTCTACTGTTTTTTTGACTATATCTTTTATCATAATAAAAAAAGACCGGTTTATTTTTTCTCTCCTCTTTTCAGAGGCGTCTGCTGCCGTCCAGCAGTATTAGTTATTAATACAACCAGTATACAATATTAAGGAAAAATTGCAACCCCTTGTAGGAATTGTAAAAATTTTCGGAAATACGGATTATTATTTAAAAAAACCATCCTACTTATTTCTCTTTGACGATGTCGTTGCATTCTTTTATAACCCAATCAGTATTCATATAAGTACAAATTATGGGGTCGGGATTTGTGAACTTCACTATACCTAAAAGGCAGTTATCCCTAAGTTTTCGAAGTGCATCAGGGTCTTGAACCGCCCTACATACTTCTATATTCCCAGTCAACTCAGCGATACATATTGTTTTTGTTAAAGAGTTTTTGATTTTATTGCACATAGATACATCTTTATGAGTTTCAGCTACGTCTTTGTAACAGTAATCGGGACCAAGGTTTTTTTCTATCTCGCAGTTTATTCCATAAACCATATTTTTTTGAATTTCCTGTTGTGTCTCCTTTTTATCCAACGAATAAGAGTAAATAATAATTAAGGTGAGCGTGATTATTGATAGGGCAATGGTCAATTTCATTTTTTTATTTTTTCGCCAACCAATCATAGCAAAAAATAGAACCAACTCGAAAAGAATGGCGATTATCCCATAACCACTAATTAGCGAATCATATGATAGTATTGCAAGAAATCCGAAGCTTGTCAGAAAAAAGACCATAAAAGAAAAAATCAAAATAATTTTTAGGATGTTTCTTTTACTTTCAGTCGCACTATAAAAAATACTGTCAATAATAAATATTATTGCAAATATAACTGGTATAATAAAAATAAATGGAGCCAAAAAAGAAAAGACTACAACAAAAATAAATGTTCCGATTAATCCTGTCATATTTAATTAATATATTAAATTATTAATAGTTAATCATAGCATTTCGGGACCGAAACTAAAATCAGCCGACCCTTGACCAGGCTTGAAGTCAGAAGTTATTTGTAGTAAAATAATAGAATATAAACATTATGGCAAAGATTTCATGGGCAGGGCAATCCTGCTTTCAAATTTCAGTTTCTAATTCAAGGGATCATTCGGCTGATATTGTGATTGATCCATACGACGAAGCCACAGGCTTAAAACTTCCGAATCTTTCGGCCGATATTTTATTGGTTACGCACGACCATCACGATCACAATAACGTAAAAGGCATTAAAGGTGAACCTTTTATAATAGACGGTCCGGGAGAATATGAAGTTAAAGAAGTTTTTATACAAGGAATACCTGCTTTTCACGATGACAAACAGGGCAAAGAAAAAGGGCAAAATACGATTTATGTAATTGAAGCTGAAGGAATGAAATTTTGCCATCTGGGAGACTTAGGTCAAAAACAATTAGCAGACGAGCAATTAGAAAAAATAGAAGCTGTTGATGTTTTGATGATTCCTGTGGGAGGAGAATTTACGATTGATTCGGTTTCAGCTCAAAAAATAATTTCACAAATTGAGCCAAAAATTGTAATCCCAATGCATTATGCTTTGCCAAACTTAAAAGAAAAGCTGGAAGACGTTTCAAAGTTTTTAAAATCAATGGGAAAAAATTCAGTAACCCCAATAGATAAACTTGTTGTAAAATCATCCACGTTGCCGAGCGATGGAATGGAAATAGTAGTATTGCAACCGTAAAATTAATGGATTTTGCCGAAAAAGTTAGAAAATTTTTGGAAAAATTGCAGGCTTTACCAGAGATTAAAAAAAAGATTATCCTATGGACAATCGTTGCTGTCCTAGCCGTGGTGATGGGATTTTTCTGGGTTAGGGGCACAATAAATAAATTTTCGAAAATAGGAGAGTCTATGGGGACTATAAATATTCCGGCGCTTGATACTTCTGAAATGCCCGAAATGCCATCACTTGATAGTTTGAATAATATTTCTCCAAGTGATGAAAATATATCGGTACGGCCGGAATTAGAAAACAATCAAAACTTAGCGCCCGATGCGCAAGATAAATAACATGGCAGAAGAAAAAGACGACAAAAAAGAATCCTCCGACGAGGTTCAAGACAAGAAGGCAAAACCGCGTGCCCAAGAAGACGGGAAACAGGGAGACAGTATAAGGGGAAATGTGACTCAGAGGGAAATGGTAACTGAGTTAAAAGAGTCATACATCGACTATGCAATGTCGGTTATTGTTTCTCGCGCGCTTCCTGATGTTAGAGACGGATTTAAGCCCGTCCACAGGAAAATTTTATATGCTATGAATGAGCTGGGACTTTCAGCTAGTGGAAAATTTAGAAAATCAGCGGCGGTTACCGGAGATGTTTTGGCAAAATACCATCCGCATGGAGATACGGCTGTATATGAGTCTATGGTCAGAATGGCGCAGGATTTTAATATGAGATACCCGTTAATAAACGGCCAGGGAAACTGGGGCTCAATTGATGGAGACGGAGCAGCTGCTATGAGGTATACAGAATGTAAGCTTACAAAAATTGGAGAATTGATGCTCCAAGATATTGATAGGGACACGGTTAATTTTGTTGATAACTATGATGGGACACGCAAGGAGCCGGTTGTCCTACCAGCCCCATTACCACAACTTTTATTAAATGGAACACTGGGAATTGCGGTCGGAATGGCCACAAATATTCCCCCGCATAATTTAACGGAAATGCTTGATGCCTGCACCCATTTATTAGATCATCCAAAAGCAGAAACAGAGGATTTATTTGAATTTATCCAGGGGCCTGATTTCCCGACAGGCGGAATAATTTACGACCAGAAAGAAATAATTTCTGCATATTCGCAAGGCAAGGGATCTATTTTAATGCGCGGAAAAGCGGATGTTGTTGAGAAAAAAGATGGGTCAGAACAAATTGTAATTACAGAGATTCCTTATCAGGTTTTAAAATCTACTTTGGTTGAAGATTTGGCAAATTTAGTTACAGAGAAGAAAGTTGAAGGGATAAGAGATATCAGAGATTTGTCTGACAGAGAAGGAATGAGAGTTGTTATTGATGTTAAAAAGGGATTCCAGCCACAAAGAATTTTAAATAGATTATATAAGTTTACAAACCTACAAAAAACTTTTCACCTGAACCTACTGGCTTTGGTTGACGGAATACAGCCGGAAATTCTGTCATTGTCAGATGTCTTAAAATATTTTATTAAACACAGGGAGGAAGTTGTTACCCGCAGAACAAAGTTTGACTTAGAAAAAGCAAAAGAAAGAGCGCATATTTTAGAGGGTTTGATGATTGCCCTAAAAAATATTGACGAAGTAATTAAGACAATCAAAAAATCCGCAGACAAAGACGAGGCCAGGGAAAATTTGATGAAAAAATTCAAACTGTCAGAAAGACAGGCAGTTGCTATTTTGGAGATGAGGTTGCAGACATTGGCAGGACTGGAAAGGCAAAAAATTGAGGACGAACTTAAAGCAATTTTGGAATTGATTAAAGAATTGATGGCGATTTTAAAGAGCCCGGAAAAATTAAAAGCAATTCTTAAAAAAGAATTTGTGGAGTTGAAAGAAAAATTTGGAGATAAAAGAAGAACAAAGGTTGTAAAAGGAAAGTTGGGAGAAATTACAGAGGTTGACTTGGTTCCGTTAGAAGAGACAATTGTTACACTAACTACCGGAGGATATATAAAAAGAATTAATCCTACTACATACAAAATCCAGAAGCGCGGAGGAAAAGGAATTATGGGAATGAAAACAATGCAAGACGATATTGTAGAGCACTTTTTGTGCGCTTCAACACACGATAATTTAATGTTTTTTACCGATTCTGGAAAAGTTTTTCAGACGCAGGTTTACGAAATTCCTGAGGGCACAAGAGTAGCGAGGGGTAGAGGAATTTTAAACTTTTTGGAATTGTCAACCGAGGAAAAAGTTTTGTCGTTAATCCCAATGGAAAAACCCGCACCTGGTAAGGACGACCCGAAGGGTGCCCCGAATAAAGATAAATACCTGGTGATGGTTACAAAAAACGGCAGGATAAAAAAGACTGCGTTAGAAGAATTTGAAAATGTTAGGAAATCTGGAATTATATCTATAAAATTAGAGAAAGGAGACGCCTTGAAAAAAGTTGTTAAAACAACCGGCGAAGACGATATAATTTTGGCAACTAAAAACGGAATTTCAATAAGATTTAAAGAAAAAGACATAAGACCGATGGGAAGAGGGGCGGCCGGAGTGAAGGGTTTACGCCTAAAAAGCGGGGACGAAGTTATTGGTATGGATGTAATTGAAAAAAATCCACCTATAGACGAAAAAACTCAAAAGCCAGTTAAGCAATATTTATTGATAGTTATGGAAAATGGTTACGGAAAAAGAACAGAGATTTCGCAGTATAAAACTCAAGGTAGGGGCGGATCCGGAATTAAAGCAGCTAAAATCACAAGTAAAACAGGACCTATTGTGATGTCCTCTATTTTAGAGGACGTGGCAGACGAGGAAGATTTAATTGTTATTTCCAGAAAAGGACAGGTTATAAGAACCAGCGTAAAATCAATATCTTTATTGGGAAGAGCAACGCAGGGAATTAGAATAATGAGATTAGAGGAGGGAGATAAGGTCGCCTCGGGGGCTTGCCTAAAAGATTAACCCTTAGACATCCTTCGTCACGGCTCAAAACAAGAGCTCGGGGCAAGTTTATCCACAGGCTTAACATTGTATATATTTTTTATAATATTGTACAATAATTACAAGCGAGGGAGTAATGTAAAAAACATTTTGCATTACGACCGATCGACGTAATATATACTTAATATAAATGAATAAAAAAACAATATACTCGGCAGCGCTTCTATGTTTATTGTGTTTAGTGTCTTTGGTTTTTTCACAAAATAGTGTCGCAGCTGGCATTACGCCTATTGGACCGAAAGACTTTTCTACTCTTTTAACGGGAATTGCTACGGCCGTCGCCGGTCTTATTGGCGCCTTAGCTACGATAATGATTATAGTGGCTGGTTTTTTTTATCTCACTTCGGCTGGAAGCCCGGAAAGAACGGGTTTAGCAAAAAAAACCTTAATATACGCCGTAGCAGGTATAGCTATTGCTTTGGCCGCTGACGCCATAATTCAGATAGTCGTAAGCGTTGTTGGCAAGTAAATTTAATTTTCGAGATTTAATTAAAATTAAGTTCTAAAGGTCGATTTAGCTTATAAGTATCAAAATATAAAAGATGAATGAGCGATAGTGAATTCATCCCGCCCTCTATGCTGTAAGTGTTTTTAACAAAACGCAGACATAGAGCTTAGGGGGCGGGGTTGCTCGCTTCGCTCGCAATAAAAAATGAAAAAGATTAAATTAATATTATCTTCAATCGGATCATTCCTTTTGCCAATCGCAGTATCGGCTCAAATCGAAGGTGTTGCCCCGGGAGGATATGGCACAGTCGGTAGTCTCCAAGACTTAATTCATAAACTGGAAAATGCTGCTGGGTTGGTATTCGGAGCGGTAGCCGTAATAATGTTTATTATTGCCGGAGTTTTATTTATGACAGCTCAAGGACAGCCGGAAAAAGTTCAGACAGCAAGGCAAGCATTTTTATGGGGAGTAGCCGGTGTAATTGTCGGAATTCTTGCATTCTCAATAATCGCAGTGGTAGGAAGCGTGATAAGGTAAACAGTTGCAATATACTTTTTGTCCCGCCGGGGGCCCATTATCGCAAACGGCGGGACAAAAATTGACATAGAAAAAATATGGATAAAAAACTTTTATTTTTGACTTTATTAGGATTTTTGATTTTACCTTTGATAACTCTTGCACAGGTGAGATCTTGTCCTGTGGCCGGGCCATGTATTACCAGTATTAAGCCCTTATTGCACAGCATAGAAATGGCGGCCGGATTAATATTTGGGGCGGTTGCTGTGATTGCTTTTATTATCGCCGGTATTTTGTTTTTAACTTCCCAAGGAGATGCTGAAAAAATTAAACAAGCGAGGCAGGCTGTTATATGGGGTGTGGTAGGAGTAATTGTGGGCATACTTGCATTTTCAATAATTGCGATAATATCAAGTGTTTTAACATCCGGTTCGCAGAGCGAGCAATCTTCGGAGGTAACATGCGACAGTTCCGGACAGTGCACAAATGATTGAGCTAAAAATGTTGACTATCTAATTTAAATATAAAAATTACAACATAAACAATTTTATAAATATTAAGATAATTATATTATTATGAGCAAAAAAATATTATTGGCATCATTTGGGTTTTTGGCCCTGCCTAGTTTAATTTTTGCCCAAGACCTTGGAGACATGGCTCTTGCTGCCGCCAGAACAGCACTTTCTGTTGCGACAGGAGTGGTGGTTGTTATGTGGGTTGTGACGGGTATTATGTTTTTATTGGCCGCCGGAGCCCCAGAAAGACTTAAATCTGCAAAAATAGGTTTACTTGCAGCCGTAATAGGAACTGTAGTGGTTATTGTTGCTAATGGAGCAGTTGGTTTGGTTAGTGGTGTTTTTGGTTTATAATAAAAAAAGAGCCAGATTTTAATGATCCCCGTTAGGGGCACGGGCCAAGCGGGATTTCATAACGCAATAAAATAGCTGTCTGAAATTGATTATTTTAATCATATAAAGACAAGCCTCTAACGGGGTGAACAAAAAGATATTATTTTTAATTTTTTTAAGCGTATTATTATTGCCGTTTTTGGTGCAGGCGCAAACAGCTGGTAGTATATTAAATAATATTAAAACTATAGCCGTTGGTGTTGGAACGCCCCTTGTTGCCATTGGTTTTATCATAGCCGGTCTTTTGTATATTTCTGCAGCGGCAGCTCCAGAGAGGATGGCGTTAGCAAAAAAAGCTTTAATTGCCGCTGTAATAGGAACAATATTGGTAGCATTGGCCGCTAACGCTTGTCCAATGGTAAACACCTTATTCGGCTTAAATGGAAGTTGCGATGGTGGCGGCGCTGGTGGACCAGGAAGCGGCGGTGGCATAGACGCTTCTCGAATTACTGGTGACGAGATAGGAAGTGCAGCTGCCTATCAAGCAGTAACGGGTGGGTCGCCGACCAGTGACACTAATGAAATACTTCAACAAAGCCAGACGTGGAATAGTATGTCAGAGTCACAAAGGAACAATATGATTAATTCTAGATTTGGGAGCGTGGCATCGTTTGTGGTCGTTCAGACGGCTAATGTCGCAACAATGAATGCATGGCTTGGCAAATAACAGCAATAACTAAAGTATTAATGATTTATAATATTAACCTCTGAAATTGACAGCGTAGTCATATAAAGAGGGTTTCTAATTAAGTGAATAAAAAAACATTAATTTCAATTTTCTCGTCCGTGGTTTCATTTTTACCCGCGCTTACTTTTGCTGCTGACGACAAAAGTCCGGAAAGTATAGCTAAAGCTTTTGCGACAAATCTTGGCAAACTGGCCATTCCTTTAGCAACGATTGGTTTTATTGTGGTGGGTATTATATATGTTTCTGCTAGCGCTAATCCGTCAAAAATGTCAGTGGCAAAAGAAGGCTTGGTTGCTGTTGTTATAGGTGTTGTCATTTTAGTTTTATCTGCCACTGCCCTGACCTTTGTGAGCGGACTTTTTGGATTATAATAAAATAATTTAACTATTTAAAAAAATAAAACAACGCAAAGACTTGCGTTGTTTTTATGTAAAAGAAAAAGCGCCTTCAACTATTCCGAAGAATAATCGAAGGCGCCTAGTTGTGCACTTGCGTGCTTCAGCCTCCTTGGGCTGTTCTCAGCGCCGTTTTTGCGGCGTTGAGTTCTCGGAGGATCTCGCGCTCCCTCTCCAATAGTTTCATCTCCATGCGGAGACAATCATAAGAGGGAGTTTTTTCCTCCGTTGTTACCTGGCTCACCGTTTGCCGGCTTCGGTGGGCGTTTTCGTAGGCTACCTCCAGGCTGTTCACTCGTCGTTCCAAACTTTGGAGCGTGCGGAGGTCTATGCGGGGTCGAACCGGCGGGGGTGGTGGCGTCGGCTTTTTCGTCTCGATCTTGTCCAGGATTGCTCCCGGACAGTAAGTCTTATACCACCATTTTGCGTTCTCTGCCACAATCGCCCTGGGGTCGTTAACATATTCCAGGACTATTGCCGTGGCGCGGTCGCCGGCGATGGCGTAGATCTTCCGCCCGGTCATATCCACGACTCTTTGGTCGTGGCTGGTAAAGCCTTCATCCGCCATCTGGCGGACAACCTTTTCCCAGTTCGGCGCTAGAGCGATCTGTGCCGGGAGCGTCGCCGAGTCCTTGTGTTTCAGCCACGAGTCCATGTTGGACTTGTGAGCCTTCTCTTCCGGCGTTTCGGTCGGCGTCGGCTTCGTCACCTTCTTCTCGAGCGCGACCACCTTGGCCTCGGCCTCTTTGGCCGCTCGGTTTGACGAGACCGTCTCGACGATCGCGATCACCAGAGCGGCGATTAGAATCGCCGTTACGACACCTGCAATAGTCCACTTCTGCCACTTTTTCATCTCTCTTCTCCTTCTCAAGTTTTATTTCGTATTGCTACCGGAACTTACCGGCAGCTATCTTCCGAGATTTGCCGGCGCAACTCCCGGATTCGTCCCTGGAGCTCCGCCCTACGGAGGTCGTCACAATAGGCGTCCTCGTTGCGGGTGCTTCTGTAGCAGGGTTGTCTATTGGGCCTCTCCTGAAGCCCGTAGGCGTTGCTGGCCTGGGCCTGGTTGTCGACGTACACGTTGACAACTGGCCTGCACTCGATCACCGGGTCGAAGTTTACGGTTTGCTGACGGTTGCACTCGCAACCACAGAGAACCGCGGCCAGCGCCAACACAACAATCAACATCGTCAAGTTTCTCATAGCAGTCTCCTTCGTTTCGTAAGAAGTCCAATGAAAACAGTTGTCCGGCACGTTTGTGCCAGAAAGTGATTCAACTAGTTGTCAAAGGGCTTTCTTTATGATGTCCCGATTATATCATATAATATAAATCGTGTCAATAGTTTTGACATCTCAACGTCTTCTGCGTATAATTAGAAAGTAATCAAGCCGGCGTGGCGGAATTGGAATACGCGTTAGTCTTAGGAACTAATCTCGCAAGAGTTGTGGGTTCGAGTCCCACCGCCGGCACAAATTAAAATAAAAAGGCGCCTTAGGGCGCTTTTTTATTTTAATGGCTTGTTATGAAATTTTTACGCCAATTTTTTCTGGGGATCCTTTGAGTTCTTCTTCATTTTTCGGTATTTTTACCGTTAAAATTCCTTTGTCTATTTGGGCATCTGCTTTATCTATATCAATGTTTTCTGGCAAAACAATCTTTCTAGAAAATGGTCCCCAATAGCATTCCTGGTAAAAATATTTTTTGTCGGGATGAGTATGTGGATCGCATCGGTCTCCTTTTATGATCATCATATCTTTTTCCAGAGAAATATCTAAGTCTTTTATTTGGATGCCCGCGATTGCGGCCAAAACAACAAAATCAGAATTTGTTTCATAAACGTCGACTACAAGCTCTCCGTCCTGGTCAAATATCCCGCTAACAGGGGCGTTTTTATTTTTAATATCATTTGCTGGTTCCTCTGCTTTGATTTTTTTTACCATGAAATTATGTGAATTTCGAATTTAGTATTCTGTGTTTTGAATAGAGTGTTGAATATAGAATTTCGGATTCTTTATTCTCTTCCAAATTCAGCCTTCAGAATACTAAATTCATTTTTCAGTTTAGCTTGCATACCCCCTTTATTTTTTTAAGTTTTTCAAAACTCGAAAAAACAAAGAAGGCGAGCGTTAGTATAATGAGCGCGGGAATAGCAAATTTTAGATACCCGCCTAATGTCATTATAGAAAAATCGTAGAGTCCATGCAAGACCACAGCCATAAATATTCCAAAACTTGCTTCCAGAAGTCTGTTTTTTTGGTCGCACAAAGATATTGCCACGGCATATCCAATAACAGCCGAGCACAAAGTGTGTAAAAATGTTGCCCCTACAAAACGTATTAAAGTTATAATTAGCGTTCTACTTATAAAAGCATTAAGAGAAAATTGGCCTACTGGAGCAAATAAATAAAGAACATTTTCTACCGCTGCAAAACCCAGGGCGGC
>Ga0268277_1001925_pt1 | contig 12867 bp, 9 predicted proteins | sample saktaG_5_FD_190132 | JGI IMG/M metagenome (GOLD analysis project Ga0268277, IMG submission 190132) | Saline water microbial communities from Sakinaw Lake, British Columbia, Canada - sak_2010_1_5_50m | ecosystem: Environmental > Aquatic > Non-marine Saline and Alkaline > Saline ...
GCCCCCAACTGACTATGAAAAACCGACTTGAGCTGCGAGGCCGGCAGCCAGTCCAGTTTTATCGCAAAGATACTCAGGAGCATTAATCCGATCCAGAAACCGGGCATGGAGTAGAAAAACAGCACAACGGTCGTAATTACGCGATCGATGCCGCGATCGTGGTAGAGGGCCGATACCACCCCCAGAGCGAGCCCCAGCACCCAGCCTAAAAGCAGGGCCAATCCGGTCAAAAGCAAGGTCGCCGGAAAGACGTCGCGGATGAGCCGGGCGGCCGGGCGGCCGCTGTGAAAAGAATTGCCGAAATCAAAATGCAGGACCACCCTTTCCAGCCATTTCAGGTATTGCACGAAAACCGGTTGATCCAATCCGAATCGCTCAACGATCACTTCCTGCGCCTGCACGTTGGTTGTTGAAGTCACAAAAAGGGCTACCGGATCTCCCGGCGCCCAGTGTATAATGAAAAAAGTGAGAGTAAGTCCGATGAAAATAAGTGGAATTGCGCCAAGCAGCCGCTTCCCTGCGTAGGCAAGCATACTGCTAGCCCCCCCCCCATTTGTCGGTTTCCGTACGTTCTTCCAGGGGAATCCACCAATCTTCGACATTGATCAGCGAGCCGCGTTTGTCGAATACGGTTCCGCGGAAACGGCTATGAATTCCCGAACATTCCAGGCGATAGTATAGCCAGGTATAAGGCAAATCCGTAGAGAGTTGCTGCGCAATTTTATCCCAGTACTTTTGGGCCATTTTATCGCTTGCGGCCTCTTTGGCCAGCGTCTCGTAGATATCGTACCTCTGAGAAAAATATCCCGTAAAATGAAAGGGCAGTTGGATCGTGGAACTGTGAAAGAGCGGCGCCAGGTCCATTTTAAGCCCCACTACCCAGCCGAACAGGATCGCGTCGAAATCTTTGTCGGGCAGCAAACGGCTGAACAGCAGACCGGGCTCTACCACCCGCGGCCGCATCTCGATCCTGACCTGCCTGAGCTGATCCTGGATAATCGTCAGTGCCTGTTCCCGCCGGGCATTGCCGCTGTTAGTCAGCATTTCAAAACTGAACTTGACGCCGTTTTTGTCCAGAACGCCATCGCTGTCGCTGTCTGTCCAGCCTTCCTCCCTGAGGTATCTCAGGGCCCGTTCCGGATCGTACGGCCATTGCTGATTGGCCTTTTCATCGTACGCCCATAGAATCGGTGGAACAGGCCCGTGCATCGGGATTGCCATCCCGTGGTTGACCACCTCAGCGATCTTTTCCCGGTCGATCGCCATCGTTAACGCCGTTCGGACTTTCCGGCTACCGAAAAGGGGATGCGGTCTCAATTGCTGTTGGAGTTGATCCACGCTGTATTCGGTGCCTCGCTGGAGTTTTTTATAGGAGTCTTTATGATACAGATTCCACCCGATGAAGTCATAATTCCGACCCAGGTACTGAATCGGGCGAATCCGGGTTCGGCCGGCCTTGTTATCCTGAACCAGACGCAAATAATCCAGCGGCGCAATGCCGGAAATGAAGTCGACATCGCCGCTGAGCAATTGCCGGAACAGATTGCTGTTGTCGAGCACAATTTTGAAAACAACGCGGTCCAGGTACGGTTTGCCTTCCATAAAATAGTCAGCGAAACGCGTAAGTATGATCGATTGCTGCGTTTCCCAGGCCTCAAAGCGAAAGGGCCCCGTCCCAACCGGACTGCGGCTGAAATCCAGGGCTTGCATGCGGGCCGGCGGAAGCGTCTCCAGGATGTGCGCCGGAACGATAAAACCCTCAACCGCATCCATCAGCATCGCGGGATACTTACGTGTAAAGGTGAAAATTGCCGTACTGTCATCGAAAGCCGTGACCTCGCGAATGAATTCCTTGTAGGCCACGCCGTCCCAGGCGATCTCCCGATTAACCTGCATGCGATAGCTAAAACGCACATCCCGGGCGCTAAAAGACGTACCGTCATGCCAGCGCACATCGGTACGCAGATGGAATAAGATCGAAAGGCTATCCGGCGACCATTCCCAGGATTTCGCCAGTCGCGGCGTGAAACTATGCAGATTTTCCTGAAAGTCAGCCAGCCGGCTGAAGACCAGGGACATGATCTCGTTGGCGTGGACCGATAGGGCGAAAAGCGGATTTAATCCATCCGGTTCACCGTTCAATCCGACGATCAATGTTCCGCCGGCAGGGATCGTTTCGGGAGTGCTTTCCTGCGGAAGCGGTTTGTCTCTCTCGCGGTTGCCGCAGCCCGTCCCCCAAACGAGAAATAGCAAAATCAGGAGAGTGACTCTTCTCATTCTAGGCTGACCACCGTTGTTTTCCCAACCCGGGTTAATCTTTAAGTGAATAATATTTTGATACCGCTTCGAATATTACTTTGGTTATTGTTTCGATTGCAAACGGTTTACTGATTACAAAATCGATCGTCTGACGAGCTTTGTCCTCGATTTCCATGTTCAGCGCCCAGCCGGAAACGACGATCACCTGGGTTCTGGGGTGAAGCGCTTTAACTTTCGCAGCGACCTCGTGTCCGCTCATCTCCGGCATACCGAGATCCGTAATGACAATATCGTACGGATACTTTTTGAAATCCTGAATGGCGGCCATTGCGGAAGAGTTGGTTTTAACTTCATGACCCATCGATGATAACAATTCATCCAGAACTTCGAGAATGTAGGCTTCATCGTCGACAACCAAAATCCGGCAGGGCCGGCTGCTGTTAACCTCTTCCACCGTCGTCTGGATTTCGGCTTTACGGGCCGCCATAAAACGGAGCAGAATGCCGGTCCCTTTGCCGATGGTGCTCTTGACTTCGATCCGTCCGTTGTGGCGCTGGATGATCCCGTAGACTTCGCTCATGCCCAATCCCGTCCCCATCACACCTTTGGTCGTGAAAAAGGGATCAAAGATTTTCTCGATCGTCTCTTCGGTCATACCGGTTCCGGTATCCTTGAATTCGATCAGGGCGTACTGTCCCTCTTTGCTGCTTTTGACGGTCAGCACGCCGCCGTCCGGCATGGCGTCCACGGCATTGAAGATGATATTGGTAAAGGCATTGCGCAAATCGGAGGAATCGCCCAGAATATAAAGGCGGTCATCCAGCAACAAAACCGGTTCGATGATAATTCCTTTGACTTTGGAAGCCTCTTCCCATTTCGGGCGGGTAATGTCAAAAACCTCTTCCAGCAGTTTTTTCAAGTCGACGGCACCGGTCAGCTTATCCTTTTTCGGCCGGGCGAATTCCTGAATTTTGCGGACTTTAGCGGCGCCGTCGAGGGCCGATTTCTCAATCATTTCCAGACTGTTTAAGATCAGCGGATCGATGACTTGCTTCTTCATCAACTGCACTCGTCCCAGAACGACGGTCAGCACATTGTTGAAATCATGAGCGACCCCCGAACTGATCTGTCCCAGGGCCGTCAGTTTCTTCATCAGGGCCGATTTTTCCTCGATCTCACGCGCCTTAGTAACGTTCTTGCTAATCAGGATGAATCCATTCAACTCGGCCGCATTATTTAACACCGGGTAGGTGCGCTCTTCAAAATACTCGCCGAATCTTTCATCATAGACAGATATGGGCTGAACGATGCCGCTGGCCAGCGTTTCGCTTAGCGGGCAATTGACACAGGGCGAGGAGTTCCCGCGAAAGACCCGATAGCACTTCTTGCCAACGATGCTTTCGCCGTTTCCGAGCAGTATGTTAGCCGAGTGATTCGATTCAATAATCGTATATTCAGGATCACAGAGTGTGATCATGTCATTGATTTTATCGAAAATGATCCGGTATTTATCTTTCGAATCAAGAATCGAATCCAAAGTCTGCCCGATATGTTTTCATTAGTACCGCTCGAACCACTTCAGGAAAATACAAAAGTACCGAGTAAATGGCTATCTTTCACTTACCGAATACTTTTGTATTTCCTGCTTATAGCGTTATCTAATCGGATAACTCGTCAATCGCCTTATTGATCGTCTTGACTTTGCGTCCGGCGCCGATCTTCTCGTACTTTTTCATGGCTCGCATCAACGCCTTTTTCGCCTTGCCCTTCTCGCCGGTACCTTTATACAATTTGGCCAGTTCGATTTCGGCTTCGGCGATGTTGGTATCGCTCTTGTAGCGTTCATTGATTCGGATGCAATTCTCAAAATAGGAAACAGCGATTTCGGGACGATTACTGTCACGATTGATCATTCCAAAAATCTTATAGGCTTCGGCCATGCTCAGGCGATCTCCGATTTCGGAGAAAATCGAGAAAGCTGAGGTGACCAGCGCCGCACTCTTGGAAAAATCCCCCTCGTAGCAATATACTTCCGATTGAAAAAGATAACTGAATGCTTTGGTATATTGGTTGTTCGTCTCTTTGGAAAGTGCCAGGGCCTTATCCATATATTCCAACGCGGTTGAATACTCGCCCTTGCATTTGTACGCCAGCCCGATATTGTTGTATATGGGGGCTACCGTATCTTTTTCCTGCTCCAGATCCACAACCTTCAAGGCGTCCATGTAACACGTAATCGCAGAGTTGTAATCCCCATTCATCTGGTAAATGTTACCCAGATTCATATTCGTCTTGGCCAGATACTCGGAAAACTTCTCGGCCTCTGCTATATCGCGGGCCTCCTTGAAAAGCTTTTCACCGTCATTAAGTTTGCCCTGTTCCACAAGAGAAGCACCCAATGCGTTTTTAATGCAGGCAATTCCGCGATAGTCCTTTAACTCCGTGTAAAGCTGCAGGCTTTTATTGAAATGGCGGTTGGCCGTCTTAAAGTCATTGCGATAGAAAGTAACACTCCCCAAATTCTTATCGACCCTGGCCCACAGGTCCTTACTATGGAATTTGCGGTGATTTTCTGAGAGGAATTTTAGCAGTCGCTCTCCTCTCTCCAGCTCGCCAAACTTGATCGATATTTCCGATACCTCAAATAGAAAAATGAAGTACTCGGACATATCCAGATATTTTTGTGCGTGATGAATGATCGTGTCAAAATCGATATCCCTGAATACCCTCTCTTTGTTGTAGAGTGGGATATCATCCGGGAGGAGATCTTTTTTCCAGATATTGTTTAAGATCCGTTCCCGTTCGCCCCGAAAGTCACTGATTCTTTTAGAAAACTCATCACCACAGCATCGAATAGCGAGCGTCGAAATTTCCTGTATGTATTTCTGAAATGTTTTATTTACCATACTCTATTCTCACTTTGCTTTGATGATCCCTCATACCAATTACCCACAACTCAGGTTAAATTCCTTTCCTGAGTCAAGTAGGCTATCGTTTGGGCCTATAATCCCCACTGATAGCGTGTGAAATGATTGACATAAACCGAAACGGTTTTACTATTCCAATCAATTTCCGGGTTGGGCACGAGCACCCACAGACGTGTGGATTCATCCAGCCAGTAAACATTCAGATCTTCAGGATTACCGTTATAATTGAGACAAGCGAAGGATAGCGTGACCCTTACATCTTTATCAAACGAACCATCCGGCCCGAATTCGACGCCGGGTTCTCCATACAGATAAGCCACGAATACGCTTATCCAACGAGAACCTTCCGGGAAAGCGTGCGACGGTATATCAACCATGTTTCCAAGGGTCCAGAAATAATCGCCAACCGTGCCACCTTGGGACCTTTTAATATTTTCACAAGCATAACCCCAAGTAGGCCACCCTCCCCGTTTTTCGAGCGCTCTCTCGGGATCTTGGGCAGAAAGGCTCAATTCATCCTGAATTTCCTTTCTCTGTCTCTCCGTCAGCACCTTGGAAAGGTATTCGGCTTTCCAGGGAATCCAGGTGATATCTTCGGCTGCGATCCCTTGATTCTCAGCCAGACTGGTTTGGGGCCCGGGCCCAACAATCGATTCTTCACCGCAGCCCGCCAGGACCATCAGGCTGACAGCAGCAACTGCCAAAACGGCCAATGAAAAACTTTTCCTTTTCATTACAACTCCCGCGTTAATTATTTTCTCCAAACAGCGTTTATTCTACCTTACAAAACATATACCAAAATATCAAATCAAATTCGCAATATCTCTTTTTTTTTCTAATCAAATATAATTTACACGGTTTTTTTCGATAGGGCGTGATTTATAACCAGAAATTGGCTTTTTTCAATATTTTTTTGACTAAGGTGTTTCCAAATTGCCTGACCCCAAAACTCACCGAATGGTCTTTATCAACCATTATTGGTTGATATCGACCACCTGTGAGGAGAAAATCCCTGACTTTCTATACTGCCATTCGATTGACATCTTGCCTGAATTATCGCAGGATGTCTTTTAGGGATAATATTCTTGATTATGCTCTGATGTCCTGTTTGGATCAATCTCCGTTTACACTATCGTTCAATTTCCAGATCATTATATATCGCCTACCCCTAATTGGGTAATTCATCCATTACTCTGTTTACATATTCGGCCCTTTGCCGGGCCCCCAGCTTTTCGAAGACACTGAGCGCCGCCCGAAGTGTCTTGCGGGCCTGGCGCACATCCTCCTGCATCCGGTATAACTTGGCCAATTCAATCTGAGCTTCTGCCAAATTGATCAAATTTTGATAGCGATCGTTGATACGGATGCTGTTTTCAAAGTAAGAAATCGCCAGATCATAGCGCCGACCTTCCCGGTGTATCATTCCCAATATTTTATAAGCCTCGGCCATGCTCAAATGATCGCCGATTTCCGAAAAGATGGAAAACGCCGAGGTTACCAGGGCCGTACTCTTGGCAAATTCTCCTTCGTAACAGAACACTTCCGACTGAAAAAGATAGCTGAATGCACGTGTATAACGATTATAGGTCTCTTTCGACAGATCTAGCGATTTGTCCAGGTATTCAATTGCCCTGGAGAAATCCCCCTTCGATTTATAGGCTAACGCGATGTTATTATAGATAGATGCGATCGTATCTTGCTTACGCTCTTTCTTGACTATCTCCAGAGCTGCCTGGTAGCATTCCACAGCATTATCATAATCTCCATTCATGTGATAAATATTGCCCAGATTCATATTGGCCTTGGCCAGATATTCTGAAAAATCCTTCTCCGCGGCGATGTCCCGTGCCTCTTTAAAATAGTCCTCTCCCTTATCCAGATTGCCCTGTTCTACCATGGTAGCACCCAGAGCGTTCTTCAGACAGGCGATTCCACGTTGATCGTTCAATTGCACATAGATCTGCAGACTCCGCGTATAGTAGCGCTTCGCATCCTTATACTCATTACGATAGAAGGTGATATTTCCCAGATTCTGCTCTATTTGGGCCAGAAAGTGCTTGTCGAGGAATCCCCGGCTTTTCTCCGCGAGATATTTCAACAGCCGTTCTGCGTGTTCCAATTCACCGAACCGGATTGAGATTTCGGCGATTTTATATAAAAACCGGTAGTACTGAACCGACCCTAAAAACTGGTGCGAACAGTGGATGATCGTATCGAAGTCGATATCTCTGAAAATCCGCTCCTGGGCGGGCTGATCCAGCCGCTCCGGCAATCGATCCGCTTTCCAAACGTTATGCAGAATTCGCTCCCGTTCGTTCCGCAGAAAACCGACGTGGCGGACAAATTCATCCCCGCAATATTGGTGGGCCAGTACGGAAATCTCTTGTATGAAGTTCTGAATAGCCATTTTGTTCCTTACTAATAATCACATGCTTAAATCAATTCGAAATCCGGTGACCCGTGTGAACGAACATTCAAACGGATTTACCGATTCCGGAATCGATAGCTTATAATCCCCACTGATAGCGGGTAAAATGATCGGTAAGGAATGTCACAAGCTTGTTGGAATAATCAATGTCAATGTAGTCTGAGCTCAGCTCGTACCAAGTATCACCGTTGGAATTCTCGCAATAATATACTTTGAAATCCAGCGCATCCTGGTCGGTCACGATATCCAGGTACTCCCAGGATAGTGTTATCGTCACCGGTTTATTAAATTGACCGCTGGGAAGAAACTCCACTCCAGCTCCCGTCTGTTCGTGCCCCTCAAGGCAGAGCACTTCAACGGTGATAAAGGTTTTCTCGTCCAGGGCGCCGGCCGGGATATCTACCCGATTCTCGAGTGTCTGGTTACCCCCGATGAATCCGCCATTGTCCGGTACAATCGTTTTGCCTGCAAAACCGATTTTACCCAATCCCATCATGTCCCGGGTAACTTCCGGTTTCCACTGCAGCCACGTAATCTGTTCCGTGGGTATCCCCTGCCCCTGACTGAGCTGCGGGCTCGGTCCCATGATAGTCTCTTCACCACAATTGACCATCAGCGCAAGCGCGATGACGGCAAAGGCACAAATCGTTAATTTGAAATGTTTTGATCGCATGTTTAGCTCCCGCGTTTATTTTTGATGACTCGCTTTCTATAGACCTTACAAACTACATACCAAAAACTCATTCTGTTCCTTTCGGAGCTGGGCTTAGGCTGTGTACCGGATCACATTTATTTTTACGCCCTTCGGGGCACTCACAGATATGAATTAACTTTTTGATAGCATTTTGCATCATCTGTTAATGTAATTGCCCAGCCCGGGAACGAAAATCGTCGCTAGCATGGTTGTATTGAACCATAAGTGGTTGAAATAAACCAATCATTCATCGGGTTCGGCTATAGTAAGGAAAGGTAATCGTGGGATTCGGACCGCTTCAATTATTGCTGCTGCTTGATCCCAACTCGAACTTTTTCATGCGGTATTTGAGGGTTTCACGCGATATTTTCAGTAATCTCGCAGCATGGGTTTGGTTGCCGTTGGTAGCGGAAAGCGCGTTTTCGATCAGTCTTTTCTCTACGTCCGTCAGGGATATCCCATTCGGCGGGAATTCATACATCGAAAGATCGCTAAAGGAGCCGGACTCCTGCTTCAGTGCATTCCCAAAAAGGCTGACGCTGTCGGCAGTGATATAGTCGCCGCGCTCAAAGAGCACGGCGCGTTCCATGACATTTTTCAATTCGCGGACGTTACCCGGCCATTTATGCAGGAGCAGGTTCTGTTTGACTTCCGGCGATATATCCCGGATATTCTTCTTGAATTCATGATTGAAAATCGTTAAGAAATGCCCGGCCAGAACCAGCACATCATCTCTCCGCTCGCGCAGCGGCGGCAGGGTGGTTGAGGCTACATTGAGACGATAGAAAAGATCCTCGCGAAAACTTTTCTGCACGACCAATTTTTCAATGTCCCGCGAGGTGGCGCTGATGATCCGGCAATCCACGGTAATCTCTTTGGTACCGCCGACCCGCCTGAATTTCTGCTCTTCCAGAACCCGTAGCAGTTTGGCCTGCAATCCCACGTCCATGTCTCCGATCTCATCCAGAAAAAAAGTGCCCTGGTGAGCCAACTCCAGCAATCCCTTTTTACGATGCGTCGCGCCCGTAAAGGCGCCCTGCTCATAGCCAAACAGTTCCGCTTCCAGCAGGGTTTCCTGAAAAGCGGAACAGTTGATTTCGATGAATGGTTTGTCCGCGCGCTGACTGTTATAGTGGATAGCCCGGGCGACCAGTTCCTTGCCGGTTCCCGTCTCACCCCGAATCAGAACCGTCGTACGTGGTGAATCGGCGACCTGCTGAATAAATTTCAACACATTCTTGATTTTGGGGCTTTTCCCGATGATCTCGTTGAAACCGAGGCGCTGCTCCTTCTCCTTCTGAAGGTAGGCGATCTGCTCATCTTTCTGTTTGTTGTCCCGCGCCTTATTGACCGTCAGGACGATCTCGTCCAGGTTGAACGGCTTCTTGATATAATCCCAGGCTCCGAGTTTCATGGCGGTTACTGCGGAAGAGATATCGGCATAACTGGTGATAATGATGACTACAATTTCATCGTTATGCTTCTTGATCAGGCGCAGACATTCGAGCCCATCCATGCCGGGTAATTTGAAATCCAGCAAAACCAGGTCCGGTTCATCCAGCCGGATAGATCGCAGGGCATCTTCCGCATTCCCAAAACAACGCAGTTCGTGCCCGGCCGGGCTGAGCAACTCGAGGAGTGCATCCCGAATGCCTTTGTCATCATCTACTACTACAATGGAAGCCATACAATCCTGAATTTTTGGTGTATTATATTAGGAATCCACTGGATTAAATGCAATAGTTACCATAACCTCTTTTGGGTAGGACAAAATAAGAATGAATTCTGTCACATTTTTCTTAAATTGCAATCGTAGCGAAAGGCTGTTCGCCAAAGCGTTCTTTCGCTCGGATTGTTTTGTTTGTCTCTTAATATTTCTAAATTGGTTTTATGACGATCACTGGTAAAATTTACGATGTCGCCATCATCGGCGCGGGCCCGGCGGGACTCTTTGCTGCCGAGAGACTCTCGCATCACGATCTTTCCGTACTGGTCATTGACCGCGGTGACGAACCGGATAAGCGCGACAATATGAATTACGGGATCGGCGGAGCCGGCACATTTTCCGACGGAAAATTAAACCTCTCGTATCGCATCGGCGGTGATCCGGCCAGCTTCGGCCGGACTGCGACTGACGTCGACACAGCCATCGGGGAGGTTGACCGGATCTTCAACGATCTGGGCGTGGAAGGCGGCTATTCCGATTCCAACGGCGAGAAGCTCAGTAACCTGCTGCGCACCGCCAACGCCGCCGGCGTGGAATTTATCTACGCCAAACAGAGACATATCGGCACCGACCGGCTGCGGGGGATCATCGAATGCTTTTATGACAATCTAAAAAAAGACCAAATCAGTTTCCTGGTCAATGCTTGTGTCACTTCTATTTCGACCAGGCACGAGATTTTTCAGATCGCCCTTCAGGATCGGGTGCTGCGCGCCAAAACCATAATCGCTGCTCCCGGCCGGGCCGGCGCCTACTGGTTGCGCGAACAGACCCGCAAAATGGGTATTCAATCCGGATACGGTCCGATTGATGTCGGGGTGCGCGTCGAGTTTCCCGCCATTCTGTACAGCGATATCGCCCACGTCATGTACGACGCAAAATTCCGGCTCTACAGCAAGCCCTACGATGATATGGTGCGCACTTTCTGCACCAACCCCAACGGCTACATCGTCAGTGAAAAATTCGACGATTTCGTGCTTGTCAACGGTCACGCCAAGTGGAATTCCAAAACGGAGAACACTAATTTTGCCCTGCTCTCCCGTGTTTCACTGACCAATCCGGTCGAAGACACCACGGAATACGGACGGGCTATCGCTCATCTGGCGACCACGATCGGAGGCGGTAAACCGATCATTCAGCGCCTGACCGACTTCATCGCCGGCCGGCGCTCGACCTGGGACCGTATCGCTAAATCCGCGCTGTCTCCAACCCTCACCGAAGCGACGCCCGGCGATATCGCCATGGCTTTCCCGGCCCGGATCGTCACCAACCTGATTGACGCACTCAAAGTTCTCAATAAAATCATGCCCGGCCTGGTGTCCAACAACACAATTCTTTATGCGCCCGAAATCAAATTTTACGATACAAAATACCAGGTCACTCCGGACATGGAAACCACGACGCGCAACTTCTTCGTCGCCGGCGATGCCAGCGGGCACAGCCGCGGAATCGTCTATTCCGCTGTGACGGGAATGTTCGCCGCCGAAGGTGTTCTGAAAAATCTCGGAAAACAAATTAACGGGGAGTCGTAATGGCCGAATTACTGACACAGCAGAAATCGAAACGTCTGGTGGCACTGGATGTGTTCCGGGGCGCCACGATCGCACTGATGATTACCGTAAATAATCCCGGGAGCTGGGGTCACATCTACGCCCCGCTTCGACATGCCCAATGGTTCGGATGCACCCCGACGGACTTGGTTTTCCCCTTTTTCCTGTTCATTGTGGGTGTCGCCATGTGGTTCGCCTTTATGAAATTCGATCATAAACTGACCAAAGAAGCCGGCGGAAAAATCCTGAAACGCACCCTGATAATTTTCCTCATCGGATTAATCCTGAATATCCTGAGGCCGGTGAGCGGTTTTGCCGAGCTTTTTACCAAATGGCGGCTTGTCGGCGTCCTGCAGCGCATCGCGCTATGCTACGGAATTGCTTCGGTAATGGTCCTGACCATCGATAAGAAGAAAGTGGCCTGGATTGCCGGGCTGATGCTGGTTTTCTACTGGCTGCTGCTGGCGGCAACCGGCGGCTACCAGATGGAAAACACCCTGGCCCGCCGCTTCGATCTGTGGATCATGGGTGAAGGCCACGTCTATCACGGCTACGGCATGCCCTTCGATCCGGAAGGCCTGCTCAGTACGATCCCGGCTATTGTAACCGTTCTCCTCGGATATTTCGCCGGCCAGCTGATTTCCTCCGAATCCGATCAAAAAGTGATTGTTAAAAAACTGATCATTAACGGCGTAATCCTGGCCCTCGGCGGTCTGCTCTGGGGACTTTTCTTCCCGATCGGCAAACCGATCTGGACGAGTTCTTACGTCCTCTATACCGGCGGCCTGGCCATGCTCTGCCTGGGAATCGCCATCCTGTTTATCGATGTTCTCGGTTACAAGTCCTGGACGAAGCCGTTTGTCGTATTCGGTGCGAACCCGCTGTTCATCTTCGTCCTCTCCGGACTGGTTGCCAAGACAATAGTGTATCTCATCCATGTTCGCAATGCGGCCGGGGAAATTATTACCGTGAAGGAATGGCTCTACACCGCGGTCTTTGTTCCGCTGGCCAACGGCAGCCTGATCAACGGATCGTTGCTCTTTGCGCTGACCCTGATTACGATGTATTGGCTGATTGCCGACATTTTATACAAGAAGAAGATATTTATCAAAATCTGACGGAAACGAGCATGCCGCAAGGTTCGGAAAAAAACCGGGATTGGCCCGCCGTGGCGTTGTTCGAGGAGATCGTTCGTTCCCCGCAATCCCGGGATGATAAATTGCTGGCGGTCTGCCGCCTGCTGGTGAACCGCGTCGCGCATTACGACTGGGTCGGGTTTTATATCG
>Ga0268277_1001931_pt1 | contig 12842 bp, 13 predicted proteins | sample saktaG_5_FD_190132 | JGI IMG/M metagenome (GOLD analysis project Ga0268277, IMG submission 190132) | Saline water microbial communities from Sakinaw Lake, British Columbia, Canada - sak_2010_1_5_50m | ecosystem: Environmental > Aquatic > Non-marine Saline and Alkaline > Saline ...
ATCTTGAGATACTATATCTAAATCATAATTTATAAGTTTTTTATCAAATTTATTCAGGAATTCAGGAAATATCTCCGCTATATTTTTTCCTGCATAACTGGAAGAAACCAGATGAACCAATTCCACATTTTGATGATTCATTAATATTTTTACTAATTCTTTCCCTGCATAACCTGTTGCCCCAACTATGCTTACTTTTAATTTTTCCATTTTGCTCACCTCACTTATTTAGAAAATAAAAAAATCCCGCCCTTATGATAATCTTTTTTATCGATTATCATAAGGGACGGGATTGATAAAATTTCCCGTGGTGCCACCCGGGTTGAGTAAATAATTATCCCTCTCTTAAAACAAAAAATCCCGTCCCCTTGATAATCTTCATTATCATAAAAGGACGAGATGAAATCTCGCGGTACCACCTGGGATTGGATAAATTATTTACCCCACTCATTAGAAGTTTTTAAAGGTAACCAACCTGTCTTAATTGAGGCTCTCTTTTTAGTCATCTTTTTTAAGATACTTTCACCAAGTGTATCTTTCTCTTTTTAATTTGAAGAATGACTTACTTTCCTCGTTAAAATATTCTTTTTTAATATTGAAAGTTATAATATATTAAAATTCCACTCTTGTCAAATTTTTTTAAAATTTTGTCATTTAAAAATCAAAAGTGCACTATCTTTTCATCTGCAAAAAATAATCTTTTAAGAAAAATTGACTTATTAGAATAAATTGTTTGAAGCCTTTTTATATTCTTCCAATAAAGTTGCTATAAGTTCTTTAACCGATATAATTTTATCTACTCGGTGAGCATTGGCTCCGGCAAAAGCAAACCCGTCCTTTAGCTTCCCCTGTTGAGCATTAGTTAGGGCGAGGGCGATACAATAGGGTGCTTTTTTAAAATTACAGGTCATCAGACACTTCCAGGGACATTTAAAGGGTTTTCTAACCCCAATTGAGACTTCTTCCAGAAATTTATTCCTTATCGCTCTTCCTGGTAAGCCTACCGGGCTGTCAATTATAGTGAGATCCTCATTTTTACATTTTATATAAGTCTCTTTAAACTTTATAGAAGCATCACATTCATGAGTAGCCACAAATCTGGTAGCCATCTGTACTCCTTGAACTCCCAGTTGCATAAACTTATAAATATCTTCTCCTGTATAAATACCGCCAGCAGCAATCACTGGAATGCTTTTACTAAAATGTTGTTCAAAGGGTTTTATTTCGGAAATTACTTGGGGTAATATTTTATCCAGAGTAAAATCAGGATTATTAATCTGCTCTTTTTTAAAACCAAGATGCCCGCCCGCTAATGGTCCTTCAACAACTACAGCATCTGGTACATGATTATAGTTTTTCTGCCAGTATTGAAATATAATTTTCGCCGCTCGAGAAGATGATATAATAGGTACCACCTTGGTGTTAATTTCTTTCAATTTATCAGGCAGTAGTACTTTAAGATTTCTTAAAGGAAGTCCGGCCCCCAGTAAAACTAAATCCACTCCTTCTTCTACTGATACTTTTAACATTTCATAAAAATCGGTAAGGGCAACCATTATATTTACCCCTATAATGCCTTTGGTTATCTTCTTTGCTTTTCTTATCTCTTTTCGCAGGGCTCTTTTGTTTGCCTCAGTAAAATTTTTAGCAAAATTGGGTTCAAGCATACCAATCCCCGCAGTTGCAATAACACCAATACCACCAGCATTTGCCACAGCTGAAGCTAAACCCGATAAAGATATACCTACGCCCATTCCTCCCTGGATAATAGGAATCTTAGCTACTAAATTACCTATTTTTAATTTGGGCATATCTTTTAAGCTCATATACTTGGCTCCTTCGTGGCTGCTAAAAATTCCCAGCCACCTCATTCAGTTATAACATTATAACACTAAATCATGTTCCTTTAAATTAAATTTTAATCACTCTAATCTTTTTAATATTAATGTTTGCTTTAAAGTTTTAAAGTTCACGACTACCTGGCTTAATTACGGGAATCTCTTTTTTACATAGAGGGCATTCCTCGGGAAGGAAAGTCTTTATATCTACAGTCAGGAGTTTTTCAATCTTTATTCCAAAATCTACTTTTCCTCCGCTTCGGTCAATTAATACTCCTACTCCTACAACTTTTCCCTTTCTTGATTTTACGATATCTATAACTTCTCTTACCGAGCTTCCGGTAGTAGTAACATCTTCTACTACTATTACTTTTTCTCCCTCTTTTATTTCAAAACTGCGTCTTAAAGTCATTTTTCCATTTTCTCTTTCGGTAAAGATTGCTCTCACCCAGGGTCCTAATACTCGAGCCATCACGTGAGCCATAATAATGCCTCCGATGGCTGGCCCTACAATTACATCAATATCATCTCCCCTGAATTTCTTCCCCAGTTCGCTGCAAAGATTATGCATAAACTCTGGGTGTTGCATGATCTGGGCACATTGAATATAAGTATCGCTATGAACTCCTGAAGTTAATTTAAAATGACCTTTCTGTATAGCTCCTGCATCTTCAAATTTTTTCATTACCTCTTCTGTGTTAATAATCATCTTTTAATTTCCCTCCATTTCTCTTAATATTTCTTTTGCAGCTTCTACCGAATTGACCGCACTTCTTATGGGTCTTCCTATTACCAAAAAATCAGCCCCTAGTTTTATGGCTTCTCGAGGAGTCATTATCCTTTTCTGGTCATCGGAAGATTTACCGGCAGGACGTATCCCGGGAGTCAAAATTAGGAAATCTTTCCCGCAGGCTTTCCTTATCTCTTTAATTTCCCGAGAAGAAGCCACTACCCCATCAAGACCGGCAGCTTTGGCTAATTTAGCCAGATGAACCACCTGTTCTTCTAATCTCTTTTTTATACCGAGGTCTTTTTCTAAAATTTCCTGATTGATACTGGTAAGTAGAGTTACTCCTAAAATTATAGGTTTTCTAATACCTAGTTCTTGACTGGCCTTTGCAGTGGCTTCTGCCGCTGTTTTCATCATTTCATATCCTCCGGAAGTATGAATATTAAAAATATATACTCCCAATTTAGTAGCTACTTCAGCTGCCCGAGCAACGGTATTAGGTATATCGTGAAATTTTAAATCTAAAAAAACCTTACCCCCCTTTTTGTTTACCATATCAACTACCTTAGGTCCCTCAGCAGTAAATAGTTGGTTTCCAATTTTAAAGACCCCCACATAATCACTTAATTCACCCACTAATTCCTCTGCTTTTTTAAAATCGTCTACATCCAGAGCCAAGACCAATCTTTCTCTCGCCGTTAAATCCATTTTCTCTCCCCCTGCTTTTATTATATTTTCATACTTCCTACTAATTCATTTACATCTTTAATATTATTTTTTATTAGATATTTTTTTATTCCCTCAGTAATTTCAATAGTTATGTTAGGATTTATAAAATTCGCCGTTCCTATTTCTATCGCCCGAGCCCCAGCAATGATAAATTCCAGGGCATCCTCAACTTTTATTATCCCCCCTATCCCGATTACCGGGATATTCACCGTCTGAAATACCTGCCAAACCAACCAGAGAGCTACCGGCTTTACTGCAGGACCGGATAGACCACCACTAATATTAGCTAATTTAGGTTTACGAGAATCAATATCTACCGCCATTCCTACTAAAGTATTTATTAGAGATAAAGCATCTGCTCCTGCTTCTTTAGCAGCTTGGGCAATTATTTTTATATCTGTAACATTAGGAGTCAATTTTACGATAAGAGGGAGAGTGGTAACTTTCCGAATACTACTTACAATTTTATAAGTTGCTTTAGCATCTGTCCCCCATGCCATATCTCCATTTTTGACATTAGGACAGGAAATGTTGACCTCCAGACCGGCAACTCCCATCTCCTTGGAAACTTCTCCCAGCCTTCTGGCTAACTCTATGTACTCTTCTATAGTATCCCCGGAAATATTTATAATCACCGGAGTATTAAACTTTTTTAAATAAGGCAATTTTTCTTTAATTAAAACTTCCACTCCTACATTCTGTAAACCAATAGCATTAAGCATCCCCGATGGAGTCTCTATAATTCGAGGAGGTGGATTTCCTCTCTTTGGTTTTAAGGTGATTCCCTTTAAAACCATTGCCCCCAATCTATCCAAATCAATAAAGGGAGAAAACTCTTCACCATAGCCAAAAGTACCTGAAGCAGTCATCACCGGATTTTTTAATTTTATCCCGGCTATTTCCACTTCTAAATTTGGTTTATTAATCATCCCAGACCACCTCGCTTCCTTCAAAGACAGGGCCATCCACACAGATTCTTTTAAATTCATACTTAATTTTGTCTTCTTTTTTATCTTTAATTTTTATTTTGCAAACACAGCCTAAGCAAGCACCTATTCCACAAGCCATTCGTTCTTCCAAAGATACCTGGCAATTAATATGGGCATTTAAAGAAATACCTACAATCTTTTTCAGCATAAGCTTCGGTCCGCAGGCAAATACCTGATCCGCTAACCATCCTTCTCTAATATTTCCTTCTAATAAATCAGCAACCAGACCTTTATGCTCGTAACTTCCATCATCAGTTGCAACAGCTACTTTTACCCCCAGAATCTTAAAGCTTTCCTCTCCTATGACCAACTCTTTCCTCAAGGCACCTATCAAGACTCGTACCTCTTTACCTTGCCTTACAGATTCTTCACATAAAGCCAGTAAAGGAGCAACTCCTATCCCTCCACCTATTATCATAATTTTCCTACTTTCGGGATAGATATTAAAACCGTTACCAATAGGACCCATGATATCTAAATCATCTCCGATAGTTCTATCGGCTAATAATTTTGTGCCCTCTCCCATTATCTGGAATAGAATAAAAATTTCTCCCTTTTCTTTATCTATTCGATGAATACTTAAAGGGCGGCGCAGTAGGGGGTAGTGATCTGTACTGCATTTAATGTGGATAAACTGCCCAGGGAGGGCTTCTTGAGTAACAGAAGGAGCTAATAATTTAACTAAGAAAATATTTGGAACCACTTCTTCTTTAGTTAAAATTTTTACTTTAATATTATAAATAAAACTCACCTTCTTTCGTTCACTATTCCAACTTTGTCTTCCCCGTCTACCTCGTTTAATCTAACCTTAACTATTTCTTTCTTGGAAGTAGGAATATTTTTACCGATAAAATCTGCTCGAATAGGAAGTTCCCGATGTCCTCTATCAATCAATATAGCTAACTGAATCACCTGAGGTCTTCCTAAATCTACTATCGCATCCATGGCTGCCCTTACGGTCCTTCCGGTATAAAGAACATCATCAACCAGTACTATTTTCTTCTGAGAAACATCGAAAGGTATTTCTGTTTTAAGTACCAGAGGTTGGCGGGCAACTAAAGATAAATCATCCCGGTAAAGAGTTATATCTAAGGTTCCTACCGGGATTTCTTTTTTTTCTATCTTAAAAATCTCCTGCGCTAATCTTTTAGCCAAAAAAACACCTCTGGTCCTTATCCCAACAAGAGCTAAATCAACTATTCCTTTATTTTTCTCTACTATTTCGTGGGCAATTCTTACCAGTGTCCTTTTAATTTCACTTTCCCCCATCACTACAGTTTTTTCCTGAATACTCATTCCTTTAAGCCTCCTTTCTGTTGAATCTGTATTTATATATTTAAAAAATAAACCCCCTTCCAACCCATTCTGGCTGATAAGGGGTAATAACTTTTCCTTATCAGACTCACTGGACTGATGTTAAAGGAAGTCATATTTTATTTTATATAATAAAATATCCTCTTATTAATGGTTAATAAGAGGATACAATTTTACCTTTTTATCCCCTTATTAGTTTCTCTGAACCAATTTAAAAGGGTCACTTTTATTTTCCTAATAATATATTAAAAGCTCTTGGTAGTCAAACAATTTTTAAATATATTTTTTTAACTTTCCAATCACATGTTTTATTAATATTTTTTGAATACATTTTTATTAAGATGATAAGGAATTTTTATTTTTTATCTTTCTGGTAGCTACTAAATCTATATCCTCTCCTAATAAATTTGAAGCTATTATCTGGCCAATTTCAATAGGAGCCTCTGCTTTAATCCGACGAGTAATTTCCCCAACTTTTTTTAAATATTTTTTAGGAATAGGAGCGGGAGTTTTTACGCTTACCAAAGAAAAATCTCCGTTCTCTACCAAAACAGAGCCGGTGAATACTCTTAAGGGATTAGTAATTTCGTTTTTTACATAGTCTTTTCCTTTAGGACACTCATCCCCTGTAATATTTTTAATATTTGTTCCTTCATATTCTACCGCTATACGACACCCGTTGGGACAGATGATACAGACAAATTCTCTCCCCATGATTAAACCAACTTTACCTTTAATGTTTTTATACCCTCTAATTCTGAAGAGGATAATTTTACCCTGATCATCTCTGCCGGGTTTACCCGTCTTAAGAATTTTTTCTTGATTATTTTTTTGCCATCATTAAATATTAAAATCTTCTTTTCTTCTGGCTGGTTAACCCGAAAGGAAAAGACAGTATCTTTAAGACTATTTAAGGTTTGAGGCACTACGTATCTTAAATCATTTCCCAATTCTACTTTAATCTCCCGCTCTTTAGTTAATTTTCCTTCCAGGAAATCTGCTACTCCCTCAACTATATACTCGGCTTCCAAAGATACATTATCTACAATATCATGTACCTGCAGGACATTCCCACAGGCAAAGATACCGGGGGTGCTGGTCTGACCTCTTTCATCTACTTGCGGTCCCCCGGTTATAGGGTCCAGGATTATACCTGCTTCGCGAGAAAGCTCATTCTCCGGAATTAAACCTACAGAGAGGAGTAAAGTATCACAGACTATCTTTCTCTTACTCCCAGGGATAATTCCTCCTCTTTTACCTAGTTGGGCAATGGTAACACTAGATAACCGTCCATTTCCCTCTATATCCACTACAGTATGACTTAGTAAAAGGGGTATATCAAAATCATACAGACATTGATTAATGTTTCGGGGGAGGCCGCTGCTGTAGGGAAGTTTCTCTGCTACTGTTATTACTTCTGCCCCTTCCAAGGTTAGGCGGCGGGCCATAATCAGACCGATATCTCCTGAGCCCAAGACTACTATTTTTTCCCCTACCATATAGTCCTTTAAATTAATCAGCTCTTGTGCTACTCCGGCAGTATAGATACCGGATGGCCGGGTTCCCGGAATGGATATGGCTCCCCGAGTTCGCTCCCGGCAACCCATGGCTAAAATGATGACTTTCGCTTGATAATGTTGCAACCCTTGACGGTTTACAACCGTCACTTCTTTTTGGGCGGTCAGGTCGATGACCATGCTGTTAAGCAGGAAGGGAATTTTTTTATCCACTACCTGGTCAATATATCTTTGGGCATATTCCGGACCAGAAAGGGAAGTGTGAAATTTTTCCAGTCCAAATCCATCATGAATACACTGGTTTAAGATGCCTCCTAAATAGTCTCCCCGTTCGATAATCAGAATATTCTCTATCCCTTTTTGCTGACAGGCAACAGCGGCAGCTAAACCAGCAGCCCCTCCTCCAATGATAATAACTTCTTTTTCTTGCATGATTCGTTTTCCTTATTACTTCTATATCCGGTTAACAGATAAGAATTATTTCCTTTTAAAGTAAGCTCCGTGGGACTAAGTTTAAAAGATTCTCTTAATATTTCCATAATTCTGGTCTGACAATACCCTCCCTGACATCGGCCCATCATGGCCCGAGTGCGATATTTAATAGAAATCAGGCTTCTCGCGCCTAAAGGATTACTGGCTGCTTCTAATATTTCTTTCTTAGTAACTTTTTCACAACGACAGACTATCTCTCCATAATTTGGATCTTGTTTAATTAAAGCTTTCTTAGTCTCTTCATCCTGCTCTTCAAACCTTAGGATTCCTTTTCTTAAGGGATTAAAGTTCGGATTAGAATTTAATCTTTCTTTTATATTAATAATTTCCACTACTCTCTTGGCAATAGGCTGGGCAGCAGTTAATCCCGGAGATTCGATACCGATTAAATTAATAAAATTATCGACCGTATCGCTTTCCTCTATCACAAAATCCCAAAATCCTCCTTCAGAAGAAGGGGCCTGTTTGGCTCGGAGTCCTAAATAACTGCGGATGATATATCCGGAAGAGATTAATGGTAAAAATTCACCAGCTTCATCGGAGAGCATTTTCATTATTTGAGAAGTAGTAGAAAAATTATCTTTTCTTTTGATATATTCACTACTTGGACCGATCAAGATATTTCCATCAATGGTAGGGGTTAGATGAACTCCTAGTCCTCCAGCTCCAGCTTGAGGAACCGGATAGACCAAGTGATTTATCAGCCAGGAGACATTTTTATCTAATATATGATATTCGCCCCGGCAGGGGTAGAGGTGGTATTTTTTCGTTCCTGTCATTCGGGCGATTTTATCGGCATAAAGTCCTGCACTATTGATTATGTAAGAAGAAATAAATTCCCCTTTAGCAGTATTAATTTTAAAATGAGAATTATTTAACCTGGTAATGTTTTTCACTTCGGTATTTAGAAAGAAAGAAGCTCCATTATCCAGGGCATTTTCGGCCAGGGCAATAGTTAACAAATAAGGAGAAGTAATGGCAGTTTCTGGAGAATAAAGAGCTGCAATTCCTTCTATATTAGGCTCTAGTCTTTTCACTTCATCAAGGTCAATAATTTGTAGGTTATCTACTCCGTTTGTATCACCTTGCAACTTCAATTTTTGCAGTTCATTTATTTCTTCTTTTTTCTTGGCAACTACTAATTTCCCTATCTTTTTATAAGGAACATCGAGCTGGTGGCAAAGTTCTTTAAAAGATCTGTTCCCCTCAACGCAAAACTTAGCCATTAAGGTACCTGGTTTATTATTAAATCCAGCATGAACTACTCCGCTATTCCGGCAGCTGGTCCCCCAACCAACATCATCTTCTTTTTCCAAAACTGCAACGTTAACGTTGTATCTAGATAATTCCCGGGCAACAGAACAACCAACTACTCCGCCACCGATTATTAATACATTAAAATGATTATTTGTTGCTTTCATTTTACTTTTTTCCTCTTTAAGATAAAAAAGTCATGAAAATTTAAATCAATCAATATAGAATAGTTATTAGTTCAAAACTTTCCCCCGTGTAAAGGGTTGCTCCAGGAGTTAATTTCCTCAAGGGAAGATCTTTTGCCTCTCCCTAAATGTAAAAGCAAATTTTTAATAATAAGCTCTACATCATTCTTCTTTAAAGCTTCTATTATAGCCAGATGTTCTTTTATTGAAACGGCAAAAGTAACTCTTTTGAGGGAAATGTTCCGCAGCCAATGGATCTGTTCTTGTAAGTTTGCTAATATTTCAATAAGTTTTTCATTACCACAATCTTGGCTAAGAAGATCGTGAAATTCTTTATCTAAAGCTAAATAATTAATCCTGTTTTCCGTATCTGCAGGTTTATTAATAAATTTTTTGAAATTTTCCCCAAGTATTTCTAATTTTTCTATGGATATTTTGTCGATAGATTTTTTAACCGCTAATGATTCAAGAGTTTCTCTGATTTCAAAGATATCTTCTATCATTTGAGCGGTAATATCAGAGACTGCTGCTCCTTTTCGAGGAATTATGGTGACAAATCCCTCTTTTTCCAATCTATTAAAAGCTTCTCTAATAGGAGCCCTACTTATATTCATGGCTTTTGATAATTCTTCTTCCAGTAAACGGGTACCCGGTTTTAAATTGCCTCTCATAATTTGAAATTTTATATTCTGGTAAACTCTATCTTTGAGGGATAAATAGTTTCCCAAATTTTCGAAATATTCTTTCATAATTTCTCTCTCTAATTAAAATTTATTTTTTATATTTTTATAATACTCTGTTGATTGTATATTGTCAACAATAATTCATAGAAAAATTATAATTTCTTTTGCTACTCCCGCGAAACCTGTCCTCGACCTGATCGGGGAGCGGGAATCTATTTTTTATCTTTCGCTTCTGGATTCCCACTGCAGTTTACCCTCATGAAAATGGGGGTAGGAATGACAGAGACTATATTGGGCACGATGCATCGTGCCCCTACATTACCATTCCCCGATCAGGTCGAGGACAGGTTTGTTTACTTTTTGGGTTACAATCACTTATACTATACTTCTTCCGCTATTGTATCGCCTCTTTCAAAGATTTAACAAAACTTCTTACTTGCCCTAACAGCACAGATAAATCATTTTGATAATTTTCTATTATTTTAACCACTGCGCTCCCCACAATGATTGCATCAGTATGTTTTATTATCTCTTTAGCCTGCTTAGCATTGCTGATACCAAAGCCTATGGCTAACGGAATATCCGTATAGGGACGAATTTTTCTTATCATCTCCGCTACGTCCAAAGAAAGGTTTTCTCTTATCCCGGTTACTCCCGTAACAGAAACACAATAAATAAAACCTTGAGCCACTTTAGTGATTGCATCAATTCTTTCTGGGGTACTAGTAGGAGTTATAAACGGAATTAATTCTATCCCAAACCTCTCGGTAATGCCCCGCAATTCCTTACTCTCCTCTAAAGGCAGATCAGGAACAATAAGACCATCCACACCAACCGCCTTGCTGTCTGCCACAAAACGATCCAAACCGTAATAAAAAATAGGATTATAGTAAGTCATTAGAGCAATCGGAACCGAAGACTTTTTCCGTATTTTTTCTATTGTGCTTAATATTTTGGGAATAGTCACTTTTCCCTTCAAGGCTCGCTGAGAAGCCTGTTGGATGGTAGGCCCATCTGCCAAAGGGTCTGAAAAAGGTATGCCCAACTCTACTACATCAGCCCCCGCCTCAGCTATACTATAAACCAATTCTTCAGTTACTTTTAAATTAGGGTCCCCAGCTGTTATATATATAATTAGAGACTTTTTTCCCTCTTCTCTTAAACTGCGTAAACTTTTCTCAATTCTCATTATTCCACCCCCAATTTATCAATAACTATTTCTGTATCTTTATCTCCCCGACCAGAAAGACAGACTACCACAACCTCTTCTTTCTTAGTCTTGGGTATTAACTTTGGCAAATAAGCCAGGGCATGAGCACTTTCTAAAGCGGGAATAACTCCCTCTGTTCGAGAAAGCAATTGAAATGCTTTTAAAGCTTCATTATCAGTAACTGATACATAGGTAGCCCGACCAGTTTTCTTTAGATAAGCATGTTCAGGACCAACACCGGGATAATCGAGACCAGCTGATATAGAATAAGCCTCTTTTATCTGTCCATTTTCATCCTGTAAAAGATAACTTTTTGCCCCGTGAAGTATTCCTATATCTCCAGCGACAAGGGTTGCCGCGTGTTCTTGAGTGGTTAAGCCCTGCCCTGCTGCCTCAACTCCAAACATTTTTACTTCCTGGTTATCTTTAAATTCATAAAATAGCCCCATAGCATTACTACCTCCACCTACACATGCCACCAAATAATCAGGTAAACACCCTTCAATTGCTATAATCTGTTCCTTGGTCTCTTTTCCAATGATTGATTGAAAGTCCCTTACCATCATCGGATAAGGATGAGGACCAACTACCGAACCGATAATATAATAAGTAGTTCTCACATTTGTCACCCAGTCTCTAATTGCCCCATTCACTGCGTCTTTTAAAGTTTTGCTTCCTGATCTAACCGGGATCACTTCTGCCCCTAAAAGCTTCATTCGAAAAACATTAAGTGCCTGTCTTTTTATGTCGACTTCTCCCATATAGACCGCACAGGAGAAACCAAATAAAGCTGCTACCGTAGCCACAGCAACCCCATGCTGGCCAGCTCCGGTTTCAGCAATAATTCGTTTCTTCCCCATCTTTCGAGCTAAAAGTACTTGCCCAATAGCATTGTTAATTTTATGAGCACCAGTGTGATTTAAATCTTCTCTTTTTAAATAAATTTTGGCCCCTCCTAACTCTTCGGTTAATCTTTTTGCATAATAGAGAAGGGAAGGCCTCCCAATATAATTATTAAAATAATATTTTAACTCCTTCTGAAAATCTTCGTCTCCCCTTGCCTCTTGATAAGCAATTTCAAGTTCAGACAAGGCTGGCATTAAAGTCTCTGGTACGTATTTTCCACCAAATTCACCAAAATATCCCCTTTCATCAGGTAATTTATTGTTCATTTTCCCACCTCCGAACTTTTTTAATAAATTTTTTTATTTTTTCAGAATCTTTTTGTCCATCTGTTTCTACTCCACTGCTTACATCTACTCCATCAGGCCTGGCAATGTTAAGGGCTTGATAAATATTGTATGAGTTAAGACCTCCAGCCAAAATTACCGGGCCACATTCTCTAATATTATCCACTTCTCTCCAGGGAAAGGATAACCCGGTCCCTCCACTTTTGTGTGGTTGATATGTATCTGCTAAAAAGGCCTTCACCGTTCCCTTGTATAGTTCCGGGGCAGGATAAAAATTTCCCCTCTCTCCTACCCTAATTGCTTTTATTACCAGCTTTTTAAATTGTCGGCAGTAATCTACACTTTCGTTACCATGAAATTGAAGAATGGTTAAGGAACAATATTCTGCGATTTCCTTCACTAAAGAAATTGGAGCATCAACAAAAACTCCCACTCGTAACACGTCCACAGGAATAGTATCCATAATTTTTCTTGCCTCTTCCGGGGTAAGCTGCCGGGAACTTGGAGCAAAAACAAAACCTAAGGCATCTGCTCCATTTTCCACTGCAACTAAGGCGCTCTTTATATCTTTTATTCCGCAAATTTTAACCAACATATATTTACTTTCCCCTTTTCTTTTTTTCTACTCCTGTCAGCTTTTGCAATTTATCGCCAGGGTTGTGAGCAGTCATTAAAATCTCTCCAACCAATATTGCATCTATTCCGTATAGA
>Ga0268277_1001932_pt1 | contig 12842 bp, 8 predicted proteins | sample saktaG_5_FD_190132 | JGI IMG/M metagenome (GOLD analysis project Ga0268277, IMG submission 190132) | Saline water microbial communities from Sakinaw Lake, British Columbia, Canada - sak_2010_1_5_50m | ecosystem: Environmental > Aquatic > Non-marine Saline and Alkaline > Saline ...
TTAAATTAATATCTTCAATAGAATTGGCAATTTATCCGGAAGGGGACCCGGTTCCTTTCCGCAATGGGTCAATGTTTAGAGGCACCGCCACTTCTTTGCATGGCAAAGAATCTTCAGCGGTTTTCTATGTGGAAGACAGCAAGCTTCGGCCGGTTTTGTCAGGAGAAATTTATCAATCTTTATTCAATGACCCTGGTTGGAATTTGGTCACTTGGGTGCCTGATGATTTGTTAAGCAAATTTGAATATTCATTGGGAGAAAATGTTAGTTCTAATAATCTCCATCCGAATGGTTCATTAGTTAGATACGAAGATTCTTCAGCGGTTTATTTGATTGAAAATGGCAAAAAAAGGCAGTTTAATTCTTGGGATGCGTTAGTTGCTAATGGTTATGCCAACCGAAAAATCCTTCTTATTCCGGCCTCTGAGATTTACGTGACTGACCAAGCAATTGGGTCTTTAGCTGAAACTCTGGTTACGCCAGTCATCGCTGCTCTGGTTTTCTAATAAATCAATACTTAATGTAAAGTAAAAAAGGCAAAAGTTTGGTGGCTCAGCCACCAAACTTTTGCCTTTCTCCAGCCCGCTCCCAGCGTGCGTTTCCGAGCGGGCTTTTTAAACCCGTCTTTTTTCTTAAGGTCAGTTTTTTGTTGAGGTCAGACCTGGCTTTGCCAGGTCTGACCTCTTCACTCTTCAGAGCTATTTTTTCTATTTGTTTTGAGTTTGAAGGCTGAGTTTGGTGGCTCAGCCACCAAACTCAAAAAACTTATAAAAACCTTTCTATTTTATTTAAAATTGCTATAATATTAATTATTCGAAAATGATTATTTATTATTCCGATCTTTTAGACTAACTATAATATATGTTGCGTATCCGAGAAAAAATCCTTTGCTATCAAATAAAAAATGGTGACGAACAGGCTTTCACCATATTTTATAATTTTTACAAAGACAAAATATATCGTTTTATCTATTTTAAGATTTCTGACAAAGAAAAAGTCCAAGAATTATTAAGCGACACCTTTATGAATGTTTTTAATTATTTAAAGCAAGGAAAAGAAATAGAAAATATGCAGGCTTTGCTTTATAAATCCGCGCGCAATTTAGTGATAGATTTTTATCGAGCGCAAAAACAAGATGTTTCCTTAGATGAAGTCGCGGAATTAGCTTCTGAAATGAATATTTCTCAACAAGTGGAAAATAAAATAAAAATTCAAAACATTGAACATGCGGTTCAAAAATTGCCTGAAGAATATCGCCAAGTCGTTAATTTAAGATTTATTGAAGATTTAAGTTTTGATGAAATCAGCGAGATTATTGGCAAATCTTCAGGAAATTGCCGGGTTTTAGCCCATCGCGGTTTAAAAAAATTAAAAGAATTAATAAATTTTTAATGGGGTCAGACCACAAAAAACACCGCTCGCAAACCCGCTTTCACAAACCGTTTCAGAGCAATTTTTCGTTAGTCCGCCGTTTTAGGCAGGTCAATTTGCCCTAAAATCGGTCGTTTTTTTAAAAGTTTGGTGGCTCAGCCACCAAACTTTTATTTTTTCCGCTTTTAGCAGACTTCCTCTTTCTATCCCTGTAACATTTTTACCCAATCTACGTCTTAGTAAGTGTTATTTCTCAAACTATTTAGCTAAACAAAAAAATGGCCAAAACTAATAGGGAAGTAATCAATTCCCTTAAACAATTGAAAAATGACATTAAAATTGACTCAATCGCGGATGGAAAAATCCAAAGCGATCTTTTGTCTTATTTTAAAGAATCCTTTCCCTGCCAAAGGAAATTTAATTATTCCTTTGATTTAATTTTAAAACCCGTTTTGGTCTGTATCTTATCTTTATTTTTCATTACCAGTTCCGGCTTAGGCGCGGCTTCTATGGCCAAACAATCTTTGCCTGGAACTTTTTTATATCCAATTAAAAAAGTGGTAGAAAAAGGAAAAGTTCTTCTCACCACAGGAAATTCAAAAACAGTTTTAAGAGCGGAAATTTTAAACAACCGCCTTTCTGAAGTAAAAATTTTAGCTAAAAGAATGGAAAAAGGTGATACAGAGTCAGAAATGGAATTAAATGAACTCGCTCAAAATTTTAGCAATGAATTAAAGGTTTTAAAAAATCAAATTCAAGAACAAATTCCAAATGACAATACTAATTCCAACCTCCCCTTTCCAGAAGATAAATTGTTAGATACTAAAGACCTTATTGACTCGGGCTCTTTGCCAGTTCAAGATGAAAAAACTATTTACCTTAACCTTCCCACCGAAGATTTGGAAAGACTTTTAGCAGAAACAAAGGATTTATTGGCGGAAAATAATTTAAGTTTAGCTTTAGCTCGTTTAAATGAAGCGGAAAAATTAGTTCGGGATGAAGAATTGGCAAACAAAAATAAACAAGATATTTTAGAAATTGACAATCCTGAACAGGAAATAGAAATAAATGGAGGAATAAAAACAATTAAAGTCCCGACCCCAGTCCCAGTCCCAAATCCAACTCCAACCCCGGCGCCAGTCAACTCTTCTTTAAAACCCCAGCCTGGTTCAATCGGTCAAGCTTTAAATGATTTAAAAAAAGAACAAGAAAAAGAAGAAAATAAAGATGATTTTAAAACAGACATCCAAAAAGAAACAAAAGCGAAAACTGGAATTATCAGAGAAAAATAAAAAATATTCTTTAAATCTTTAAATAATAAATAATTAATAATTTAAAATAACCCCCTTAGCTAAAGCTAATTTACAGGTCATATCAAATTAGCTAAAGTTAGCCCATTGGGATTAAAAGTCGAGCTTGTTTCTAGAAATTTTCGGAGAAGGGATATCCCCTGAAAGTTTCTTTAAAATAAAGCGGGGCACAAATATTTAAACATAGTAAATAAATTAGGTTTAAGCCAAAATTAATTAACCGGTTTAAGCTGTTATTTACTAATAACGAGGATTAATAATGAACAAACTTAAAAAACTGATTGCTTTGGGAACAACCCTTTCAATGATTTTGAGTTTCGTGGCTGTTTTGCCGGTGCAAGCTGTTACAATCGCCGATGGCGATTTAGTAATGGCTGCCAACAGCTCAGCAGTTTACTACATTCAAGGTTCTTATAAAAGAGTTTTCCCTCACTTTAATGTTTATCTTTCTTGGGGCTATTCCGAAGATTTCTCTACTGTTAAAACAGTGAGTGCTTCTGAATTAGCTGCCTACACAGATGCCAATCCAATGCCTTTCCGCGATGGTTCTCTTTTTAGAGGTACTTCCGCTAGTTTGGGAGGCAAGGATGCAACTGCAGTTTTCTATGTGGAAAATTCCCAAATTCGCCCGGTTTTATCAGAAACCGTTTACCAGGGTTTATTTAGCGACCTTAGTTGGGCGAAAGTTACTTGGGTGCCTGATGATTTATTAACCAAATTCAGTTATGAACTTGGTTCTAACGTCAGCACATCTTCCACTCACCCTGACGGTTCTTTAGTTAAATATGCTGGGACTTCCCAAATTTATTTAATTAAAGATGGAAAAAAGCGCGCTGTTTCAACCGCCGCTTTCGCTTCCAACCGTTATAAATCAGCTGATGTTTTAACCATTCAATCTGGTGAAACTTATGCTGACGGTACTTCTGTTACCGGCGTTGAGTCAGGTCTTTTAACTCCTGGTTGGAGTGGAATTAGTACTTCGGCCGCTTTAAGCGCCAGTTTAGTTTCCTCTACCGGAACAAGTATTCCTGGCGGATCCAGTAATGTTTCGCTTTTATCAGTGAGATTTACTGCTGGTTCTACTGCCGCTACTATTTCTGGCTTAACTGTTAAGAGAACAGGAGCAGGAGAATACAGTGATTGGGATGCTTTATATCTTTTTGAAGGAGATAAAAGGATTACCGCTTCTGCCAGAAGTCTTAATTCTGACACCCATGAAGTGGAATTCCCAACTCTTTCCATTAGCATTCCTGCTAATTCCAGTAAAGTTGTCACTTTACGTGGCGACCTCACTACTAGTCAAACCGCTGGTGGTCTTCATGCCTTTCAATTAAAGGCAGTTGATACTACCGCGACTGTGAGCAATTTGCCATTGACCGGTCCTACCTTTACCAATGCTGCCGTAGATGTCAGCACCGTAACTGTGGCCGCGTCTGCCACTCCTTCCAATCCTTCTGTGGGTGCGGATGAAGCGGAAATTGCTACCTTTAAATTGACTGCTGGAACTCAAGACGTTGAATTTAATCAAATTGTCTTGACTTTTTCTGGTTCTTTATCCAGAGGCGATGTTGCTAACTTGAAACTTTATCAAGAAGGAACATTATTGGCTTCTGTTGCCAGCGTGGAAACAAATGATACCGTTACCTTTACTCTTTCTTCTCCCTATACCATTACTAATGGCCAAAACAAAACTTTTGGCGTTAAAGCTGATTTAGGTGGAAGAGTCAATGAAACATTGACTACTAAGATTGAAGAAACCGGTCATGTTTTCTGCACTGACAAGCAATACGGTTATGGCGCTGCTATTACCGGACCCAACGTCACCATTGGTAATGGGCTTACCTTACAAGGTAGCACTGTTACTTTGACTGACAACGGTCCTGTGGCTGGCACAATTGGCAAAAACACCGGCGACGTTGTTTTAACCAAATTCGCCATTACCGCTGACCGCGATATTGAAGTCAGAAAAATGGAAGTCAATCTTTGTATTGACTCCGGCACTGACGTTGCTCTTGGTTCTACTACCATCAGCGACTTAAGAATTAAAGACCTTGATACTGGGTCAACTTTAATGAGCAAGGCAATTACTTCTCCCACTAATTGGGGAGCAGGTACTTCTGCCACTCTTCTTATTTCAGAAGATTGCTCTGACCCACTTGATTATGTCTTAACTGATATCTTTAACTTAAAAGCCAACGAAACCAGAAACTTAGGGGTAACGGTTGATTTGGGTACTTCAAGCACCCTTAATGGCCATACCATTAGAGCTTCTGTCAATGTTGACAGCGCTGATGTTCAATACAGTGCGACTCAGGTCTATATGAAAGACGTCACTACTGGCGACTATTTATATATGGCTGACATTGTTCCAACTTCAATTACTGGTGATGACCAAACCATTGAAGCCGCTGCTATTACCGCTTTGGTTTCAGCGACTCCGGTTACTGGTTTAACCGTAGTTAAAGGCGCCACTGGAGTTGAAGGTGTTGGTATTAACTTAACTGCTGGCGATGCGTCTGCTATGAATATCAGGCAGATGGCCGTCAGAGTTTATGTTGATACTACCAGCAAACTCTTCTCCAATGAAGATACCTCTCCTAAAGGTGAAGTTCTTAAAGTCACTCTTTGGGATGAAACAACCAAACTCTCTGAAAAGAGTTTGAGCAATACTACTGGTACGCCTGATTATGGTTCAGCTACTTTTGACAACTTAGATGTTGACATTACTGCTGGCCAAACCAAGAAATTAGTGGTTAAATTTGATGTGGATGCCAGCGCGTCTGCCCGTTGGGTAGCTGTCGGCGTTCCCGCCGCTGGTTTCAGTGCTTATGATGCGGATGGAAATTCCGTTGATGTAAGCGGTGACACAAACTTAGTCACCGTTGGCGCCGAACCTAACCGCTATGTTATTATTAGCACTGCGGGTAGTATGACTATGGCTCAAGATGCTTCCACTCCTGATTCCGCCATTGTTTTAGCTGGAACCGATGATGTGGTTATGTCTAAAGTCAAAATCACGGCGACTCAAGAAGATTGGACTGTCCAAGAATTAACAGTTGGTTTAGATACAACTACTAATGAAGGCAGTATTGAAGCGGTTAAAATTTCTTACACTGATGGTAATACTACTATTACCAAATCAGGCAGTCTTTCTAATGGAGTCTTAAAGTTCACTGGTTTGAACTGGACCATTAAGCAAGATACTGAAAAGATTTTAACCATTAAAGCTGACTTAGCTGCAATCGATCCAAATATCGCTACTACTGGCCGAGAACTTATACTCGGTTTGGATTGCGCCACTGCCAATAACTGTAAAGCTGTTGGTGGTTCTAGCACAATTTATGGCGATACTTTGAACGAGTTATCTGATGCTGACGGCAACGCCATGTATCTTAGAAAAACTCGTCCGACTGTTTCGGCCGCCGCTTTGCCTTCAACCACTTTAATTGACGGCACTAAAATTCTTAACAAATTTGATATCACTGCTGATTCTGCTGGCACTATTGCCTTAAAGAAACTCAGCTGGGATATTAATGTTAATGACAATACTGTAGCTGGCGCTGGTTTAGTTATCACTACTTGGAGACTTTACAAGAGTGGTACTGCGACTGCTATTGCCGGTATGTGGTCTGATACAACCTCTGCTTCCAGCACTGCTGGAACAGTTCCTTTGGCCGATGGCGCGTCTGTCTTAGTCTTTGAGCCGACTAGTGAAATTGAAATTGCCGCTGGTGAAACTAAAACCTTTGAATTAAAAGGTAATGTTACTGGCTCTGCGCAATACGATTCTATTAGCACCAGCTTGCTCAACGACAACAACGACACCGCTGTCAGAACTGGTGGTTTAGCTGATGACGGTAACGAATGTGTCAAGATTGACTCAGGCGCTACCAATTACTCAGTTGATTTCCTCTGGTCTGATAAAGCGACAGGTGTTAATCACCTTGCTACCATGCAGGATTCTGTTAAAGACTGGACTAACGGTTACCTCATTGAGGTTTTGCCGACCAGTACAGTTTCTTTAGTCTATCCTAGCTAATTGATATAACGAACGTTTGGCTGGAGCGTCAAACCAGCCATCACTATTAAGGTAGGAGAGCGTCTTTCAGACGCTCTCTTATCTTATTTATTTTATTTTAAAAGTTTGGTGGCTGAGCCACCAAACTTTTGCCTTTTCCAACCCGCTCCCAGCCTGTGTTCCCGAACGGTTTTTTTAATGGGGACAGTCCCCACAAGACACCGTTCGGAAATCAAATCCCACACAGCGTTTTAGAGCGATTTTCTAAATTTGCCAAAAAATCAGCTGTTTTTTAATTTAGTCGCCAGCAAACTTTTTTATTTATTATGTTTAAAAAAACAGTTTTTAAAAGTTTGGTGGCTCTAAAAGTTTGGTGGCTCAGCCACCAAACTTTTGCCTTTTCCCATTATTGCAAACAAATAATTTTATTAAAAAAGTTTTCCACAGAATAGGTCGTTGCCATTTTTTAAAAGAATATTATAATAAAAATGAGGGAACAAAAAAGTGAGAAAGACAAAATTTATCAATAATGAATATTATCATATTTATAATCGCGGAGTGGACAAGCGTTTGATTTTTGATCAGCAAAACGATTTAGACAGATTTTTTGAAAGTATGAAAGAATTTAATACTATGGATCCAATCGGCAGTATTTATGAGAATCATTTAGTTAAAAATAGAAATATTAAAAATATAAAGCAAGAAAAAAAGTTTGGTGGCTCAGCCACCAAACTTTTTAAAAACGACAAATTAGTAAAATTTATTTGTTATTGTTTAAATCCAAATCATTATCATTTTATTTTACAGCAAATAGTTGACAAAGGAATTCAAAAGTTTATGCATAAATTAGGAGGATATACGGAATATTTTAATGAAAAATATAAAAGAAGCGGGTCATTGTTTCAAGGAAGATACAAAGCGATTCACATAAATTCTAATGAATATTTATTACACTTGAGCGCTTATGTTAATTTAAATTATAAAGTCCATAATCTAGAAAAGTTTGGTGGCCGAGCCACCAAACTTTTCCAATCAAGTTGGGATGAATATATCTCTAATAACGGCGATAAAAGTGGTAAAAGTAAAAACAATAAAAATAATAGCAATAATGCGCTTAAAAAAGATTTTTGCGAAAAGAAAATTATATTAGACCAATTTGAAAATGCCACAGAATATAAAAAATTTGCCGAAGATTCCTTAAAAAGAATTAAAGAAAATAAACAAATTAAAATTTTTTTATTAGAATAATAAAAGTTATCCACTTTTTTTATAATTTTATTACTATATAATAAAGATTAAGAGAGGTTAGACGAGGTTAATCTCTCCGCAAAGTTCTTGTTCTGCTAATTTGCAGAACGAAAAGAAAGGAGGGTTTTGCGGGGAGTTTCACCCCGTCTAATTATTTAAAGATAATTATTAAATTAAATAATTTTATTTTATGTTTGATAAATTAGAAAAAATAAAACAGCTAAAAGATATGCAAGCCGCTTTGGCGCAAGAAAAAGTGGAAAAAGAAGAAAAAGGGATTAAAGTGATTATTAATGGAAAAATGGAAATAGAGGAAATTATTTTAAACCAGGAATTGGAACAGTCAGAACAGGAAAAAGTGTTAAAAAGACTTATTAATGAAGGATTTAAAGACATTCAGGCAATCGCGACCAGAAAAATGTCCGGTATGAATATTTTTTAAACATTGGAATTTTGTTTTAAATTAGATTTAAATCTTTAAATCTACGAGGTTCGACCTCGTAGATTTTTTTATGTTTTAATTTTCTAAAAAATCAATATTGACAACCATCTTATTTTGATTATAATCTAAGCAGAAAAGCGATAATAAAATCTGTTTCAAATTGTTTTCAAAAATCTTTAAAATATGAAAAAAATTCGGTTAGCCCAAAAATTTTTATTTATTTTATTCTTTTTCATTGCCCTATTCCCGGGCAAGATTTTTGCTTTGGCCGCGCCGGTCAAAGAGCAATTCTGGTGCAATAAATTCAGCTCCCGCCAATGGTCCTATGATTCAGAGCATAGCAATGTGGATTGGGAAGACAATGGCATTATTTTACCGAAAACAACCAGCGGTTCTTATCAGTCCTCCGGAGCAGCTTGGACGCATGCGGTAAGTTTTTCCGAACATATTTATTCCCTTTATCTCAGCGGTTCTTATTATGAACCGACCAACACTCAGGTAAAAGTTTATGTCAGCTTTGACAATGATTTAAAAGAATATCTTTTAAACTGGAACACTGTTTATCAGCCCAAAGAAGCTTTCAAAAAAGTAAGATTAAAAGTTTTTTTAGGCACCAATAATAATAGTATCACGCCAAAAGTCAACGAGGTTTGTTTAAAAATAGAGACGCAAGATCGCTCTGAAAGGGGGCTAGATCAAAGAGATGACAAACGAGCCAGAGATTTACAAAGAGTTGAAGATTTAATTGAAAAGTATTTTAAAGATTTTGGAAAATATCCAGTGGTTGTTGCTTCAATAAAAGACAAAGAGCGCCAGTGGGAAATGCTGAAAAGCGTTTTGATTTCCGCTTCTTATAATTATCGTCGCTCTTATGATTGGGGCTTTGTTGACCAACCAATCGGCATTGATGAAGAATATCAATACGGTTATTTAACCAACAATTCCGGCACCCATTATATCCTTTGGACTAAATTGGAAAATACCAGCTCTCGCAATTTTAGCGATTCCTGGCAAGGGAATTCACCGGATTTAAATTGCCAAGCCCCGATTTATTGTTTGTCCTCTTTTTCCTCGCAAACCCCAGAGACTTTATTGACTTATTTTGAAAATAATCGAAGCCTGTATATTAGAAACGCCCAATTCGTGAGAATAATAAATGATTCTAAAGTTTGGTTTCAGGTTCAGAATCGCCGTCTTTGGCTTAAAACGCCGGAAATATTCGCTAAAGCTGGTGGAAAATGGGAAAAAGTTTCTTTAGTCACTGATTTAAAAGATATTCCTTTGTTAAAATTCATTAAACAAAAAAATAAAGACGATATTTATTTAGTAAATGAGTCCGGTTCAAAAAGATATCTTCCTAATAGTCAGATTCTCAGTTACTACGGCTCCGCTTTGGAAATTACGGTTTTTGACGACAGCCAGATTATGGATCTTTTGCCAAACAATTATTTAATAAAAGCCAAAAACGCGCCCGAAGTTTATTTATTGGATCAAAATATAAAGAGATGGGTCAGCTCGCCTGAAGCTTTTGAAAAAATGGGTCTTTATTGGGACGATGTAGTGGAAGTGGACCCGCGGGAACTAGACTATTATCCCGAAGGAACGCCTTTATTTTAAAATATTTTTAAATTGTGGATAACTTTTTTGACACAATTTAAAAAGATGTTATGGTAAAGGAAAATAATTTAATATTTTTTTATGGCTTTCCTTAGGAGGGAAATTAATAAAAATAGCAACTCTGCTTTAAAACGCAGGAATTTTCAAACCGTTTCGCGGTTTTTTATTTTTTAAAATATGAAATTTTTTAAAGAAATAAAAACATCCTTTTGTTTTCTTGATGAAACAGGCTTAATCTATTCTAAAACAGATCAATTTTTTGCCATAGGGATAATTGAATGCCCTAAACCACAAAATCTTTATAATAAAATTAGGAAAATTAGAGATCAATATCGATATAATGAAGAGGTAAAATGGACAAGGTTAAACAGAAAAATTAGATTTGATGTGGCTCGAAATTTTTTTGAAGTTTTTTTATTAGAAGACGCTAAATTTAATTGTATTATTCTTAATAAAGAAGAATTAGATTTTGAAAAATATTTTCAAAACGATTTATATAAAGTTTATCAAAATTTTACAATTGCTTTATTAAAAATTATTTTAGGGAAAAAACCAAATGAAGTTCTTATTTTATTAATGGACAATTATTTTACTCCCGACGGAACAGATTTAGAAGTCAAAATAAAAAGATTTATAAATGATCATTATAAAAATTTTATAATCGCTGGAGTATGTCAAATTGATTCTAAATCTTCGGATATATTACAATTAACCGATTTGATTTTGGGGGCGATATTATACGATTTAAAAAAACAAAACAATCTAATAGAACCAACAAAATCAAGTAGATTTAAAAGAAGGTTCCTTAATTATCTCTATCAGAAATTAAAAATAAAAAAATCGTTTTTCATAAATAAATCTGGAGTCAAAACCCGAAATTATGTCTTATTTGGAGATAAAATTAGGGCTACAATTTTTGATTGTAAACGCTCAACTACGCAAAAAAAACAAGCCATGACCCACAACGGGTGACGCTTGTTTTCATAGATATTATGAATGATAATATCTATGGATAATAATAGCACAGAATTTTAAGTCTAACAACAGTCAACTTGTGGATAACTTTTTTGACATAATTCAGAAAAATGTTATTGTAAAAGACAAGATAAGCTAACATTTTTTTTTATGGCTTTCCTTAGGAGGGAAATTAATAAAAATAGCAACTCTGCTTTAAAACGCAGGAATTTTCAAACCGTTTCGCGGTTTTTTATTTTTTAAAAATATGAAAAAAGTATTTAAAGTCATTTTATTTTTAGTTTTAATTTTAATTGTTTTTTATGTTGGGAAAATGCTTTACGGGCTTTGGATTTGGAATCATGTTTCTTCCAACGATCAAATAAAAATTACTCAGTCAGCTTATGAAAAATGCTTGGACAAGGGAAAAGAAAATTGCGAATCTTTATTGGGAGTCGGCATAAAGGGAGCTTTGTCGTCCCAGCGAAAAGAAGCAATGGGAATTATTTTAGACCGAACGAAAAGCGCTGAACAAAGGCTAGACGCTTTGGAAACTTTTTATCTTTCTTCAAAACAAGACCAAGAAGAAATGAGCCAAACTGAAATAGACCTTTATTATTTAGTTGCGATGGACCCTGAAAATCCCTTTTATTTAAGCCAAAAAGCGTTTATTTATCTTTTAAAAGAGCCAACGCAAGATGAAAAAATAATTGATTTACAGATAAAAATCGCTCAAGACCCGGAAGCGGACATAGAATTAAGAAAATTTGCCACTATGTCTTTGGCAAAATCTAAAACAAAAAAAGCTGAAGATGTTTTTTTTCAAATTATCAATGAATCAGGAGAATCGCCCCGTTTTTGGGCCGGGCAAGGCTTGCTCGCTTTAAACGCGGTTGCCCAAATTCCCGCTTTAATTGATTTGGCGCTGGATGAAGCCAAGCTCGAAGCGGGACGCAGCATTGCCTTGGAAACATTAAATGAATTGATGCAAATGAACGAAATAAAAGAAATGGATTTAAAAGAAAAATTATCTCCGCTTTTAACCCATTCAAACATTGCCATTAGAATAAAAACAGAAAATATTTTGGAATATTTAACAGGAGAAAAATACGGCAATGATGAATTAACTGATGAAGAAATGGAGGAATATATAACTAATACTTTTTTAGAAAATTATTGAATTTAATTAAATAAAAATTAATTTATTTTTAAATAAGTTATAAATAATATTTATTAATTTATTATAGGAGGTAAATATGAGGAGGGTTAAATTTTTTTTAGTATTTGTTCTTTTATTGCTATTTTTTTTAGTTAAGGATGCTTGGGCAATGCCAGTGGGAACCATTCTTTATAAAACTTCGGAAAACGGCCAAATGTTTGGCTATAATAATTTTGAATTTTCTATGGTTCCTGGCCAGATTTATCCTGGTGGCGTTGGTATTTATATAGGTATAGGTAGAAAAACTGGCTTACCTCAAATAGTGGAAGTGGATTATTCTGGCGTAAGAATAATTCCGGCGCAATATTTTGTTGATTTGGATAAAAATGAAAAATTTTTAGGCGCTAAAATTCCTAAAAAGTTTGATTATTCTAAAGAAGAATTGGTTAATTTATTTTTAGCCAATATTTTTTATCAAACAGAAAATCAAGAAGATTTTGATTTTACTTATCGCGCCCAAAAAGGGCCTTCAAGTGGGGATTGGACGCCGGCCGGGTTTGTGGAAAAAATGTTTGAGAGTGTTGGCCGGCCAATCTTAACATATCACGCAACTCCGGATAGCGCTTATGATAATTCTTATTATTCCATTGACATTACGCCAGACGGCTATGATCGCGAAACAATTATTAATGAATGTCAGGATGTTTTTTCTGAAAATTATGA
>Ga0268277_1001933_pt1 | contig 12839 bp, 6 predicted proteins | sample saktaG_5_FD_190132 | JGI IMG/M metagenome (GOLD analysis project Ga0268277, IMG submission 190132) | Saline water microbial communities from Sakinaw Lake, British Columbia, Canada - sak_2010_1_5_50m | ecosystem: Environmental > Aquatic > Non-marine Saline and Alkaline > Saline ...
GCTCGTCGGCCAAAAGCTCACCGTTATCGCATGGCTCTGGGCGCGGACGGTCAAGAGTCCCAATCCGGCTTTCTCGCATGTGGATGTCCCTCTGGCTTCGTCCTTCATTCTTTCGAGTAGGGAAGGCAAAGAAGCTTACGTTCAGCCTATCGTCATCGGCGACCGTTATCGCTTCGCCGTCAAGACCGGAACACTGCCGCCTGACGCGGTGAAGGGAACGAAACTCGCACGCGGTGCAAACTTCCGTTGCCTCCTCTCGGAAATCGCAATCGAAGGAGATTACATCAAGGCGGAAGGGTGTGCGGGCCGCATGGGGGTAACAATGTTGGCTATTGTTGCCGAAGGGGTAAGAGGGCGCGTTTACCTCGCGCCAACGGCTGAAATGGAAGCAATCGCCAGAAGCGCAAAGCCAACATGGAAGCCAGAAACGTCCTTACCAGACGATCACCGAAATTTTTGGACCTTCAGTTATGGGCTTACCACTTTTGGTGACTTGTTTACGCCACGACAGTTGGTGGCGTTGACTACTTTTAGCGATTTAGTTGGTGAGGCTCGTGAACGCATCAAACATGACGCACTTGCAGTCATCTTTCCCGATAGTAGCGAAGGCATAGATTCTGGAGGAGTTGGCGCTAATGCCTATGCCGAAGCGGTCAGTGTCTATTTGGCGTTTGCGGTATCGAAGATGACAAATATCGGGTCATCTATTGCCTCTTGGATGAGTGATCGTGGTGCCTTTCGGGAAACATTTGCACGCCAAGCGATTCCGATGGCATGGGATTTTGCAGAAGCAAATACCTTCGCGGACATAGGAGGTAGTTTTTCAATAGCCATCGAGAAAGGCGCGATGGCGATTGATGCCTTCCCTGCGAACGCAAGTGCAAGCGCCTCGCAAGTTGACGCAGCATCTCAGACGATCAGTAGTGCAAAATTCGTATCTACCGATCCTCCCTACTATGACAACATCGGCTACGCAGACCTATCCGACTTCTTTTATGTCTGGTTGCGCCGATCAATGCGAACAATCTTCCCAGGGCTTTTTGCCACACTCGCTGTCCCGAAAGCGGAAGAGCTAGTGGCAACGCCATACCGACATGGAAACAAGGAGAAAGCAGAAGCCTTCTTTCTAGTTGGAATGACAAGAGCGATGAAGGGCCTCGCGAATCAGGCACACCCCGCTGGCCCCATTACCATTTACTACGCATTCAAGCAGTCGGATACAGAGAACTCATCAGGAACATCCTCGACAGGTTGGGAAACCTTTCTCGAAGCGGTTAATCGCGCCGACCTACAACTTTCCGGAACATGGCCAATGCGAACGGAGGGCTCTGGCCGAATGATCGCGATGGGCACCAATTCTCTCGCCTCCAGCATCGTTCTAGTCTGTCGCAAGCGCCCCGCCGACGCCCCATCCATCTCCCGCCGCGAGTTCATCCGCGAGTTGAACGGCGTACTGCCCGAGGCACTCGACGAGATGACCAAGGGTTCAGGCGACGACCGGTCGCCCGTGGCCCCGGTGGACCTTTCACAGGCGATCATCGGGCCGGGCATGGCGGTCTTTTCCAAATACGCCGCTGTACTGGAGGCCGACGGTTCGCCGATGAACGTGCGCACAGCCCTCCAACTCATCAACCGCTTCCTCGCGGAGGACGATTTCGACGCCGACACCCAGTTCTGCCTGCACTGGTTCGACCAATACGGTTGGGGCGAGGGGAGATTTGGCGAAGCCGACACGCTCGCTCGCGCCAAGGGCACCAGCGTGGACGGCGTGCGGGACGCTGGCATTGTCGAATCGGGCGGCGGCGTTGTGCGCATCCGCAAGTGGTCGGAATACCCCGCCGTATGGGACCCGCGAACCGACACGCGCAACCCGGTCTGGGAGACGCTGCACCATCTTATCCGAGCCATGAGGCAGGAGGGCGACTCCGGGGCGGGCCGGGTCCTGGCGGCGGTGAAGGGCAAGACCGAGGCGGCCCAGCAGTTGGCCTATCGGCTCTATACCCTGTGCGAACGCCGGGGCTGGGCTGAGGATGCCCGTGCCTATAACGAACTGATTACCAGTTGGACGGGCATTGAGTCTGCCGCCGGCAGCGTGCCCCAGGCCGCCGAGGGACTGTTGCCGGGATTTGAACAATAAGGAGACACGACCATGCTAAAAACACTTCACATCGAAAACCTTACGGTCTTCCCAAAGGCCGACTTGGTCTTTGGGAAACACCTCAACGTGCTGGTTGGCGAGAACGGTTCGGGAAAGACGCACATCCTGAAAGCGGCCTACGCAGCCATTGCCGTCATCGCGGCCCGCAACAAAGACGGTAGCAACGAACTTCCCTCGAGATCTCAGTTGCAGCCGGCACTAGCGGACAAACTGAAGGCGGTATTCAAGCCCGACGGGTTGTGGAGACTGGTCAGCAGGAAACGCGGACGTGGAAAATGTTCTCTCCGGTATGTTTTCGATGACGAGAGACTGGGAATGGCGTTCACCTTTTCCACTGTTGCCAGAACCGAGGTAACGTTGGAGACAGCGCCGACCGCAAAGGTCAAGAAATTGCCGGTGTTCTTACCGACGCGAGAACTGCTGTCCATTTATCCTGGATTCGTTTCGCAGTATGAAACGACGCACATGCAGTTCGAGGAGACCTGGCGTGACACATGTGTTCTTCTCGGCGCTGACTTGGCGAAAGGCCCGCGTGAGCATAAAATCAAGGAGCTGCTCGAGCCGTTAGAGCAAGCGATGGGCGGAAGCGTGGAACTAGACAAATCGGGGCGCTTTTACCTGAATCTTGCAAACGGCAGCATGGAGATGCATCTGGTAGCCGAAGGGTTGCGCAAACTTGCGACCGTAGCGCGTTTGATTGCGACCGGATCGCTGTTGGACAAAGGGTACCTGTTCTGGGACGAGCCAGAGGCCAATCTCAACCCCAAGGTTATCAAGAGCATCGCACGTACCATTCTGCAAGTGGCATCCAACGGCATTCAGGTCTTCATCGCCACGCACAGCCTTTTTCTTCTTCGCGAACTGCACATTCTCCAACAGCGCGAGTTCAAGAAGCTCGACGCGCGTTGTTTTGGTCTGCATATCGTTCAGGATGGCAGCGTGACCGTTCAGCAAGGTAAGACCATGGACGACATCGGCAGCATCACGGCGCTCGACGAGGATCTGCAACAGTCTGAGCGGTACGTGGACACCGAGATGGGCGTGAATCCGGCAATCTCGAACCAGCCGGACAAGGAGTAAAACGATCATGGCATCACTTCAGGTTGATACTCTCGTTTTCGACTTTGCGGCCACAGTCGATGCTCTGAAGTATGATATTTGGCAGCATTATACGTGTGTATGGAATGCGGGAGTCGGGCAGAAGGCCATGGATGTGGTTGCCGTCGAATCTCCTCCGGCGCCGGGCAAATCCGTGACGTGGTTGATCGAGGCCAAGGATTTTCGCGTCATCACGAATCCGCCCAAACCGTCCAACATCGGGGGGCTGGCACAACTCGTTGCGGTCAAGGCGACCGATACGCTGGAGGGTCTTCATGATGCCGCCGCTCACGCAACAGTACCTGCTGAACGAACGCATGCGGCCAGCGCTGTTGCAGCGACGGCGAAGCGAGTGGTCCTGCATCTGGAGCCTCATACGGGGCAGCACACGGCCCTGTTTCCGAAAGGGTTCGCCGCAAGCGTGCTCCAGAAACTCCGGCAACTTGTCAATGTGATTGATCCAAATCCTTTGGTTCTGAACATCGCCAACACGCAGGCGGCAGGCGTGCCGTGGACTGTGGCCTGATAGGAGCACTATTATGCAAATGAAACCCTGGAGAGAGATCATCGTACCCCACCCGGACGTGCTGAACGGTACGTTCCAGCAATCCGAGTTTGCCGCCGACATCACTGCGGTGCGCACAGGCAAGGCCACGCCGGAATATGGCGACGCGCAGGCCTTCTACGATCGCACCTTCATCACCGAGGGCATGGGGCGTCTGCTCACGCAGGTGGCACAGCGGCTCAATAGCAAAGGTGGTGAGCCCGTTATACAGCTCCAAACCGCCTTCGGTGGCGGCAAGACGCACACGCTGCTTGCCGTGTATCATCTGGCCTCGCGCAAGTGTCCGTTGGGCGACCTCGCCGGCATCCCGGCGCTCCTTGATCACGCGGGATTGCTGGACGTGCCACAGTCGCAGATTGCGGTGTTGGACGGCACAGCCCACGCGCCGGGACAACCGTGGAAGCACGGGAAGCAGACGATACGGACGCTCTGGGGAGAACTGGCATGGCAGCTTGGCAAGGCGGAAGGCTATGCCATGGTCAAGGATGCCGATGAGAATGGAACGTCTCCTGGAAAAGAAGTGCTGGCCGAACTTCTAGGACGATACGCGCCATGCGTGGTGCTTCTTGATGAGTTGGTCGTCTATATCCGTCAGTTCGTGGAAAGCCAGGCGCTGAGCGGCGGTACCTACGACAGCAACCTGAGCTTCATCCAATCACTCACCGAAGCGGCCAAACTGGTGCCGAACGCGGTGGTGCTGGCTTCTCTGCCTGATTCAAATAGTCAGGCCGGCGGTCCACGTGGCCTCCAAGTATTGTTGGCGCTTGAAGCCGTTTTTAACCGCGTGCAGGCACTGTGGAAGACGGTTTCTCCGCAAGAAGCGTTTGAGATCGTCCGTCGGCGCTTGTTTGAGCAAATTCGCGACGCCCAGGCCCGGGACCAAGTCTGTCGGGCCTTTGCTGATGCTTATATCGCCGAAGGTTCCAAGGTGCCACAGGAAACGCAGGAGGCCAGGTATTATGATCGGATGGTTCAAAGCTATCCAATCCATCCCGAGGTGTTCACGCAACTTTACGAAGAGTGGACCACTATCCAGAATTTTCAGCGCACACGCGGCGTGCTGAAACTCATGGCAAAGGTGATTCACCGCCTGTGGCAGGACAACGACAAGGACCTGATGATTCTTCCAGGCAGTCTGCCGCTATACGATGGCAGTGCCCGCAACGAATTAATCAACTATCTCAGCCCCGGCTGGGATCCGGTGATGGACCGTGATATTGACGGTGAAGGCGCTGAGACAACGGTTTTAGAGAAGAAGGAGCCGCGCTTCGGCTCCGTGCAGGCCGCCCGGCGTGTGGCGCGGACGGTGTTCCTCAGCAGCGCCCCATCTTCGGTGAACACAAAAGCCGGAAGGCGTGGTATTGACCGCGCACGGGTACTGCTCGGCTGTCTTCAGCCCGGCCAAACATCCTCGCTCTACTCCGACGCTCTCAATCGCTTGGCGGATCAGCTTCACTACATGAGTTCATCGGGCGACAAGTCGCAGAGCACGACCCGCTACTGGTTCGACACCCGCGCCAATCTTCGTCGCGAGATGGAAGAGCGAAAGAAACGGTTCGAGGACAAGAACGAAGTGCGCGGACGCATGGCGGAGATCGTCAAGAAACTCGCCGCTGGGGCGACCTTCTTCGAGGGCACGCACATCTTTACACTCCACTGTGATGTGTCCGACGATAGCGCGCTGCGACTGGTTGTGCTGGCACCAGAGCAATTTTATTCCAAGGAGGAATCACGCCTCGCCAACGAGGCTGTGCTGGAATACGTGCGGAACAACGGCACAAGGCCGAGGTATCGCGGCAACCGTCTGCTCTTCTTGGCACCTGACCATGGAGCGTTGACGCGCCTGCGCGACTGCATTCGCGTGGCTTTGGCATGGAGTTCCATTGTCGAGGATGTCGCCGCCATGCGTCTGGTGCTGGACAATCTCCAAGCGGAGCAAGCCAAGAAGGAACTCAAGGGCGCCGAGGACGTGCTGCCGCGGGTCGCCCGCGAGTGCTACAAATGGCTGCTGTGCCCGGTGCAGCATGCGGCTACGGATGCGAAAACGACAGCCGTCGAGGCGTTTCCGCTGAACACGAGCGGTTCTGCCTTGGGGAGCGAGATCGAGCGTATCTGTCTGGAAAACGAGCTGGTCATTGCAACCTGGTCTCCCATCCACCTCCGGGCCAAGTTGAAGGACCTCTACTGGAAGACTGACAAACCGGCGTTTGGCGGCTTGGCGTTCTGGGAAGACACCATGCGCTACCTGTACCTGCCGCGTCTGAAGAGCCGTGGGGTTCTGGAGCAAGCCATCGTGAAAGGCGCGGCCAGTCGCGATTTCTTTGGCACCGCCTACGGCCAGACCGGCGACCGGTTCGATGGGTTCAAATTCGGAGACGCGAACATCCAACTCGACGACACGCTCCTGTTGATCGAGCCGGAAACAGCCAAGGCGTATGCGGTGGCGCATGCGCAGGCAGCGCCAGCAATGTCCTACGTTGCAAGCAAACCTGGTCATGGCGCGGGACAGATCATGCAGACGAGCAGTGAGACGTTCGCAGGTGGGCCGAAGCAGCCAGCGTCCGGGCCTGTCTGCAGAGCGTTCATCGGGACGGCGGAGGTGAATGCGGCCACGGCAAAAATGCGCCTCGTGCAGATTGCCGAAGAGATCATCACCCTCTTGACCAGCGATCCGCAAGCCACGGTCAAGGTCAGCGTCGAGATCGCGGCGAGTTTTCCGGAGGGTGTCTCCGACCAGATCAAGCGATCCGTTTCAGAGAATGCCACGAGTCTGGGATTCAAGAACAAGTCGTGGGAATGACAATGGTTCACGCAGAATGAACAGCGTCATAGGAGCATCGGGATCAGCCATGAAAATACCAAATAACCACGCATCAGACGCTGCCGCCCTGTAGTCCGCGATCACCGTGACACCTCCGCATATGCGACACGAGGCACAAGGGCTGACTCTGATGAGTTCATCTCAAGGTGAATGTGGGGAGTCGTCTCTTTCCACGCGGATGCGGTAGAAGGCGGCTGGGTTGGTGGAGGCGGCATCGATGTGGCTGTTCGTGATGGCTGTGTCGGATTCATGGGTCAGGATCGCCTGCCAGATCTGCCCGGTGCCTTGGAGATCATAGCTCCGCTCGATGAATTGCCGCGACTTGATCCCGCCCTTCCAGTCGATCCGGAAACCGTTCGTGGTATGTTCTACGGCAGTGATAGTAAGAACCGAGTTCGCATTCGTCGGATTCGTGTCGGAATAGTACTCTTCCCATGTTGCCAGACCGTCCTCATCCGAATCCGCCAACGCAGCCGCATCGAACGCGTTGGTGATGCCATACTGTTCCATCCACCATATCGGTACTCCGTTTGTTGCCGGGAACGGTTCGATCGCGAACGACGCGTAGCCCCGCGCGGCATGCGCCCAGTAGCCGGAAAGGGCGCCGTCGACACCGTGAAACGATTCTTCGGTTAGCAGGAATACGACCTGGTAGTCGCCTGGTTGGAGATAGACCTGCTCCGCAGGTAAACGTTCCCATTCTCCGAAAATCTCTGTGGTGGACGCACCGTAATCGTTGGTGTAGGCAGGATGGATCGCCGGATCAGGGTTGAACGTCAGTGACTTCAGCGGGCCGTCGCTCGCGGTGCGGCCGGTCTGCGTGGTTTTCCAGAGCACGTGATAGCAGCCGAGCACGCTGAACGGGACCTCTGCGCAGCCGTTCCCGTCGGTGATAAAGTAGTTGAAAACGCGATAGCTGGTATACTTGTAGTTGCGGCTCGTCGGACTTGTCGGATCCTCGATATCTCTCCGCGCGAGATAGCTGATGTCGTTCGGATTCGGCGATGAGCCGTCACCCTTGGTGTTAAGATTCCAGCCCGCATTCCAGCCGGAATCCCATTCCTGTTCCCACCAACGTCCAGTGAAACCGAGTCTTTCGTTCGATTCCGACGCGCCGTCGGGCCAACCTTCAAGCTTGAACTGGTATGCGAAAAACGGTTTCAGATTGGTAGCCGTCAGCGTGCCCTGGAGGATCGTGCCGGTGGGTGAGTAGCTGACCGTGATCTCGGCCTGGGTATAGTTGTAGCTGGCCTGGTACGTTTCGCTGTACGCGTTACCGGAGACATCCTTCCAACGGAAAGCGCCGCTTGGCTGTCCGGTCAGCGCCACCGACGCCGCGCCCGCGACGCCCACTAACCCGAGAAAGAGACACCCCAGCACCGAGCCCGCGATCATTGTTTTCATGTCACCAACATAACACCAATCCGATCCCTCAGCAACCCTGCGCAGCAGGGCCCAACAAGTCCACATTATCGGAGCTTCCGGGTTTGTGGGGGGATTTGTCATTGAAGATTGTGAAGGGATACACGCATCCAGATAGAGCGCCGATTCCTGACTTCCACTGCGTGCTATGCGTCTTGGCGAGCACTATTCTCCCTGTTTTCCTCGCAAAGCCGCCAAGGTCGCCAAGAGGATCAGAACCCGCTCGTTTGCGGCGATCTTGACGTTTCACCCGGTTTCGGCCAAACTCCTCATCATGACATCACTGCTCCAGACCGGTTCCGGCATGATTTCGGCCTATGCGTGTGGGCCGTTACCGACCGAAAAGCGATTTCTTATCAATAGAAACTCCGGGTGAAATAAAGAATATGGAAGCGTTTCTCGTGTCGACTGGCGTTGTGGCTTTGGCAGAAGTGGGCGACAAGACCCAACTGCTCGCTTTTATATTGGCGGCAAAATTTCGCAAGCCTGTCCCGATCGTCTTGGGCATCCTGATCGCGACGCTGATCAACCACGGTTTCGCCGGCGTTCTCGGGTCGTTCATTACTTCTCTGGTGGGACCTGAAACTCTCCGCTGGATACTGGGGCTGTCTTTTATCGCCATGGCCGTTTGGACGCTGATTCCCGACACGTTCAACGAGAAGGATGCGCATCTGGCGAAATTTGGGGTGTTCGGAACCACCGTGATCGCGTTCTTCCTGGCGGAGATGGGGGACAAGACGCAGATCGCCACGGTGGCTCTCGCGGCCGAGTATCACGCGCTGGTATCCGTCGTGGCCGGGACCACGGCGGGAATGATGCTTGCCAACGTTCCGGCCGTCCTTCTGGGCGACCGCATGGCCCACAAGATCCCGATCCGGGTGGTGCATGCGATCGCGGCGGCCATTTTCGCTGGGCTGGGCGCGGCCACACTCTTCGGTGCGGGGTCCCGTCTCGGTATCTGAAACAAACTGACCATTACGGCTTCGGTTTGACAGCAATCGCTCCTTCTGGCAAAATAATCCGTGTGATTTTGCATCGGAATGCCATTGTGGCGGGTTTGGGGCAGACGTGCGTGCCGGGAAAGCGCGATCTCAGATTACGTTATGGACACTCAAGAACAATCGGGTGCGTTTCAAATTCCTGGATTTGAAATGCTGGAGAGGCTCGGTGAGGGCGGCACGGCTTTCGTCTGGAAAGCTCGCCAGATCTCGCTCGACCGGATTGTCGCGGTCAAAGTCCTTTCCGCCCAGTTCAAGCAGGATGCGGCCGATGTCCAGCGGTTTCAAAGCGAGGCGCAACAGACTGCCAAACTCAAAAACGTCGGCATTGTCCAAGTCTACGACGCCGGCGTGGAAAATGGCATTTATTACATTGTCATGGAGTATGTGGCGGGCTATACGGTGGGCGACTGGATCCGCCGTAAGGGAGCGCTGGGGGAGTCGGAGTCCCTGCAAGTTTGCGAGCACGTGGCAAAAGCGCTGGAGTATGCGTGGCAAAATGCCGGTATCATTCATTGCGATATCAAGCCGGACAATGTCATTATAGATTCAGACGGCAGTGTGAAGGTGGCCGACCTGGGTCTTTCACGTACGATCAAATCCATGAGCGCGTCTGTGGCGGACGGGGACATCATGGGAACGCCGGCCTATATCGCCCCTGAACAGTTCATGGGCGTGCCCGACCTCGACTGCCGGGCCGATATCTATTCTCTGGGCGCCATGCTTTATCAGATGGTGACCGGAAAACCGCTTTTCGAGGGACATCCCGACGCCTTGATCATGGAGATGCAGGTTTCGGATACGGTGCCCAATGCACGGGATGTCAACCCGAAGATCTCCATCCACCTGTGCACGTTGATTGAACGGATGCTGGCGAAGAATCGGGATGCCCGGTATCGCGACTGGTCTGCCGTGCGCGCGGACATGGTGAGAATCCGAAACAGGGGGATGCTCATCAGGCACGCGATTGAAGGAGGCAGCACCATGAGGTCGCCCTCCAGACCGAAGCCCTCGGTCATTCCGCCGCAGGTCACCGTCGAGCCGCAAAAACCGGGTTTGCCGCTTCCGGTCATCAGCGTGGTGGTGGTGGTGATGGTCGCGGTGGCCAGCGTGGTATTGACGTCCCAGTCGCGCAAGCAGGTGCGCGTCATGCCTCCTCCGCGTGCCGTGTCCCCGCGCGTGCAGCCGCGCGCGGTCCAGCCGCCGCACAACACAACAGCCGTTCGTTCGGCGGTGCCGAAGGCGCAACGAAATCCTGTGACGGAAGGGGTGGTTCCGCCCCCCCCGACGCTTCAAGAGGAAGCGGCGGATCGTCGGAAACAAGCGGCCCTTGAGGATGCCCGGCGCCGGCAGAGCCTGCTGGCGGAAAACAAGATGTCGAATCTGCTGGAGCGCCTGACACTTGAACTGACAGCCGATGGCGTGGGGCCAGCCCTCCTGGCCGTTCATGACGCATCCGAGGATCAAGATCTCGCGCTGAAACGGGAGACGATCAACACGGTGAAAGGGCTGTTGGAAGACGCGGCCAATATGGATGCAAGAATTATCGAGGGATTTATTGCGGATCAGGGTCGGGAAATTAAAGTTCACCTGACCAGCGGCGTCACGCAGCTTACCATTGTGGGCGTGAAAGACGGCAAGGTTTCCTGCCTGAAGGCGATGAAAACAGGCAGTTCCGTTTTCACGGTCCCGCTGACTTTCGAAGCGCGGGATTTGGCGGTGCGCGAGAAAATCGCGCGCATGGGATCGGAGGACTCCCCTCCGGTTGCCTTGATAAAAGGACTCTTTGCCTGGCAGGCCAAGGCCTATCCCCATGCGCGCCGGTTTTTCGCATGCACGCATCCGCTGCTGGCGGATCGACTGGTTGCCTGCGTGGTCGCCGCGGAAGCGAAGCAAGTCGAGGACGCAACGCGAGAGGTCGCGCCTCAGATCGTCGCGCAGGATGTGGCCGAGCCGGAGGTGTTGCCCGCCAACGACGTTCCGATCAAGCCCGCGGCGCTTTCCGCGCAACTTGCGGCCCTTGAGGGAAAGACGGATGCCATTCGAGACTTTCTGCTGGATCGGAATCCCGGCTTGCTCACACGGGAATGCAGCTTTACGGCAGACACGGCCGGGAAGGTGTATCGGGCTGAGATTTGGTCCGGCAATCTGGTGAACATCGGGGGCCTCGCGGCCTTTCGGGATTTGAAGGAGCTTGTCTGCGGCACGCGGGGAGGTGTGAATAAACTCGCCGACCTGTCAGCCCTGAGGGGTCTGCCGCTGGAGTACCTGTACGTTGAATCCGCGCGCGTGCAGGATCTCTCTTTCCTGCGGGGGATGGCCCTGAAGCGGATTGCCATTGTCAATTGTCCGCTGACGGACCTCTCGCCGTTGAAGGACATGACCTCGCTGGAAGAGCTCCTGCTGAGGGGCACGGAGATCAAGGATCTCTCGCCGCTCAAAGGCCTGAAGATCAGGCGGCTGGATTTGGCCTCCACGCGGGTGTTTGATCTTCGACCGCTGTCCGATCTGCCGCTGGAGCATCTGGATATCAGCAATTCGCAGATCAAGGACATTACGGTCCTCAGGACCATGCCCTTGCGCAGCCTGAATTTGGCCCGCTCCCGAGTATTCAACTTCTCGGCGCTCAAAGGCCTGCCGTTGACCAGTCTAAACGTGGAGGGGACACAGTTCAGGGATTTACGACTGCTCACTGGCATGCCGTTGAAGTCGCTTGCCATCGGTAATATCGACGTGACGGATCTGGCAAGCTTGAAAGGGCACCAATTGGTCGAACTCTCCCTGGTCGGTTGCAAGGCGCGGGATTATGCCGTACTCAAGGATATGCCGATGCGCATTCTGAATATGAACGGGTCCAAAGTGGAAGACCTGGCCTTTGTGAATAACATGCCCTTGGATAATCTGGACATTTCGAACACGAAGATCGCGGATTTATCGCCGCTGAAAGGCCGTCCGTTGAAGTCGCTGCAGATCAACAACTCGCAGGTGAGGGATCTCCGGCCGATTGAGGGGATGGCGCTCACGTTTCTGAGCTGCCAAAATGTGCCGGTGAGGAATTTTGATCCGTTGAATAAGATGCCTTTGACGAGCATTGTGATGGATGGGCCGACTGAGGCCGCAAGAAAGATTTTGCGGACCATGCCGAATCTGAAGTACGTGAACGGGAGAGAATACGAGCGCTAGCGCCCTGCGCCGAAAATAACGTTGCCAAATTTTTTACCACGAAGGACACGAAGATCAGGGGCTCAGACGGTTGTGTGCCGGCGTCGGCCCAATCGTGATGTCTGGCCACATTAATCCCCGGGAGGAACCGCGATGCTGAATTTCAATGTTGACCACGCCACGTGTACGAAGTGCGGCCAGTGCGTGCGGGATTGCCCGGCAGGGATCATCGAGCAATCCGGAGCGGATGTGCCCTTCATCCGCCCGGAAAACGAAGAGAGCTGCATCCGGTGTCAGCACTGCCTGGCGGTTTGTCCGTCAGCGGCGGTTTCCATTTTCGGACGTGATCCGGCCAACAGCACGCCGCTGGTGGACGGATCGTTTCCGACGCTGGAGAAGATGCTCAATTTGGTCCGGGGGCGGCGCAGCGTGAGGCAGTATCGGGATGAGAACGTGGATCCTTGTCTTCTACAGCAGGTGCTGGCCGCAATTGGCAATGCCCCCACGGGGGTCAACCGGATGGGGCTGACCTTTACGGTGATCGACGACAAGGACGCCATGCAGCGGTTCCGCGTCCAAACCCTTACGGCGCTGGCGGAGGCGTTGCAGGCGGGT
>Ga0268277_1001934_pt1 | contig 12822 bp, 9 predicted proteins | sample saktaG_5_FD_190132 | JGI IMG/M metagenome (GOLD analysis project Ga0268277, IMG submission 190132) | Saline water microbial communities from Sakinaw Lake, British Columbia, Canada - sak_2010_1_5_50m | ecosystem: Environmental > Aquatic > Non-marine Saline and Alkaline > Saline ...
AAGCCATTGAGCAAGATGACCAAATCTCCTTTGTCGAAGAAACAGAAAATACGAAAAATGTCGCTACCTACTTTGATTCTAATTTCGAATAGTCCATCAGTTCCTTCAAGGTGTTTGAAAAATTTCTCAGGAACCATTTTTAATGATCTGACAAGACCAATTACCCAGTCAATTTTGCTCTGAACTGCAGGTTTTTGAGCGTCATAGAACTCCCAAAAATCATCACCATAGACGTAGGTCCTTCGCATATATATTTCATCAACGCAACAAAGTTACCTAAATAGGTAACACAAAGCAAGTTTTATTTGAATTTTTCTCAGCAATTTTATCTTAACAAGTCCGAGGGTGATTATATAAACGAAAAGCATGGCCGCCGGAGGCGGCCGAAGGTGGGGGCGGGTGAGTGGCGCCGGAGGCGCCGCGAAGCGGCCCCCGTAGTGGTTGGAGTTTTGGTGGAGGCTGGCAAGCCAACCGGTGGTGCAAGCACGGGTTGGCGGTGGTGTATGCTGGTGGAACCGCTGGAGGTTTTGGGATGGGGTTGACCAGAGGCTTGGGGATTCAGATCAAGAGGCGTGACGAGTCCGGGGATATTTAACATAGTGCCTTTATAAGACAAACGGGGTTCAAAGTTGGGATTGGATGGGGGTCGGATGGGTTAAGCCAGCTGGGGTTTCTGGTTGCTACCAGTTGTCGCAGCCCTTTGTTTTATAAAATGCATTATGTTGGATAGACCCGGTGCGACACGCCGGCGAGTAGATAACTGTTTGACTATGAAGTACTTTGATGATTCTTGATCAAACTCTGTGTTCCTTCACAGATAGCCTACCGGCACATGCGATAGGTGCAAACCTTTGGTGTGAAGCTGCCGGGAACAGTTGATCGTACGAATAAATCGTGAGGTTTATTTATCGTCTCAGTATCGGGGACACGATCAATGGCTTGGATGGTATGGTTAACGCATGTGAACTGTCGATTAAACATCGTAATTAACAATAGCGAAAGATGCTGATACGCTATGACCAAAAAAGGTGTGAGGAAAAGAGGAGCTGACTCGGGCTATCAGTTTCCAAGGATGACAACTCCTCCGGTGTACAGACAGAACCGAACCCATCTTGTTATCTATTCGAAACGTGGTAAACCTGTATACTTCTCTTTATTACAAGAGAAAGTCTTTCGCAAGAAATACCGATAAGTATGCAGGCAAAGGAGGGTGAAGAAAGCGAATGCCCTGTTGTAATGACGGGGATACAGATTTAAAGGTTATCTGGCTCGAAAGAGAGCCCACTTTCACCTGGTTCTCTATTACGAAAAAGTTGTAATAAGATTCTAATTCAGGAAAGCAAATGAATCGTAAAAGATGTGCACTTGAAACAGTATGTGTTGCCTGGCAGTTTATTAACTGGGAACAAGTAACACAGCGTGTAAAATCATTACAATCGCGTATCGTAAAGGCAATAAAAGAAGGTCGTCACAACAAGGTTAAATCCTTACAGTGGCTACTAACACACTCCTTTTCTGCAAAATTACTCGCAGTAAGGAGAGTGACACAAAACGCCGGAAAGAAAACGGCAGGCATTGACGGAAAAATCTGGAGAAACCAACGCCAGAAAATGAATGCTGCGAAATCATTGTGTAGGAATGGTTATAAAGCCCGCCCCTTGAGAAGGGTTTACATTCTCAAGAAAAACGGGAAGAAACGACCTTTAGGAATACCAACCATGCATGACAGAGCTATGCAAGCACTTTATCTAATGGCTCTTGACCCAATTGCAGAGACGAATGCAGATCCCTGCTCTTATGGATTCAGGAATAGAAGAAACTGCGCTGATGCGATAGCCAGATGCTATATCCACCTGTCAAGAGACAAGAGTCCGCAGTGGATATTGGAAGGTGACATAAAAGGTTGTTTCGACCACATCAACCATCAATGGTTATTGGATAACATACCCATTGATAAGTCGATACTGAAACAATGGTTAAAGTCAGGATTCGTAGAAGGCGGAAAACTATTTCCTTCCATAGAAGGTACGCCCCAAGGTGGAATAATCTCGCCAACATTAGCCAATATGACTCTTGATGGGCTGGAATATACCATCAACCGGATTTACAGAGAAAAGATCCGGGGAAAGGGTATCACGGTGAGTAACCGGCACAAAATCCACCTGATCAGATATGCTGATGATTTCATTGTAACGGCTGACTCCCCTGAAATTCTACAGGATGTCATTAAGCCAGTCGTTGAACAGTTCTTATCTATCAGAGGATTAACGTTATCGGCCGAAAAAACCAAGATATCCAACATAGAAATGGGGTTTGATTTTCTTGGATAGAATATCAGGAAATATAAAGGTAAACTCCTCATTAAACCGTCCAGAAGCAGTTATTCTTCAATTTCCTCAAAAGTTAAAGGGATAATAAAGAAGAACTTCTCTGCCAAACCTGCTAAACTTATTGTCATGTTAAACCCAGTGATCAGGGGATGGTGTAACTACCACAAGCATGTTGTGTCGAAGAAGACATTCAGCAAGCTGGACAACTACATCTTTAACCTCCTGTGGAACTGGGCTAAACGGCGTCACCAGAATAAGTCAAGTCAATGGGTCATGGAGAAATACTTCCAATCCCAGATGAGACCGAAATGGTCGTTCACCGGTCTACTTGACAATGGCTATCGTGTTACCCTTTATCAAGCATGGAATACACCAATAATCAGGCATGTTTTAATAAAGGGGAAATCTAATCCCTATGATCCCGATTGGGAATATTACTTTACCAACCGGGCTAGAAGGACGATTAGCTTACGAAGTGTATCTTACCGATCCGATTGAGTATTGCCGTGTAATTGATTTTGCATTAAGAGAGCTTGAGCCGTATGCGGTGAAAGTCGCAAGTACGGTTCTTAGGGGACTGGGGCGGGGTGACCCGCCTTGGTTACCCGACGGGGGGGAGGGTTGGCGGGATGGAGCTCTGAGTGACAGACGGTGGCGGTTGGAGGTGGAATGGCTGGTTGCTTGGTGCTGGCTGACAGATACCGGATGCCGGATGCCGGATTCGGGATACGTGATACGTGATTCGAGATATGGGATACGGGATTCGAGATTCGAGATATGGGATACGGGATACGGGATACGGGATTTGGGCTGTGAGATGCTGGATGCGAGATGTTGAATGCTGGATCCTAGATTCTGGATTCTAGATGCCAGATGTCTGATGATGGCTAAGCAATTATGATGGGAATGTTGAATGAATAGCGATTATTATTGGTATTATCCCATTGGGGCTACTACACATTAGCTGTTGTACCCCTGGTAAAAAAAATATCAGCAGTGGCAGTTTCATAACATCATGGTATGTTGACTATCGCCCTGGGGCAGCATCGCTTTTTGCCGTTTACTGATACCAGTTTAGATCATGGCCAAAAATACTGGTGCCCGAATCGTGCTACAGTGACAATACGGCCACTCCTACAGCTGCGAAGGATGAGCAGCAAGGGTGTGGCTGGATTCTGGTTTGATTACGGAATTGATTAGCGAGCCAACCGGTACCGGAGGCAGGGTTCGGTAGGGAGTGCGTGTTGGATTTGGTGAGTGCCCTGCCGGAGGGAGGGGTTGGTATGTGTGATAAATGAGTTTGGTTGGGGACTGATGCTGGATTCCGGATGTCAGATACGAGATATATGATACGCGATTCGGGATTGATGATACACCATGTTCAATGGCAGATTGGGGTTCATTGGAGGTTGCTTCACTTTGTTCGCAATGACAATAGAAGTAATTCAGGGAACAGGGAGGGTATCCTGCCCTGGAGGGAGGGTTGTTTTTTGAAACCCTCCCTTTGATGTGGGTTTATTTTACTGATGTTCTGGTATTTTAGGGAAGGTAGGGATGGTTACTTTACTATATTCTTAGATAATATCATTGATATAGGATATATATAATAAGAAAGGGGATTAATGTTTTTTGGTCAAAACACCCTCCCTACCCTCCCTGCTGAGGGTTATTTAGGCGCTATGTTCTTCGTAATGAAGTTATTGACAATATATTCTTTGGAGGATGTATGTTTAGAATTAGGGATGGTTGGGGAGGGACAGGGAAGGCCAGGGATGGATCCTATTCCTTGATCAGTTTAAAGGAATGGTTGTCGAGGGTGATGATATAGCATCCAGGATTCAAACTCCGGATATCCAAACCTTCGGATCCAAAGGTTCCCTTGAAACAGGTCCGGCCGTTGAGGTTTGTAATTCTGACTTCCGGGGAGGTATTGTTCTTCAAATATATTCTGTTGTTTGAAGGGTTTGGATACCAGGGGAGATCTGCTTTCTGGTATTCTTCAACGATTGTTGAGGAGGATTTTTTCAGGATAGCACCGCCGTAACCAACCACATAACCTGAATTATCGGCAAAGAACCAACCCTTATTGATGTTGTCAGCCATTAGGTGGGTAGAGACTTCCCAGGTTTCACCTCCGTTAACTGTTGAGATAACTAGCCCGTAAGAACCACATGCAAATCCTTTTTGAGAATCAAAAAACATCACCGTATTCATCCAACTGATTGTATTATAGGATATATCTTCCCACGTTTGACCACCATCGGTAGTTTTATAGATTGCTCCGGAGCGCCCGGATAAAAAGCCAATATTCTCATCAAGAAAGTAAACTGACCTCCAGGAATGGTTATGCACCGGACTCATATTAATCCATGTTGTACCCCCGTCTGTCGTTTTATACATCGCGCCATAATCCCCCGAAATGAAACCGATCAACGGGTTCACAAAACAGACTGATCTTAATGAAGATGTGGTCGCAATTGATAATTGAGTCCAGCTATTGCCACCATCAAGCGTTTTCAAAACAGTACCAACATAACCGACAACATATCCAACCTCACTGTCGGCGAAATTCGCCGAAGTAAGCCTATTTGGTGTCCCGCTTGAGATTTCCGACCAGGTGACTCCTCCGTCAGATGTTTTCAGGATCACACCTCCGTCTCCGACAATTATTCCATTCGAACTGGTTGAAAATGCTGTTCCCCAGAAAAGGGATTTTAACGGATGTTGGTGAAGGACCCATGTTAACCCTCCATTCTCTGTTTGGAAAATTGTTCCAGAGTCGCCTACCACAATTCCATGATCTTTATCAAAGAAAAAGCAGTCAGATAGAAAAGCAGTCGTACCCATTTCCTGATTCGACCAGGTTAGACCTTCATCAGAAGAATAAAGCACAACCCCCCATTCTCCGCACACATGGATTCCGACTCCGGAATTAATCGAAATACCGAATAGACCATGCGACCATGGAAGATCTAGCAAAGACCATGTATCTCCGCCATCAATCGTCTTCACCATCGTACCTAAAAGACCGACAGCAAAGCCTGTTGAGGGATTCATGAATTCAATTTCATAGAGATCATCAGTGGTGGGACTTGCCAAGGGGAGCCAGCTATCACCCCCATCAGTTGATCGTAATAGTAACCCGTCAATACCCGCCGCAAAACCTGTTGCATCATCAGGAAACCAAAGTGATGTGATTATGGTTGAAGGAATCAGCGCAACAGAAGACCAATTCATTCCTCCGTCAACCGTTTTATAGATCTCACCCCCATTGGTCGAAAAAAAACCAATCAAAGGAGATGTGAAATAGATAGAATAAATGGCAGAAAGAAATCCAACCGAGTTTATCGACCATGTATTCCCGCCATCCACTGTTTTCAACAGGGTCCCAACTTTCCCTCCTGCAAACCCAAGATCCTGATCATAGAAGAATACACACTCTAAAATATTTGAGGTCCCAGATGGAACTACTGACCAAGTGAGTCCTGCGTCTGTTGTTTTCAGAATCGTTCCACCCGTCCCCACTGTTATCCCGTTCATGTTATCTGAAAAAGAGAGATCATTCAGATGAATATCCTGATCGTCTAACACCACAGACCAGTTAGCACCTCCATTAATGGTGCGGATGATTGTTCCATTGGAGCCTGTAGTTACTCCTGTTGAAGGGCTGATAAACTGAATTGAGCCAAGGCTGTTCCCCTGGGGCAGCGGATTTTGCCAGGACCATTGAGCATGTAAAGAGAGTGTAAGGCAACACCAAACACTTATTGACAAAAATATTGATCGTACCATAGGACGAATTTTAAGTTATTGATTATGGGACACATCGGCTTGCGGGAGCCTGGATTGCATAATTAAAGGGATTCTCCCACTTAAGGTAAGAAGAGAGATTACCGGATCCGGTTTCATAGGTATATTCCATCTGCTCTAACTCATCAAGGGTTATCGAGCGGAAAAGCATCCCTGGTATGAGGTATTCATAACGCTTATAACCGATCTGTGAGATATCCTCACCAACGTACTGGTATTCATAGGATTTAGAAAAAGACCAACCAGAAGCGTGCCAAATTGAATCCAGAACTTTAACCAACCTGTTCTCAGAATATATCAAAGAATTCTTGGATAGATCATGTATAGAATCATTGAAGTCTCTTGTTGCGTATACAATTTCAGAAAGCAAATCACCCTGATATATAAAATCAAACCGCGAAAAGACCTTCCATATTGACCCTTCACAATCCCATCGGGTATATTTGATCAGGTTTTCATTAACATTAAACTCATAGATATACTTGTTTTGAGGAGTCCATCCGGTATCATTTGACAGAAATCGATCAGATTCCATTAACAATCCTCCGGCAAAGTGAAATTCCTCTTTCGCGTAAACATGCCAACCCTGACCTGAACCAACGGCGTTGATTTTTGTGATAAGGCCCTGAGAGTAGGAAAAAGTGGACTTTGAAGACATGACTACCCCGTTACTATATTGTTCTGTGATCATTTCTTGAAGTTTGTCATCCTGGTATGAATAGTGAGTATTTATTGACACTCCGGACAGGGTGTTGGTCCAGACCGAAGCAACGCAGCGTAGGTTGTCAGATTTAACGTCGTCTTTCTTGCAGGCAGGAAATAAAAGAAAAATAATCAATGTGAAGATGGATCCTAAAGCAAAATTACCCGTTCGGATTAAGTGTAACATGATTCCTGATAGACGTATTGTGAACAAAATGATAAGAGAAAACACTTTATCTTAAACAGGGCAAAGATAGGTAATTTGACAGGCAAATATGTTGGTGCAATTATTTTGTACTTTTGGATACTGAATGTGGGTAATAAGATACTATGTATGACAGCTAAAGAAACCGCCTACCATCAATTAGAAATACTCGTTACACGATTCGATGAGCAACAAGAGTCCTACCGTTCTGGTGACTACAACGAAACACTGACCCGGAGAGACTTTATTGATCCCTTTTTTAAGGCATTGGGATGGGATATTGACAATTCACAAGGATATGCTGAAGCTTATCGTGAAGTAATCCATGAGGCTAGAGTAAACGTAGGTGGCGTCACAAAAGCACCCGACTACTCATTCAGGCTTCCGGGAGGAAAGAGACTATTCTTTGTGGAGGCAAAGAAGCCAAGGATCGATATTAAGCATGACATACAGCCAGCCTATCAGATCAGACGGTATGGGTGGAGCGCCAAATTGCCTGTTTCCATCATCACCGATTTCGAGGAGTTCTCGGTTTACGACTGTACCCGGAAGCCATCTCCTACTGATTCGGCCTCCGTATCGCGCGTCAGGTACCTGACCTGGAAGGATTACCTTTCCGAGTTTGATTTCCTGTGGAATACTTTCAGCAAGGAGAGGGTTCTAAAGGGCAGCTTCGATAAATTTGTTCAAAGCGACACGGCCAAGAAAGGGACAGCTACTGTTGACAGAGAATTTCTTCTCTCTCTCGATGCATGGAGGAAAACCCTGGCGGTGGCAGTCTGCAAAGCAAATGCGACATTGGGAGAAGATGAAGTAAGTTTTGCCGTACAGCGACTACTGGACCGACTGATCTTTCTACGCATTGCTGAGGACCGAAACATTGAGCCATATGGAACACTGAAACTTGCCCTTGACCAGACAGATCCATATGCCTATTTATTGAGCCTATTCATCAAAGCGGATGAAAAATACAATTCAGGAATCTTTGACATTCCACATGGTCCTATTACACCATCGCTTCACCTGGAAGCAAAAGTGATAAAGACAATAATCCAGGAGTTATATTATCCACTTTGCCCGTATGAGTTCTCCGTATTATCAGTAGAAATTCTGGGATCAGCGTACGAACAATTCCTGGGGAAACAGATCCGAATTACTGAAGGACACCATATAAAGATTGAAGAGAAACCGGAGGTACGGAAAGCCGGCGGCGTTTACTATACCCCGCAGTATATCGTAGATTACATCGTAAAACAGACTGTTGGCAAGAAAATTGACGGCAAATCACCTGCAGAGATCACCTCCCTTCATATTGTTGACCCTGCCTGTGGAAGCGGCAGTTTCCTATTGGGAGCCTACCAGTACCTCCTGGATCATTACCGAACCTGGTACACCGCTCACAATCAGCCATCCCGCGGTAAGAAGGAACAGCCCCTGACGCCTGAAGGAGATCTTACAACAGCAGAGAAAAAGCGCATCCTGACCGACCATATCTTTGGCGTGGACATTGACCTCAATGCCGTTGAAGTGACCAAACTCAGCCTGCTACTCAAATGCCTCGAAGGAGAGACACAAGCCAGTATTGAGGCACAATTTTCTCTTTGGCATGAAAGGATTCTGCCAAGCCTGGACGAGAACATCCGCAGCGGCAACAGCCTGATCGATCTCGACTATTACGATACGGAACTCGACTTCGGAGAACCAAAAAAGATCAAACCCTTCAGTTGGGAGAAAAACTTTCGGGCTGTATTTGATCAAGGAGGTTTTGATGTAGTGATCGGAAATCCACCGTATGTGAGGCAAGAGCTACTTGGAGATCAAAAAAACTACTTCAAACAGAAATACATTGTTTATCATGGAGTGGCAGACCTCTATGCCTATTTTTTTGAACGCGGCATTGGATTGCTCAATGAACATGGGCTATTCGGAATCATCGTGGCCAACAAATGGATGCGTGCAGGTTACGGCGCACCATTGCGTCGTTGGCTGAAAGAACAACACATCCGGCAGATCATCGATTTCGGTGACCTCCAACTTTTTCATGGCGCCACCACATACCCTTGTATTTTCATTAGCGGGAAAGAATCCTGTGGGAATATCATTGAGGTAACCACCATGAAAACCCTTGCATTTAATTCTTTGGAAGAATATGTAACCGAAAACAAAGACACAGTTCACCAGGCTTCACTTGAGGATAGCGGATGGAACCTTGGCTCCGAAGCCGAACAACAATTGCTGCAGAAGATCCGGGGTGCTGGAATCCCATTGGGAGAATATGTAAACGGGAAGATTTATCGTGGCGTTTTAACTGGACTGAACGAAGCATTTGTCATTGATGCCTCCACCAGAGACAAGCTGATTGCGGAGGATCCGAGAAGTGATGAGATGATTAAACCATTCCTTGCCGGGCGGAATATCAAGCGGTACCAGTCTCCAAAGAGTGACAAATATTTGATCTTCACAAGGAGAGGGATACGAATCAACGACTACCCTGCTATCAAGCAATATCTGCATCAATACAGGAAACAGCTAACTCCTAGACCAAAAGATTTTTCAGGCAGCAAATGGCCCGGACGTAAACCGGGGTCCTATAAATGGTATGAGATCCAGGATGCCGTTGATTATTATGAAGAATTTAAGAAGCCGAAGATATTATTTGCTGAAATTGCAATTATGGGTCAGTTTACAATAGATAACACGCAACACTTTTCTGACACAACGACTTACATATTAGGTTGTGATGATAAATATCTCCTTGGCGTATTAAATTCCGACCTTTGTAACTACTTTTTCTCAACAATAAGTTCATCTATTCGGGGAGGGTTCTTCAGATGGAAAAGGCAATATGTTGAACTTATCCCAATAAAGAAGATCGAGATTGATAACAAAGCAGACAAGCTCATTCAAGATACAATCATCAGCAATGTTGAACTGATGCAGCAACTGAACAAAGAACTTGAGATTGTCAATCTACCTAATCAGCGTGATCAGCTCAAATCCCGGATTGAGTATTGTGACGAGAAGATAAATAAGCTGGTTTACCAGTTGTATGGGTTGACGGAGGAGGAGGTGAAAATTGTGGAGGAATTTCGATGAATATGGATGATATTAACAGGTAACCTGATGAATTTCGAGAGATTTCTACTAATAAATGTTAAAATAGTTGCAAATTAACTTATAAGTGAATAGTTTTGCAGTCATAGAAGCCTTGGATCAACTACGATTCGATAAAGTAGTTTATTATTCGATCCGGTTTCTTGATCACGAGAATGAAATTTCTGAGTTCTTTGATTTCCTGAATCGAATAGAGGATATTTCCAGTGTAGAGACAGATTTGGGAAACCTTTTGCAATGGATTGAGGAGATTGGGGAAAAATATGGCGCTATTAAATCTCGGTTTTTCAGACATGAATCAAAAGATGGAGAAGCATCAGCACTACCCCCCAGTAAGAGTACCATGGAATTCCATGAAATTATTGTTGAAGAACATCTTCGCTTATATTGCTTGGTTGCCAATGAGCACGTAGTTTTTTTGTTTAATGGAGGGATCAAAACGACCAAATACCCAAATGACTGTCCGAATGTTGGAAAATACTTCAACCAAGCCAATTTGCTGACAAGAAAGATTGATGAATTATTCCGGGATGGTTCAATCACCTGGAATGATGAAGGCACTGATATCGTTTTTAACCCTGAGTTAACCATAGAGTTATGATAAAAGATTATCAAGGAGTTGTAGACCGGATTAAAAACCGGACACGTCCGGAACAGCGGATTTTTGTTCAGAAAAACCTGAGTATCTCCCACCAGGTTTCAATGCTGCTGGAGCATCACGGATGGACCCAGAAAGAATTTGCCACACGGCTCGGGAAAGAGCCCAGTGAAATAAGTAAATGGCTCTCAGGGCTTCATAATCTTACACTTCAGAGTATTTCCAAGATGGAGGCTGTACTTGAAAACGATGTCATATTAACTCCACTGGAAGCCTGTGAGAAATACAAAGAAGTTCACTATAAGTATATAACCTTGAAGGTTTTTGCACGCCCAAACAGTGATTCCATTGAGTCCGACATTCAATATCCCGAACATGCTACTATGGAGACAGAGTCTAAAAAGCAAAAAGTCGCATGAAAAAGATCATTCCAGAACTCATAAACATCTTTCAGATTACGCTTTTCAAGAGTATCGTTACTGCTACGCCCGAATACCTTGAAAAGCCAATTAAACCAGGCAATGTCCGGGTAGATATATCTCAATCCAGCGCTTTTAACTTTGAGCAAAAGAATATTCGTGTCCGGTTAGAAATCCATCTGAATGGACTGGACGCTGAGGATCACCTGATTGGAATACAGGGTGATTTTGGATTGGAATTTCATTTTCACATAGAAAATCTTGAAGAATTTACCGAGGAGACTGATGAGATTAAAAAAGTTAACAGTATACTTGGGTCCACATTAATCAGCATTGCTTATTCAACGGCGAGAGGGATTGTTTTTGAGCGGACCCAGGGCACCTTGCTAACTGGGATTATCCTACCTGTGATTGATCCGAAGGATGTGTTGAGGGATGGGAAAGAGGAATTTTAGAGGTTTGTAAACTAAAATAGTGTTTAGTAAGAAATTAATGCTAATTAATCAACTCTAGATAAGGAACAAGTGCATTATGAACTTTAAATCTGGTATTCAAATACTTTTTAGCTAGAGTTTTCAATTTAATGTCACTATCAAATTCATATTCATATTCAAATTGCGATTCTTTAATCTCTCTACCTAAAATTGTCAATGAAACCAAGTGATCAATAAACTCTTCCAGCGTTTCTTCAGATTCAATTTTAATATTAGATTTTTTTGCAAAAGACTTGAGTTCAGAACTAGTTAATATTGATCGCTCTCCCATAAGATTGTACATAAAATCACCCATCTGTTCTATAGAGATACCATTTTCAACAATGACAGACTTGAAAATCCAATTTGAATAATCTTTATGTGCTGATATGAGATCTTCTTCTTCAATCTTAATGTGGCCTCTAGATACAGCAATATTCTTGGCGCTTGTTAAGAAGTAGATAATATCACGAGGTCTTGGAAAGATGCTATTGATAATGAAATCCTTTGAATCAATGCCTTTTACTTTTTTCGAAACGTATTTTTCCCAAAGTTCGCTTGCGAAAACCTCTTTCTCTGAAAGTTGTTCAAATCTTGTCTCAATAATTCTAAATAGGATCTGTGGGTCGTGCCAAACTAATCTGTTGTATTCAATTTTATCTGGTTCGCGAGCAGATTTCATAATGAACTTAAAGATATCACTACGCAAAAACAAAGTTAAATGAAACGAAAACTTAATAGGGCTGTTTCTATAACTTCTGAAATCCTTTGCGATTCTCCCGACTACTCCAAGTAATCCCAATATATATTTACTTAAAATCTCGAGATTATTGTCTTTCTTCCAAGATTTGTCAAGGTTATCTATAAGAACAACTAGCTTTCCATTTTGTCTTACAATATTTCTAATATGTTGACGAAGATCCAAAATTACTTGATCATGTAATATTTCTGATATCTTAATTCTGAATTCGCTTTGATTTCTAGCTTTAATATTTGACAAATCTTCTAATTCTTGCTCTAGCCTAGTTGAAAAATCGGTTAGAATGATTTGCTCGTTGTCAGTAACATATTTTATAAACTCCCTCTCAGTATCACCCAAAGCATATAAAGGTTTGGTTTTAACAACATTATATAATGATTTGGCTATCTCGGAATAAATCAAAAATTTCCA
>Ga0268277_1001936_pt1 | contig 12819 bp, 7 predicted proteins | sample saktaG_5_FD_190132 | JGI IMG/M metagenome (GOLD analysis project Ga0268277, IMG submission 190132) | Saline water microbial communities from Sakinaw Lake, British Columbia, Canada - sak_2010_1_5_50m | ecosystem: Environmental > Aquatic > Non-marine Saline and Alkaline > Saline ...
CATCAAGAGGCTGCGAAGCTGAAAGAGGTGAACCACCTCTAACATGACTTTCAACCGCCGCGCGTAGGGGTGGGTGTCGGTGTGACCGTGGGCGTCGCTGTGGTTGTTAGGGTAGACGTCGCTGTGACTGTTGGCGATGGCGTCAGGGTGCTGGTGGGGGTGTAGGTTGGCGTCGGTGTACTCGTGCTGGTAGCTGTCGGAGTCGCGGTTGGAATGGGCGTGCCGTAGTTCTTCAAGACCAGGGGCAGGAAAACCTCGCCAGATGTCGCTGTCGGCGTGGTCGTAGGTGTCGCTGTCGCTGTGGGCGTCGGGAGGGGGATGATGAGACGAGCGTCGTCCCAGTAGGAATCGTTGTGCTTTACACGCCACTCAGGGGCGCCTTTGGTGAAGACGGTGACGTGGTCAGCTTGAGCCACGGCAGTGATGCTGAGCTCAACCCATTCGTCGTACATGATCACCGGCTCGGACCAGATTATCGCCCCAGACTGCCATGCAGTGCCCCCGAAGGGGTCAAGGCCCACGTAAGTGCGATACTTCCCAGGATCGCGTGACTCGTCGGGATCATCGTAGGTACTGGACCAAACCTGAACCCAGATGGAGAAGGTGACCTCCTCTCCCTCTGGCGCAGGTATCCGCTGATAGAAACCGGCCGTGTGAGTGGAGAAAGTAGTGAAGAACTTCTGGGCAAAACTCCCCGAGCGAACACGCCGCCTTCCGTAGAAATACGCATCTTCTGGTTTGTACTCCGGCCGGTAATTATAGCCATCCTGTCCCGGCACGTTATCATACCAAAGCTCCCAGCCGTCGGCGACGGACAACTCGCCTTTTGGACCCTCCCCTGGGGCATAGGGGTCCACTCTGTTGCTGAAGCTCTGCTCGAAATCGGCGTTCTGCAGGGGATTGACGATGAGGCAGGCATCGTCCCAGTAGGAATCGTTGTGCTGCACGCAGTATTTCGGGGCCGCCCTGGTGAACACGGTCACGTGGTCGGCCTGAGCCACAGCCGTCACCGAAAGCTGCGCGTGCTCGTCGTAGTACTCGATCCCGTTGCTCCAGATGATTTCCTCCGAGAAGGCATCTGTGCCGCCATAGGGGTCTATGCCCACCGAGAGCCAGTATTCTCCGGGAGCGGTTGAGTGATGGGGGTCGGACACCGTGCTGGACCACACCACCACCCAGATAGAGAACTCTACCTGGCTGCCCTCAGGCGCCGCCACTTGCTGATAGAGGCCCGCTGTGTGGGTGGAATACGTGGTGAACATCTTTTGAGCGTACTGGCCAGATCGAACGCGCAGGGGGTCTGGGTGAGCGTAACCGTCCTCCGGTTTGTATTCGGGCCGGTAGTTGTAGCAACCTGTGCCCGGTTCGTTGTCGTACCACAACTCCCAGCCATTGGCCACCGTCAATTCGCCCTTGGGCCCCTCCCCGGGTGCGTAGGGGTCTTCCCTTTGGCTGTACCCATCTTCGAAGCCGGGGTTCGCCAGCAGGTTGTAAGGGCACTCGGCTTGATTTGACAGGGCCGAGCCGATTGTCGTACCTGCTACAGTAAGCAGGAGTATACCTGTGAGGATGCTCATCAATCGCTGTGGCCGCATTTTACACCTCCCCTTTCGGTGATGGGCTTAGTATAGCAGATTTCGAGCTGTTTGGCAAAAGACAGGAAGGAGACTGACAAATGATTATCGCCGTGCTCTCAGACATCCACGACAATATCTGGAAGCTAGAGGAGGTTCTGCGAGGGTTGGGAGGGGCCGAGGAGTTGATCTTCTGCGGCGACTTCTGCGCCCCATTTACCCTGAAACAGATCGCTGAGGGCTTCCACGGCCCTGTCCACGTCGTGTTCGGCAACAACGACGGGGACAAGCTCTTCCTCTCCCGGGTGGCGACCCAAGCCGGGAACGTGACCCTGCATGGGGAGTTCGCCGAGCTGGAGTTGGGCGGCAGGAAAATCGCCGCCACCCACTACCCCGCCATCGCCGCCGGCCTGGCCGCCAGTGACCGCTACGATCTGGTCTGCTGCGGCCACAGCCACCGCGTCGCCGAGGAAAGGGTGGGTGATACGCTGCTCATCAACCCCGGCGAAGTCATGGGCCGCTTCGGCCGCTCCACCTACGTTTTGTACGACACCGACACAGGCGAGGCCACCTTGCAGGAAATCTGAAGTCTCCGCTCGTCTCTCGTAATTCCTTGAGAAATCAGGAGGGGCTGGTCATGTGTTGACCAGCCCCTCCCTCTTTTACAGAAGCTCAAGGAATTCTTCCACGCTCAGATCAGCCTGCTTCAAGATGCTCCCCAGCGTCTTCAGCTTCAGGATCTTATTACCATGAACAGGGACAGTCACGATGGGACTCCATCTGTCGCCTTCCCAGCGATGCAAATAGTGGTGGCTACCTCGAATATTGAATACTTCGTATCCCTTCTTTCGGAGAGCCCTGATGACTTGCTTCCCGCTCACCCTGGGCAGACGAGGCATTACACTGCCACCTTTGCATACTGGACCGTGGTAGGGGCAAGTGTCATCCGTGCTTGTTTTTCCATTGCTTCCAAATACCCTGCGATCGCCTCCTTGGCATTTTGCAGAGCCTCCTCATAGCTATCGCCTTCAGTGACACAGCCAGGCAGGGCAGGGCAGGTAACCGTATATCCGCCCTCCTCGCACTCTTCGAGAATGACCGTGAATTCCATAGGGGTCTCCTCCTTTCCGCTTTCAGCAGTGCACAGGTTTGTCGTCATCCCACTCCTTCCTCCTCGCTGTGGCTTATCTAAATTCTATCACACAATACTTATCCTGGCAAGCTGGGAAAAACAAAGAGAGGCTGGTCATGCGTTGACCAGCCCCTCTTTTACCCTAGAGATCCGGGTTGGTTACTGCAAAGCGGCCCACCACAGCGCAGCCGCAGCCCAGCCATCTATCTCGTACATCTCCAACTTGATGCTGTGTGCTGGCCAGCACCCAGATCGATGTCAACTGAGTGAGTCTCCCGACCATAATGCCACTCATTGATCACCAGACTCCCATCAATCCATAATTGGGCCCCATCGTCGTGAAAGACATTGAACCGATAACGGCCACTGGCGAAGTACAGCGTTCTCGTCCAGCGAGCGGAGAAGTGGTCAGGCTGGATAGCTGGATCCGGTGAGCCACCATACCATTCAAAATCAATGTCAACATCGTCCCTTACCAGAGCAGGGTTTCCGCTCAGAGTCTCATTGTTGTAGTATTCCCCTTCCCAATTAGTGCTCACTGGGGTGGATGTAGGTGTTCGGGTAGGTGTAGGTGTGCGGGTGGATGTGGGGGTTCTCGTTCGTGTGGGGGTAGGCGTGTCAGTGCTTACACTACTGACCGTCTCGATACGGTCCACACAGAAGCCCCAGGCTGTGACCGACCCGTCGCTCGTTAGTTGCACCTTGACCGTGCGCCCCGGCACCGTACCCGACCACACCCCTGAGGAGTAGTTACCAGTGAAGCTGTTGATCTGGTTGTTGTTGGCATCTCGGACATAGACGTAGTCCCATCCGCTCTCCGTCTCGAGGCGGCTGAAATGGATACGCGTCGAAATGGCATTAGTGTCCGGGTTAGTCAGCGTCCAGGTGTTGTTGTAGTTGTCGGGGTACGGATGCGGCGACTCCGCCAAGCAGCCTCCTGGGGGGTAGTTCTTCAGGAGGAGGGGGAGGTAACTGGTCCCTACCTTTAAGATCGTCAACTCGTCGGGTGGTTTTCTCCGATCAGGCACGCCGTCTCCATTGTCATCGAGGCTAAGCGTATAGGTGCTATCATGCGCATCAATCAGCCCAATCGTACTGGGGTAAACCTGCACATCTCGATAGGCTGCACTTACAGCAGCACCGTCATCGCGGGCTAGCGCCAGGCTCAGGTGCATTGTTCCATAATCCATTCCCTTGATGCGCACAGTCTGAGTGGTGTTTCCCGGATAAATCACAATCTTGCCCGCTGAGGTTTCAATTGCTCTAGCATCTGGGATTTCCTGCACGATCGTTCCGTCATCCATGAAACCAACTCGCTGTCCCTGGTTGTTAGTCACGAGCAGATAAACTGGGGATTGAGCAGTGACAGCATTTATCCGCAAACCATTTCGTATCCACTCGTTCACGATCGCGTTGAGATAGTCCAACCAAGATGAACATAGCGGGGTCGGGGAGGTGAACCATGAAGTGAGGTCTACCAGCAGGTTGATCAACTTTGCTGGTATCGTCCCGATCACCGAAAGAAGGTACTGGGCTATCGCCTTGACGCCACAAATTAGATCGGATCCGCAAGCCTGCCATTTCAAGAACATCGCTGGCAAGTTGAGGAGCGCTTGGGCTGCTGCATCGGCCCCTAAAGTCTCAGGAAACACTGCATTTGCCGCCAGCACAAATACCTTTGCTATAGATGCAGCGCAATTCCATGCATTATCAGGATGTGGGTTGATCGTGATCGGCTTGGACAATATGGTATTCCGTAAATTCAACGCGCGGTCAGGCTGGAAGAATAGCTCTAATTCGGCATCTGTTACTGCATTATTGAAGAAGAACACGTTAGTAATCTGAAGGTATTGACTTTCGCCCGGGGCCAGAGCATGTAGTGGCACCAACGAAAGTGGCTGCAATGTTACATAGTGGTACTCTTCTAGCTTACCTACACCAAGTTTTTTGAGCACAACTTGAACAGCGTAATTTCCTCCACCACTAGGTGGTTCGAAACGTACTCCTCCCCTATTCGTGATAGTGAAGTTGATGTAATTGGTTTTAAACACAGTTGGCTGAGCCGGGTTGATGGTGAAATCCGTCAGCACTAGATCGGGTAAAGATGGCGTTGGGGTGCGGGTCGGCGTCCGAGTGGCTGTAGGTGGCACTGTTCCGGTGGGCGTTCTCGTTGGCGTCCGAGTAACCGTGGGGGTCGGAGTGTGGGTGGGTGTGGGACTTACTCCCTCCCACCACAACTGCGCCCCTGCCCAACCTACGTTCTCGTAGTACTCCATCTCCACATCGTGTTGACCGGCCGAGAGCTCGATCTCAGCAGTGTATTCTGTCATTCCCTGATTGTGCCACTGATCAATCAATAGCCAGCCGTCAACCCACAGACGCACGCCGTCGTCGGTGCGGGTATGGAAGCGGTAGCGACCGCTATTGGGAAAGTTCGGCGTACCGGCCCAACGTACAGAGAAGTGGTCAACTGGCAGGATAGGATCAGGTGCATCGTAATTCCAGATAAAATCTATTTGGTCATCGCATCGCACAAGAACGGGCAGTCCTGACAAATTCTGGTTTTCGTAGTACTCACCCCGCCAACGGCTGGGGACACAAAGCAGGTAAATATAGTCGCCCAGCGAACAGGCGTCTACACCGTATGAGGGGTCAAATGAACCATAAACCTCCACCCTATCCCCAACGCGAGCAGCGTAAACTTCGTTATCTCCAAAACAGCCTGCAATATTGCCAAAATTCACCCATACCTCGCCGCTGATCGGCGGACCAGAGAGCACTTCTTCTACCTGGACCCTCATCGCTCCCCAATCAGGCCCTTGGTTGATCTCTCTGATCGTTCCCCGAAATCGGACCTTAACCTCTGCTTCCCCACACCTAGCGATGATGTCATTAATAGCGGCGCCGGTGCCAGTGCCGTTGGAGGCGGTCTCAATGAAAACGCCGTTTGTGGTCGTCGCATAGTATTGCATGATGGATCTGACTGTGGGATGGTGCTCTGGCCAGAATACTGTCGGCACGAAGACTGCCGAAATCTTAATGTTCCGAGCAGCGGCTTGGACCGCCATGTTGTGAGCGTGGACGTCGTCCACGCCGGGGGTAAAGTTATCGTCGAACCCTCCTGGGCGAGCATCGGTCACCAGAATAATGATCTTCAGGACTCCATCCCGGAATGCGGGGGTGAAGTTCACGTTTTGAGGCCGCCCAGCAGCCGGAAGCGCGTTTATTACCGTGTTCAGCGCTTCGTCGGAAGCTTCTGGCTCATTCACACCACCACCGTACACACTCAGCGCCTGAAACTTTTGCGCGGCCGAAGCACGGTTGTTAGCTGCAAAATTCTCCAGGATAGTGATGTCATCGCCGAAGGTCACCAGAGCCAGTCGATAGTCGTTCTCGGACGCCGCCTCGATATTGCCAAGTATCCCAGCCAGTTCCGTCTTCACGTTGTCAATGGCCTCACTCATGCTAGTCGAGTGGTCGACAACGAAGGCTACATCCATAGGTCCGCAAATCCTCGAGGCTTCCCGTAATACCCATTTGATGGCATCAAACTGGATCGTCTTGCTATACTGTTGGCCTTGGTATATGAAATACCAATCTGGAGTCACATCCTCCAAGCGCACATAGTCACTGGTACCTGCATTGAAGGCGTATGTCCCAAGGGAGACCCAGCCGCCGCCAGCACTGGCTATGCTCTGCTGATCGCGCTCAACAATGTAGTCTCCACTGGCAGTGTGGATCTGGTAGCGTGCTCGACCTGTATCTGGCCGATCGGTGACGACCCGGGGAATGTAGGCAAATACTTCCCACTGCCCGCCAACAGGCAGACTGGGAGTCCATGTGGCCCAGTTGTTGACGCTCGAACCTTCCCAAGTATCGGTGCAATAGGTCCAGTAGGCATGCCCATTGTAGGTCGTATCGCCGGATCCAGAATGATACCAACCACCCGATGGCCCGTATCGCGTGAAGCCAGGGTCCAGATCGTCTACGATCACTTCAGTAGTAGATAGCAAGGAGCCATCAGGCGATACCGGTGTGGCTGTAGGCATCTCCGGTGGTGGGGCCGGAGTGCGAACAACGATCTCGTCGGGGGTCGGCTCCCCTGGCCAGCCCAGCACCGGACCGGGATTAATACCGGAAAGACCGATCAATGTGATGACCAACGCAATCGCTACGACCGAGGCGAGGCCAAAGCGCTTCATAAGCATCCCTATTCCTTTTTTCATCGAAGTCCCTTCCGCTGATGATTCTGCTCTCAGGTCAGCCTGCCGAAACAAGAAACGCCAACAGCAGGCATAGAGTTACCCCTGCGTTGGCGCTCGTTTCGGACCACCAATTGCCACTTGTACTTTAGCTTGAGGATTCGTCGAGAGGTCAATGCCAGGCTCCATCGCCATGTCCTCCCGTGCTAAGTCACTTCAATTCTCGTCAGCCTCATGAAGGCGATGTATAGTAAGCTGCGGTAGAAAACCTGACCATATTATACCACCAAAATCGCTCAGACGCAATACTCGGTCTGGCGACCGTCACGATTTTGGGACAAGGCTCTGTTCTGTCTTTAGAGGCCAGGCAAAGCGGCGCTCTGAGCTGGAGACGCCCGCTGACGATGCGCGCTTCCAGGGGTAAGGCGGATCCTCACCTGAGTTTCGGTATTGCTCAGCTCTCCGCAGCACCCGCCGAGGGAGCGAACGTTACTAACAACTCCCCAATGACCCGCTCGATGAGACGAGGCACAGTTTGCTTCTGACGCCTGGCCAGTTCTTCCAGCGTCAAGTAAGCCGGTTCGGGTAATTCGATAAACACGCGCCGCAAATACTCCTCGCGCTCGAAAGCCCGCCACCGTCCTTCCGAGCGCTCCGCATCACGGAAAGCGTCCTCGACCGAAAGCACTTCCTCTTCCGGTTCATGGGGTGCGTATTGCTTGCTCATGGTTGGAAACTATTCTTTTACAGTCCCAAAGACCTGGTCAAAAAACCATTCCTGATCAAGACTTGCCTGCCACTGCTGGTGCCGTCGAACCGACTCGAGACGACGTTGTCGCGGTAGGGTCAGAAAACGAACGGTCTCTACCGGCCCTAATGTCGCCATCAGGGCCTCCAGGCCACGGCGGATCATCTTGTCTTCCGGATAGACGCGACGGGTTTTGGGCATCTTGAGCTTCTCGGAGGTTGGTCAATGGTAACGTGTGATCATATTTCGGGTTAACCACAGTGTACCACAGCTTCCCACATCTGTCAAGCCTTCGTATTTGCTCATAGAAACATTCAGTCCTCGCCGGACGAGGTGCCAGGCACTTCCAACGGAGTCCCCAACGTCCAGGGAGACTGTTCTCAGTGCCGCTTCCTGTGCCAAAGCCATTATGTAAGTGCCCGGCACCTGGAAAACTGAATAGCCCTGGCCGTCGGCCAGTTGCCAGGGAAGATGAAGTAGAGTATAATAGACTTGTGCGCTAACGCCCCAATATCCAATATCTAATATCCCTTTGAGGAGGTCCTTCCATGAGAAAATACTATACCCCTATCGCTACTTTGATTATCTGCGCCATGGTGCTTGGCGGATTCCTGAGCGCGTGCGCCAGAGAGACGCCTACACCGACGGCTACGGCTACCGCTATGCCTGCGCCTACCCATACTCCTGAGCCTACATTCACTCCTGAACCCACTTCTACTCCCGGCCCTACTCCCACTCCCTTACCTCCCGTATCACCGCAGGTGCTGGAGCGGGCGCCGGCCCCAGGCGAGGAGCTGGGCTTGACGGCACCGGTGCTCCTGGTCTTCGACCAGCCGATGGATCGGCCCTCGACGGAGGGGGCGTTCGCGATCCAGCCGGTCGTGGCGGGGAGCTTCAACTGGCCCAACGACACGACCCTGGCTTTCGCTCCGACGGCGGCCTTTCCGCGAGGAGTGAGCTACAAGGTGACCGTGGCCGAGGAGGCCAAGAGCGCCGTGGGCCTGATTCTGGGGGAGCCCTTCAGCTTCCACTTCAGTACGGTAGGCCACCTGGAGGTTACCGAGGTCCAGCCTGCTCCCGATACCACCGAGGTGGGAACCGATGCCCTGGTCACGGTGATGTTCAACCGCCCCGTGGTGCCCCTCACTGCCATCTCCGAGCAGGCGGGCCTGCCCCAGCCCCTGACCTTCGTCCCGCCAGTGACGGGCGAGGGCCAGTGGCTTAACACCTCCATCTATACTTTCCGCCCTGAGGAGGGCTTCGATCCGGCCACGACTTACCAGGCGCGGGTGGCGGCCGGGCTGGAGGACACTACCGGCGGCGTCCTGGCCGAGGACTACGTCTGGTACTTCACCACGGCCATGCCTGCTGTGGTATGGACAATGCCGGCCGATGGCGAGGTTCAGGTGGCGGCGACTCAAGCCATCAGCATCACTTTCAACCAGCCTATGGATCACGTTTCGGTCGAGGAGAGGTTCTCGTTAGTGACAGAGGCCGGGATAGCCATCCAGGGCGGTTTCCGCTGGGATGAGAAGGTGATGGCCTTTGTACCCTCTGCCTCTCTGCCGCTGGAGACGGGCTACGTGGCCGCTCTGGAAGCAGGAGCCAAGGCGGCAAGAGGGGAGGGGCGCATCGCCGAGACTTACTCCTGGCGCTTCACCACCGTTCCTTACCCTTGCATCCTTGAAACCCATCCGACCGATGGCGATCTGCGAGCGGACCCCTATGGTGGGGTGAGTGCCACCTTTGCCGGGCCAATGGACTGGACCACCATCACGCCTAACACGGCCATCATCCCTGAGCCGACCGAGGTCTACACCTACTGGAGCGACTACGATTACAGTTTCTACATCTCCTTCGATATCCAGCCCTCCACCGACTATACCTTCACCTTCGGGGCGGATATAGCCGACCCCAGTGGGAACACCCTGGGCGAAGAGAAGGTGGTGCGCTTCACCACCCGCGATCTGGACCCCTCGGTCTATTTCAGTAACCCTGCCAACGTGGGTACCTACAACGCCTACACCGAGACGGTGATCTATGTTACTTATCGCAACGTCTCCCGCCTGAACTTCGGCCTCTACCGCTTGAGCAGGGAGGACTTCATTCACCTCAACGGCAGCGAGTCCTGGAGCTACTGGGACGAGTTCAGCCCCGACCTGGCGGCCCTGGTGCGCCGGTGGTCGGAGGAGGCCGATGCCCCCCCCAACCAGTCTGGTGTGTTGAGCACCAAAGTAGCCAGCGAAGAGGGAGGGATCTTGGCCCCAGGCCTCTACTATCTGGAGCTCACTGCTCCCGAAGTGCTAGAGTTGCCTTACGGGTGGCCCTCAAGCCAGATCATGGTGGTCTCCTGCCTCAACCTGACTCTGAAGCAGGCGGAGACGGAGGCCCTGGTTTGGGCCACCGATCTGGCCAGCGGGCAGGTCGTCCCCGGCCTGTCGGTAAGTGTGCAGAGCGAATCTGACAGCTTAGCTGAAGGATGGACGGGCCAGGACGGTGTCTTCAAGGCCGAGTTCCCGCCCCAGGATATGTGGGATCCCCTCTTCGTCTTCGCTGGCGAGGGCAATGATTTCGCCGTGGCCCTCAACCGCTGGACTCAGGGCATCTCTCCCTGGGAGTTCAACATCTCGGCTCAGTTCTACAGCCAGCTCTACTCTGGCTACTTCTACACCGACCGGCCCATCTACCGGCCGGGGCAGACGGTTCGCTTCAAGGGCATTCTACGCACCGACGACGACGCCCGCTACAGCCTGCCCCAGGGCGTGGAGAGCCTGGCGGTGACCGTCAGCGACGACCAGGGCAAGGAGATTTATGGTGAGGATCTGCCCCTCAGCGATATGGGCACCCTCCACGGCGAGTTCACCCTGGACGAGGAAGCTGTCCTGGGCTATTACTGGATCAATGCTCAATTTGCTGACCAGAGCTTCGGGGTCGGCTTCCAGGTGGCTGAGTACCGCCGGCCGGAGTTCCAGGTGGGCGTGGAGACTGATCGAGACGCCTACGTGCAGGGGGACGAGATCGCCGTTAGCGCGGTCGCCACCTACTACTTCGGCGGCCCGGTGGCAGAGGCCCAGGTGCACTGGAGCGTCCTCAGCCAGGATTACTTCTTCCCCTGGCAGGGCAAGGGCTACTACGACTTTGTTGACTACGAATGGGAGGAGCGGGATAGCTACTACGGCTCTTTCGGCGAGCTCATCGCCGAGGGCACGGGGGAGACCGACGCGGAGGGCCGCTTCACCTTCAAGGTGCCAGCCGATATCTCCCTGAAGAAGCTGAGCCAGGTCTTCACCATCGAGGCCTCAGTGACCGACATCAACGACCAGCAGGTCAGTTCCCGCACCGAGGCCGTCGTCCACCAGGGCCTGTTCTACATCGGCCTGGCCCCCATGACCTGGGTAGGCACAGTGGGCGAGGAGCAACGGGTCAGGATCATCACTGTGGACTGGGAGAGCGAGCCTGTGCCCAACGTGCCACTGACGGTAACATTCTTCGAGCACAAGTGGTACAGCGTCCAGGAGAAGGCCGACGACGGCAGCTTCTATTGGACCAGCCAGGTCGAGGACACGCCGGTACTGACCACGACGGTGACCACCGACGGCGAGGGTAAGGCGCTGGCCGCTTTCGTCCCTGAGAAAGGCGGAAGCTACAAGGTGGTGGCCGTGGGCCGTGACAAGCTGGAGCTTGCCCTGAGCCCTGTCGAAGGGAACGAGATCCGCAGCGCCACCTACCTCTGGGTCAGCAGCCGCGAGTTCGTAAGCTGGCGACAGGAGAGTCACAACCGCATCGAGCTGATCCCCGATAAGAAATCGTACGCGCCGGGCGAGGTGGCCAAGATCCTCATCCCCTCGCCCTATCAAGGGGAGGTCAAGGCGCTCCTCACCATCGAGCGCGGCCACATCATGAGCCATCAGTTGCTCACCTTGCGGAGCAACAGCGAGCTGATCGAGATTCCCATCCTCTCCGAGCACGCGCCCAACGTCTACGTTTCGGTGGTCATCGTCAAGGGCCAGGACGAAACCAACCCCCTGGCTTCCTTCAAGATGGGCTACGCCAGCCTGCCGGTGTCCACTGTGGAAAAGGAGCTACAGATCACCATCACCCCGGACAAAGAAGGCCACTATGGCCCACGGGAGACGGTTACTTACGACATCCGCGCCACCGATTATCAAGGGGAAGGAGTGACGGCCGAACTGGCGCTGGCCCTGGTTGACCTGTCGGTGCTGGCCCTGGCCGGTACAGGCTCTCCCAACCTGGTGGACTTCTTCTACGGCGAGCGTGGGGTGGGGGTGCAGACGGCGACCAGCCTGGCCCTGTCCGTGGATCAACAGAACGTGCTCTTAGCCGCTAAAGCCAAGGGAGGGGACGGAGGTGCCGAGGCGGCCATGGCGGGCCTGGTACGGAGTGAGTTCCCCGAAACCGCCTACTGGGACCCGGCGGTGCGCACCGACGAGAGCGGCCAGGCCCAGGTTTCGGTGCAACTGCCCGATAACCTGACCACCTGGCGATTGGGCGTCAAGGGCATCACCGCGGCCACCGAGGTAGGGGAGGCCACGAACGACGTGATCAGCACCCTGGACCTTTTGGTCAGGCCCGTCGCTCCCCGCTTCTTCGTCATCGGCGACCAGGCCACCCTCTCCGCCGTGGTCCACAACAACACCGACCAGGCCCTGGGGGTGGAGGTGTCGCTATCGGCCGAGGGGCTAGAGATCGAAGGCGGCACCCAGCAAGTGGAGGTGCCTGCTCACGGCAAGCAGAAGGTCAGTTGGCCGGTGACGGTGGGGGTCGTCGAGGAGACCACGCTCCTGTTCGCTGCCCAGGGCGGGAGCCTATCCGACGCGGTGGAGATCACCCTGCCCGTCTACCACTACTCCACGCCCGAGGTGGTGGCCACGGCGGGCACGTTGGACGAGGCAGGGCAGCGCCTGGAGGTGGTCTACCTGCCCCGGCGCCACGATCCCACCCAGGGCGAGCTGACGGTGCAGCTTGACCCCTCGCTGGCGGCGGGGATGCGTGACGGCCTGGGCTATCTGGAGCACTACCCCTACGAGTGCATCGAGCAGACGGTGAGCCGCTTCCTGCCCAACGTGATGACCTACCGCGCCCTGAGGCAGTTGGGCGTCGAGAATCAGGAGCTGGCGACGCGCCTGCCTCAGCAGGTGAGCA
>Ga0268277_1001937_pt1 | contig 12813 bp, 10 predicted proteins | sample saktaG_5_FD_190132 | JGI IMG/M metagenome (GOLD analysis project Ga0268277, IMG submission 190132) | Saline water microbial communities from Sakinaw Lake, British Columbia, Canada - sak_2010_1_5_50m | ecosystem: Environmental > Aquatic > Non-marine Saline and Alkaline > Saline ...
AAAAAGAGATGTTTGACACTATCTAGGTTATATTTAACCATTTTTATTTTTGACCAAATTTATTAAATCCCCTTCGCTTTCCAGACCCTTTAACCTCCAGGACAAAACTCCTAATCTATAATCAACGCCTTTATCTGTCAATCACAAGTTATATCTAAATTATAAATTTATGATTCGAGTTCTAACTCTCCCAGCGAAGAAATCATTGGAAGTAATACGGGAGAAAATGCTTTGCTAAATAAAGAGATTTTATCGTAAACGGAAGATTCGTCAGTCGGTGGTTTTTCATCTTGCCCTATTTTCTTTTCTTTGAAATACTCAAGTAGCGAAATACCAATTAAAACCATTCCATATTTAAACCGTGCCTCTAAAAGCCGGTGGTCAATTTTTGTATTCCCTTTAATTTCTGTTCCAAGGTAAACATTGTCCATATTGATATAAAAATCGTATCCTTCTTCTCCCGTATCTTTCACTTTTAGGGCATCATCTTTTTGGAAACCATATCTCTCCCACTCTTCTCGTCTTACATCAATCACATTGGGTAGGTCAAGATAAGATGATATCTTTCTATCATCTCCACCTTTTTGACCTGCCGGTTTTTTCCGTGCTCCCTTTCTCCCCTCACGAATTTTATCTGCCAGACCAATCTTTACATATAATTCGTTATCAAAAGGATCAACACGTGACATATCTATTACTTCTACTTTAAATAACAATATCTCTCCAATCTTTGATTCTTTTGGCAGTTGAACAGTAAGTGTCCCTAGACCATTCCATAAATTTAGAGAATAATCTTCTATAAAAGAACCATTAACCCTAATGGCAGACTCGCCTGGTTCTTTGTCTCGATTAAAATAATCATTTTCTGCATCAGTTTCAAATTGAATCCTAAATCTTCTATTTATAGGACAGTTTTTTGGATTATTCTTATTATGATCTTTTGTAATTCTGAAATAAGTAGGAAAATGTTTTCCCTTAAATTCTTCCTGTGCTCCAACATTACTGATTTTAAATGGATTTCTAATTCGAAGTCCCTTTAAGAAGAGACTTGAAAGAGATGGTGATTTTTTAATTATATTTTCTAAAATCTCTGCCAGGGGTTTTGAGTCTTGAAGTTTATTCTCGATATCTTCTCTCCTTCGTTGCTCTCTAAGCGTACGTAATCCTTGATGATTTTTAACGAGATATCCTAGATGTTTCTCAATCTCGTCTTTTAATTCTCCTTCCCTCAATCTATCTCTACTGTTCATAAAAAGATCTTCTCTGGTTCTTCCATCAAGTTTAGAACAATCAACTATTATTAAAATGCTATCAGAGAGATAAGACATGCCCACAGATTTTCTTTCATAGAAAGCTTTTGGCAAAAAGCCATGAGCTTGTCCGTTAACACCAAAAACTATTCCTTCATTTTTTGCATATTTTTCTCTTCGCCCCTTTTCAAAGACATATAAAAGATAGTCCATTTTTTGTCCCCTAACAGTAATTTCGCCAGAGCTTGGAAAATTTGGTTCAAGATTATCTCTTTTATCTTCTTCTAGTCTAGTGCTTAATCCTGAAAGTGTAGTTTCGAGGGAATGCCCTGAATAACCTATCCTCCTCTCCATCATTCTTACTGGTAATGCTATACCCGGTAATAACATGGAGAGTCTATTATACAAATCAAATAGTATATTTGTTCTATATCCCGAAATCTGATATTCGTATAATTTAATAAAAGTCCCAAACTCAAAAGAATCCCCATAGGCCTTAGGATAATCTTGCGGGATTAATGGTAGATTGGGGGACTCAAACATTAAAACACTCCCTTCGGGTGCGAGATATTTAAAGCTAGAATTACGTATTCCTTTTTTTGGATCCTCACGCCTTATAACGGTTAGTCCCCACATATTTTTTGTTTCATCCTGTTCGTGCTTCGCTATTTTTTGATCCCTTCTAGAAATTATGAGTTGCAGATTATATTTTTTACTACAAAATTGTAACACACCACTACCGCCCATACCAAATTTACCCTGTACAAAAGGAATCTTGATTTTATTATTTTTAGTAAGAGTCAAAAAGGTTTCTGGAATTTTTTTTGGAGTCTGACCTTCGCCAAAGTCTATAATTGAATAACAGGGGTTCGACTTCTCCCCAGTTGCCACTAATGTTATATTTTGGGCAAGTTTAGTTCGTGCTGGAGCATCAATACTAGATAATTTGCCATAATATATTCCAAAAAATTCTTTTTGAGCTTTTGCTATAGTTTGTGGGGCACTTGGACCGTCGGGAACTATGCCGTTTCTCAAACACTCACGCATTAGTAATGCGTCTACTGAATTAATAATTTTTTCTACAACGGCGGTATCTGGGCTACTTTGTTGATTCCCGATAGTAGCAAAATTGTTTTGGTTATTATCATAATCTGCCCAGGCAGATGGATTATCCCAAAGATTCGCCTTGTTTAATATGTCAACAACCCCTTTTTCGTTATCTGTTTTTGCGAGAGATATAGCTAAATTTTTGATTTCGTTATTTTTCATAGTTTAAATTTCCGTTCTCTTAAAAAATGGAAGCGTGATTTGACTTCTTTTAATTTCCGCTCAATCTCTGCAAAAATCTTACTAATTTCTTCTTCAGTATAAACATAGGCACTCCGGTTTGCACAATTACCAAGAACTTTTAATTTTTTCAAAACTTCATTGGTTCTATAAGTAGCCAACCTCCTAAATCTTTCTCTTTTTTGATTTTGATTTTTTTGAGACATAATAATTTTTATGTTATAAATATGAACTTATTATCGTCAGGATAGCATATCCGTATAATATTGTCAATGCCCTTATTTGTGGATAATCAAAACAAGGCCCAATAACGGCCCTGTTTCGTATCTTTCAGACCGGGGAACGGTCGTTTTCACGTATTTACTTGGCTCGGGGGCAGGGATTCGAACCCCGATTCTCAGGACCAGAACCTGATGGCCTGCCATTAGCCGACCCCCGAATCAAAACATTAGAACATTAGAACATTAGAACAGAAAACTAACCTGTGCAAAGTTTGAGGACGGCTAATTCAATTGGTAATTGAGGGATGGGGCTATAGCCAAATTGGGCTTTAGTTTTAATAAATCCTTCAATAATTTCTATCAATCTTTCTAAATCAACTGTTTTGACTAGTTTTTCCGCTTCTTTTAAGTTTGATTCGTCTTGTTGCCAATACAAATCATCATTAATCGCTCCTATTTTTATTAAAATCAATTTTCTTAAAAAAGATATTAAATCACTCGAAAATTGTTCTAAATCAATGCCTTCGTTCATAAGTTGATTAACCAAAGCAACTGCTTTACTATCTTTCTTCTCAAATATCATTTCCAAAAATTCTATTATCAAATTGGTCTGAGAAAGCGGGATAACTAAAGAAGCCTCTTCTAATGTGATTTCTTTACCACCTAAGGCAAAAATTTGATTGAATAAGCTTTCGGCATCACGCACGCAACCCTCAGAACGAACTGCAACGGATTGAAGCACTTTTTTGTCAATCTTTATTTTCTCTGCCTTCGCTATTTTCTCCAAACGATCAACAATTTTCTCTAAAGAAACTTTTCTAAAGTTAAATCTTTGGCAACGGGAAATAATAGTATCTGGTATTTTATGAACTTCAGTAGTTGCCAAAATGAATATAACATAAGATGGTGGTTCTTCTAATGTTTTTAAAAGAGCATTAAAGGCCGATTTTGAAAGCATATGCGCTTCATCAATTACAAAAATCTTGTATTTGCCAATAGTCGGTGGGATGCGACTATATGAAATAATATTTTCACGAACATTATCTACTCCAGTTTGAGAAGCAGCATCCAATTCAACTAAATCTCCAAATCGTCCCTCATTGACCGAAGAACAAACAGTGCATTTATTGCAGGGCTCACTTTGTCCCTTTTTCCTATTTAAGCAATTTACAGCTTTAGCCATTAAACGAGCAGTGGTGGTTTTTCCTAACCCCCGAGGACCAGTAAATAAATAGGCATGAGCAATTTTATCTGTTTTAATTTCATTTTCTAAAATATAGATAATGTTGTCTTGCCCAATTACTTCTTTGAAATTTTTAGGTCTATATTTTCTGTAAATAACCATAAATTCTTTAGTTAACTGATAATTTAGATCTTTTTATAATTTGATCTTCTATAATTTTTCTATCTTTGCCATATTTTAAGCGTGACAATTCTTTGATAAGTTTAGCAGATTCTGGATTAGCTGATTGAACTCCAGGAACATCATTAAGGGGAACAGCAGCCATATTAAATGCAGGAGGATTAGCATTATCAATCAAAAGCTTAACAAAGGCATTGTACTTTGGCATATTCAAAAAATCATATTCATTAAATACTGGAGCAAACTCTTTGGTCAAAGCTTCAGCATCATCAACGCCCACTCTATAAGCAACTTTAGTGCCCACGTTTCCAAAAATAGAATCCTTAAATTTTGTATCACCACCCTTAACCAATTGTCCAATATATTGATGAGCCATAGTTAAACATAAACGATATTTTCGTGCTTCAGATAAAATAATCTGCATACTGTCTGTTAAAAAATTTTGAAACTCGTCAATATATAAATAAAAATCTTTTCTTTCCTCTTCTGGCATATCTCCTCGGGACAGAGCGGACATTAAAATTTTGCCCACAATAATCATACCTAATAAATAAGCATTTGTTTCTCCTATCTTCCCCTTGGACAACTTGGCTAAAATAATTTTCTTGTTATCCATAGCATCTCTAAAATTGAGACTACTTTTTTGTTGAGAAATAATAGGCATTAGAAATTCATTTGTTAAAAATGGAGTCAATTTGCTGGTAATATAAGGAACCATATTTTGCAAAGAAGCCTCCCCTCCCGCTTTCAATGCTTGCTTTTCCCAAAATTCTTTGACCATTGGCGTTTTGCATTTTGATAATTTATATTTTCTAAAATCTTCATCAGCCAACACTTTGGGAACTTCCAATAAAGTAGACCCAGAAGCGGGGTCATCCATTATTAAATGGCAAGCATTTTTAAAATATTGTTCAAACATCGGACCTCCGGTTTGCTTTAAATCATAGAGTTTATCAAAGATATTCATTACCTCGTTAATGACAAAAGTTTTTTGTTCTGGAGTGTCATATTCCAACATATTTAATCCCAATGGCCTAGTTAAATCTGTGGGGTCAAAAAGAATAACATCTTCCGCCCTATTTTTGGGAATCCTTTCTAAAATATGTTCAATGGCGTCTCCATGAGGATCTATAAAACAGGCCCCTTCGCCATTAGCAATATCCTGCATTGCTAGTCCTTCGGCAAACCATGATTTTCCAGTACCAGTCATTCCCACAATATACATATGACGGCGACGGTCTTCTCTTTTAATTCTAATTTCTTTTTTCTCTCCTCTATAAACATTATATCCCATAAACAATCCCTGAGACGGGATATTGATAGGTGCTGGCGCTTTTTTAGCCATTAACCACCGAATATTAGGGGTCTCAGTGGTGGATAAAGGAAAATGATAAATGCTAGTCATTTCCTCTGAATTCAAAATAAAAGAACTTTTGCTGTCCAAAAAGCGATAAATAAAATTCTCTACAGTTAATTTATTGCCCTTAACCACCTTAAAACCGTTGCCATATTGATAATCAGTGTATTGAGCGAATGCATTTGTAATATTGTTAAGATAAATTTGGGCTTTTGCTTCATTTTGAGCTGAAACAATAATTCTAATATTTACATCAAACCCAGCTTTACTCGCCTTTTCTTCTAAAGATTTCACAATCTCTTGCTCCATTGGAGATAATTGATGTTGCTTTTTCTGATTATTTTTAATGGCATCATCTTGTTTTTGTGGTACAAATGATTGCCATAAAATCTTAAAAAATTTGGAGATTGCACTGGCTCCAATTATGCTTAAGGCCTCAGACAATTTCTTGCCTTGCTGCATTTCTGAAGCCACTTTAATTCCCCTATTTCTCCATCCCGGAGTAGCTGAACGAGCTACTATTTGGATGACCGCAGCATCTTCTTGGGCAATCTTACTAAGGGAATTAGTAATAGCATTCAAAAAATCAGTTTCTAGTTTCAAATAAGTTCTAATTGGCAACATAGAATTATTCTTAAGAACCAGAGAAGCGCTTATAGTTTTACCTTGAGGCAAAAATATATTGTAATCATCAACTACATCAATTTGGGCTGAAGGATATTGAGCCTGAAGCTGTTGTTCAAAGAAATTTTGTAAATATTGAGGAACTATGGCATAAAAAGAGATTATTCCTTCTTTGTCAGAAACAATTTCAAAAGAAAAAGTGTCTGAACGACCAAAGAATCGAGATTTTAAACCAGTTTGGGCCTTAAGTCCCCCAACATTGCTCCAAAACGTTTCTGCTGAGCCCAATATCTCTTTAATTGATTTTTTGCCATCCTCCTTGTTCTCAGAATTCTTAGGAACGCTAATTAATAAAATTACCTTATCAAAGGCAAATTTAAATTTAAAAATTTTAGAAAAATAGTTTTTAACAATAAAAGAAGCTAAAATACAAAGAATTAGCAAAAATAAAATCAATAATACTGTTGTATTATTTAAATAAGAAAAAAGATTCAGAAATTCCATATTATATTATTAATTTATTGATTTTTAACCACAAGAGCCCAATTACCTGATTACCCAAGTACCCGATTACCCGACTCTATCGTTTTTTATCTTTTCCGCTAGATTTAAAATTTTTCCTGTTTTTATCTTACATTCTTGTTCTAAAAAAAATTTATTGACCCCAGGAATCATTAAAAACCAATTTTTAATCAAAGTCAAAATCTTAGAGACAATAATCTTTGTCTGGCTAATAATATTTTTAATCTCTTTCGCGGTTTCTTCTCCCTTCTTTTTAAAGTCTTCTTTAAAATTTTCCGGTAAATTCTTGTAAATTTCTTCCATATCCTCAGAAAGAATTGTTTCAATGTCCTTAGAAATTTTATCCTCCTGAACTTGTGAAATTGGGGCTGAAGTAGGAATTGCAACGCCCAAAGGAGTCGCTACTGGTTCTGCTTTTTCAGTGCTGATTTGACTGCTTTCAATTTTTTCCTGCTCAAATTCTGGTTCTTTTTCTGTTTGAGGCTGAGGTCGAGCTGTTTCATCTATTGGTTTTTCTAAATCAAATAGCTTTTTTTCTTTGTTTTGAGATGGTTCAAGCATATATTCTAATTAATTTCTATTATGTTTATTTATAAAGTATATATAAAATCACAACAAATGTAAACCCACACACCAAACATCAATAATTCTCTCTCGCATTTTTAAACCCCATTAAAATAAAGTGATTTTTTACCACAAAAAGATTAAATCGCAAAACAGTGGCTCGCATTAAAAATGCATTGATGTTATTGTGTGGGGGTAAACCCATTAATTTTATGTAACAATCCCCCTTTTGTTTCGTCTTAATGAGTAATGCTAATACTAATAGTATGAGTATGAGAAAACTAAAATATATTTTGTGCCCCCGATATGCAATTTAGCTAGGGGGCTTTTTATTCACGAATAATTTTTTGATTAACCAAATCAACAACTGTAGATGCCTTTTGATATCGGCACTTCCCCTGAACAACAAAATCAACCTTAAGTTTAATGTCTTGACCCCTAAAAACATCTCTTTGTCCGCTTAGGTTTGCTGATGTAGCGGTAATGGGAAATTTTGCCATTTTAATTATTTTTATTGCCCATTGATTATCGGGAAATCTAATGCCAACTAATTCACTATTAGCGGTTATCAAATTTGAGACCTCTTTTTTCTTCTTTAAAAGCACGGTTATTGGCCCTGGCAACAACTGTTTTAAGATGGCTCTTTGATTTTTGGAGATTTCAGCGATTCTCTCAATCATCTCAAAATTTGCTACTGCTATTGATAAGGGTTTGTTAAAGTCTCTGCCCTTTAAGGCAAAGACTTTTTCCACAGCTGTTTGATTAAAAATATCAACACCCAAGCCATAAATTGTATCAGTAGGGTATGCGATTAGACCACCTTTTTTTAAAATTTCTACTGCTTTTTCTATTTGGTTCATATTCTTAAAATTAAGATAATACCTTTATTTTCAATTGATATACAATTTTGTCAAGAGTTTTAATTATTTGACAAATAGGGAAATATTTGATATTATTTAAATAATCATTAAAAATGGAAAGGAGGCCCAAATGTGGCCAATGATCTTAAACTTATTAACCTTATCATTGAACTCGGATTTGGCTATTATTCAATTTTTCGCTTTTGATTATAGTCCTTTTCTGACTTTTTTGGTCGTTTTCACTTGGACTAATTTGAGTGTTGTTATAACCTTTTGTCTCGCTGGACTTCTAAATAAAAAGGTAATTGAGAAAAAAGGATGGCGAACGAAATTCGCCAATTTGAAATGGGTCCGAAGAACTCAGAGAGCAATGAAAAGGGGTCGAAAAAAATTCCTGGCCTGGCTCTTAAAACAAGAAAAAATTATTATCCTTCTCGTTCTTTTGATTCCCGGAGTTCCCGTAGTAAAGGGCGTAGCTATTGTTGTTGCGCGTATGTCAGGGTTAAAAAATATTTTAGCCTTGATGCTCATCACCAACACTCTGCGTGTGTTAGTAATAATATTTTTTGTTTATTCAATTTAAAAAGGACATCTTGAAACCAAAGATGTCCTTGCTCTTTTCTGTTTTGGTAGCCCTATGGAGAATTGAACTCCAGTTTCTTGGATGAGAACCAAGTGTCCTAACCACTAGACGATAGGGCCGAGATATTTTTAATATAGCATAAATTCTTATTCTCGGCAAATTCCTTGCCAAATATTAAATAAGGTTTAGAATATAGATAAATATTAAGGGGGTAATAAAAATGCGAACACAACAAATGTGAAGGCGACACAGAATTGTTAAGCCAGTTACTAAGCCAAAAAAGACCGTGGTTCAAAACCGCGGTTTTAATTTTCAATTCTAATCACTTGATTTTGATTGAAAAATAATATAAAATAATGTCATGACTCATATCAACAAAGTTGACCCTCAAATTGCCAAATTAATATCTCAAGAAAAAAGGAGACAAAAGAAAGGTTTAGTTCTTATTCCTTCCGAGAATTTTGTTTCTTCAGCCGTATTAGAGGCCATAGGTTCAATTTGTACCAATAAATACGCAGAGGGATATCCAGGCAAAAGATATTATAGTGGCAATAAATATATTGATAAAATTGAAATAATAGCCCAAGAAAGAGCTAAAAAAATATTCCACGCTCAACATGCCAATGTTCAGCCCTATTCTGGCTCTCCGGCTAATTTAGCTGTTTATTTAGCTTTAGCTCAACCGGGCGATACTATTATGGGCATGAGTTTAGCTCAAGGTGGACATTTAACTCACGGCCATAAGGTAAATATTTCGGGTAAGCTTTTTAACTTTATTCAATACGGGGTTGATAAAAAAACTCATTTAATCAATTATGAGGAAATAGAAAAATTAGCAAAAAAGCATCGCCCCAAAATCATTGTTTCTGGAGCTACCGCTTATTCTAGAATTATTAAATTTAAAAAAATCCATCAAATTGCCCATAAAATAGGGGCAATTAGTATGGCTGATATATCTCATATTGCTGGCTTAATTGTTGCTAAGTGTCATCCAAGTCCCCTACCTTTTACTGATGTAGTAACAACTACTACTCATAAAACGCTAAGGGGTCCGCGCGGAGCTATTATTATGAGTAAAAAAGAATATGCCTCAGCCATTGATAAAATGGTTTTTCCTGGATTACAAGGTGGTCCTCACGAAAATAACATTGCTGGTATAGCAGTAGCCCTAAAAGAGGCCTCTAATAAAAGTTTTCGAAAATATGGTGAACAAATTATTAAAAATTCTAAAGCATTAGCCCAATCTTTAAAAGAACAAGAACTAAATCTTGTTTCAGGGGGAACAGATAATCATCTTGTTTTAATTGATTTAACCGAGAATAAAATTACCGGCAAACAAGCAGAGAAAGTTTTAGAAGAAACAAGAATTTATGTCAACAAAAATACTATTCCTTATGATACTCGTAGTCCTTTCAATCCTTCGGGAATCAGGTTGGGCACTCCAGCCTTAACCACTCAGGGCTTTAAAGAAAAAGAAATGAGAATAATTGGGAAATTAATTGCTCAAACAATACATAATATAGACAAGCCCAAAATATTAAAACAAATCAAACGAAAAGTAAAAGAATTAATAATTTCTCATGATATTAGACGGCAAAAAAATAGCCGAAAAAATTAGAAAACAATTAAAAAACAATATTGAAAGGCGTAAATTAATCCCTGGCTTAGCAATAATTTTAATTGGTAAAAATCCTAATTCAGCTATTTATGTTAAACTAAAACAAAAAGCCAGCAAAAAAATAGGTGTCAAATGCCAAACATTTTTTTTAAATTCAGGGTGTAAACAAAAAGATGTCCTAAATTTAATAGAAAAATTAAACAATGACCCCAAAACACATGGTATTATAATTCAAATGCCATTACCTAAACGGCTAAATCCTGATTTATTGGTAGATTCTATTTTGACCAGCAAAGATGTTGACGGTTTTCAAAAAAAATCAAAATTTAATTCCCCTACCCATCAAGCAATTATTAGATTAATAAAAGAAAGCAAACAAAATTTAAAGAATAGAAAAGCCTTAATTTTGTGTAAAAGTCCTATATTTGCCTATCCTCTCAAAAATCTTTTAGAAAAACACTCAATACTCACATCTTGGGAGGTGAAACCCTCTAAGAATATTTGCAAAGCAGATATCCTGATTAGCGCGTTAGGAGAGCCAAATGTCATTAAACCCAAAATGGTGAAAAAAAATGCTATTGTAATTGATGTTGGTTATAGTAGAATTAAAAACAAAGCATGGGGTGATGTAGGTTCTAAAATGAAAGAAAAAAATGTCTTTTTGTCGCCCGTGCCTGGCGGAGTTGGACCATTAACGGTTGCTTATTTACTAAGAAACGTTTATTTATCCGCTCGTAACAAAAAATAATTTATCTCAAATTATATTAATTCATTAAATTGTTTATTTTATGTCAAAAATGTTAAGCATTATTCAAATTATCGTATCTTTGTTATTGGTTGCCTCCATTCTCTTTCAATCGCGAGAAGGAGGATTATCTAGTTTATTTGGAGGGGGAGGAGAGGTTTATCGCACCAAAAGAGGTTTAGAAAAAACAATTTTTATTGCTACTATTTTTCTGGCTGTTATCTTTATTGGGATAGGAATTGCTCGCTTTTTGTTGGCTAAATAAAAAAATCATGGCTTTTGAAAAAAGAATTTTCAAGCTATCTTCTCAGAAAATAAAAAACTTGCCCTCTTTGAGACAGTTAAAGTACTTAAAACGCCTTTTAGGACAAAAGGAGAGAAAAATCATTCTTATTCTGTTCTGGCTGAGTTTAATTGCTCTATTTGGTTTGCTTTTATCTCTTTATTTCAAAAATTCTGAGATTAAACCAGCTTATGGCGGAACATATAGCGAAGGATTGATTGGTCAGCCCAAATTTATCAATCCCCTTTTAGCCAATAATGACATTGATCTAGCTATCAGTAATTTGATTTTTTCTAGTTTATTTAAATACAACGAAAACAGCGAATTGCAACCTGATTTAGCTAACACCTTGCCATCTGAGATAAATGAAAATAACAGAACAATCTGTTTAAAGCCTAATCTTTTATGGCATGATAAAAAAAAACTAACTACTGCTGATCTGGTTTTCACCCTGGAATTAATCCAAAAAATGGGATCAAAGTCGTCATTTTTTGAAAAATTAAAAAATGCTCAATTTTCAATCATTGATGAAAACTGTTTTAGTTTTCAAAATGTTGAACCATCGGATTTATGCTTTGGAATTTTGCCTCAACATATTTGGCAAACATTAGATCCTTTAAAAATAAATCAATCTTTGTATAATTTAAAACCAATAGGCAGTGGACCATTTCAATTCGTTTCTTTAGAAAACGATAATAAAGATGGCATTAAAAGCTTTAAGCTAAAACAAAACAAAAATTATTACAACCAAGTCCCGTATATAGAACAAATAATTTTTAAATTCTATCAAGACTTTGGCCAAGCCACTCAATCTTTAAAGAAAAAGAACATAGACGGACTGGGACACATCCCACAAAACTTTAAGGGAGAAGTTGTTGGATTGAAAAAAATAAAATATTATGCAATAGGATTACCTTATTACACTGCTGCCTTTTTTAATTTAGATGATTCCCTTTTAAAAGACAAAAACATACGACAGGCATTAGCTTTGCTTACGCCTAAGGAAGAAATTTTAAACACTATTTTAGATCAAGATGGTATTATTATGGACGGTCCTCTTTTGCCTACCTCTGAATTAGTAAACCCCAATATTAAAAAGTATGAATATAATCCTCAGTTAGCTCAAGAAATCTTAGAGAATGCTGGATGGGAAGATAATGCAAACGGATTTTTGCAAAAAAATGGAGATATTTTGGAGTTAAGCTTAACTACGGTCGAAGAAACTGACTTTAGTAAAATTGCGATTTCATTACAACAATCTTGGCAAAAGGCAAATATTAAGATAAAATTGATATCCATTCCAGCAGAACAGATACAAGAAGTTGTTAAAACGCGCAATTTTCAAATTTTCCTATACGGAATCTTACCCAAAACTGACTTTAATCCCTATTTTTTCTGGCATTCTTCGCAAAAAATATTCCCAGGCCTAAATTTAACTGGATTCAATAACCGTCGGATAGATGAATTGTTGGAAAAGGCCTATTATTTAAACGACACCGATGTGCAGAAAAAATATTATGATGAATTCCAAGAAAT
>Ga0268277_1001941_pt1 | contig 12790 bp, 7 predicted proteins | sample saktaG_5_FD_190132 | JGI IMG/M metagenome (GOLD analysis project Ga0268277, IMG submission 190132) | Saline water microbial communities from Sakinaw Lake, British Columbia, Canada - sak_2010_1_5_50m | ecosystem: Environmental > Aquatic > Non-marine Saline and Alkaline > Saline ...
CACAGATTTGCACACCAGACCTCCCTTGGAACGGAAACAGTATACCCTATTTCTCGCCGGGCAGGGGGCATGAAAAATAATACTTTTTTATCATTATTAGGGTTGACAGCAAACGCAACCTGCCATACACTGGTCCCGACACTTGGTAATAACACTCTCCGCGAGGGGAGTTTTTGAAAATTGTTGACAGCCTGATAAGGAGGCAAACATGCATATCTCAAGACAGATGCTCCGACTCGGAGCGGCCGCAGTCGTTGTGGCGATCGGGTGCAATGCACTCGCCGCCCCGATCCTCTCGGCGTCATTCGAAGGAGCGGAGAATGGCAGCTTGGCGACCAACCTACCGGGGTGGTCGAGTGAAGGCGCGGACCAGTCGGTCATCACCAACTGGAACAACGCCTACGCGTTGGCCAGCACAGTGAGCCCGTTAACGAACAGCGTCTCACACACCAACGTGCTGCAACTCGCCACCGAGGGCGACATGCTGTCGCTCACCAATGGCGCGCCGGAAGACCTCACTGCGGGAAGCGTCTACGTTGACGGGATGATTCGATTTACCGTCAGTGACACAGACCCGGACTCGAACACCATCACCAACGACACGAAAATCGCTGTGTTTGTCAACAGCTCGAGCAATTTGGTGATCCGGCACATGATGTCCACCAATGCATATGGTGAAGGGGTCTGGTCTTTGGCTGATGTGGGAGTAACGAATTCTGTAACCGACAAGACGATCGATCCGGATGCGTGGTACCGTCTGACGATCCGGTTGAGAAATTCGTTATTCAAGGATCCGACCGGAAACGATTTTAGTACTGAATTCTTTCGTACGTACGGGGAAGTTCAGTTGAACGGCGTGATCATCACAAACGTCGCCACTGCTTACAGCAACACCTTGTTCTTTTCGTGCGCCGCAGTAGAATCTTCAGATCTGAACGCTGTCTCCCTCTCGGGCACGGGGTTCCTCGATGACCTCGTTGTGACGAAGGATGTGCCGGTGTTCCTGACCGCAGTGGTCTATGCCTACGTAATCGAGGAGTATATTGACACCGTAGGGCCGACGTATATCGCCGTCTCCTCGGAGAACGAGTTTGCGGCCGGATGGTCGAAACTGTATGCCGCGCCTTCCGACGCGTGGCGCACGAACAGGCTGGACTCGGGCACCGCCGTGATGTTCGCTTTGGATGCGGACGGCAGAACGGTCACATCTCCCGCGCCTGGCGGGTCCAACGATAACACCACCAACGTGCTGAACGTGCTGTTGGATCAGGCCAAGACGGCCGGGGAACTCCCCGCTCAGTTTACGGGGCTCACAGCCGATCAGATCACGTGGATCCGGAACTTCGGCAAAACGCCAGCCGATCCGCTCGACACGGATGAAAATGATCTGGCATTCGAACAGGCGATGAAGCTCGATCCGTATGTGAACGAGGCGGTCACAAACCAGATCACCAGCTTTACGGTTGGCACGCCGAATTCGATGATCGTCGTCAAGGCCCTCACGAATGGTGTCGCCTACGCATCGGCAAGCGGTCTGACGGTGAACGTCCTGATCGACGTCAAGGCGAGTCTGACGAATGCATGGCCGGCCGCGGCTGAAATCACGAATGCCGTGACCCAGTTCAATGTGCTGGGAGAGGCCACCAACACATTCCTCACGCCGGCCGGGACATTCTTCCGCGCCCGCATCGTGGAGCAACCGTAACCGTAACGGTCTACTCTGACTGACAAGTGACCCCCGCAGCCAAAAGCTGCGGGGGTCACTGTTTTTGTCCCCGATTCACGTCCCCGTACACGAGGAAGCGGCGCAACGATATCACGCTGAGATCGATCACGGCAACCGGGTGCGGGAACCACCCACGCACACACCCGCTTCCGCGTGACGCCGATTGCTGTCGCGTCCGAACCTCCTCAAAGCGGTGTCGCGCTTCGCTTGCCACCGCACTCCAAAATGGCTGGCGCCGCATCCCTCCACCATCGCCCCGGCGGCAGCGTCTGGAGTGCGCGCGGCAAGCGGTATCCCGCGCGACGCCGCTCTCTGCCGCAGGAGATGCGACCGGCGCGGTTGAAACCTTTTAGAAGAGAATAGCTCTCGCCAAGACGCCACGCACGCAACGGAATGGATAAAAGAAAAGCAGAAAGCAGAAAGCTGGAAAAAGCAATCGGATCAGTGCGAAGCATCGGGTAGGGCAGCGGCGTCCCCGCCGCGCCGCAGGCCACTGGATAAAGGCAATTATCGTAATCGCTATCGATGGAAAAACCTGGACATTCGACCCCGATACCGACCCCGACCCCGACCCCGACCCCGATCCACACACCCACTCACCCACACACCCACACACACCCCCCGGCTTACATCGCCGGCAGGAACAGTGCGATATAGCCGTCGATTATGCGCTGGCCCCAGAAGATCCAGATCACGGTGCCGAGCGAGAGGTAGGGCCCGAAGGGAATTCGTCCCTGAAGCTCGTTCTTCTTGAGCAGAATAAGAGTAACGCCGACCACGCTCCCCGCCACCGAACCCGCAATCAGGACGAATACCACCGCCTGCCAGCCGAGAAACGCCCCCACCGCACCCATCAGTTTGACGTCCCCAAAGCCCATCGCTTCCTTTTTGAAGATCTTCTCCCCCAGCACGGCAATCAGAAAAAGCAGACCGAAGCCGGCGATCTCGCCAATTCCCGATTCCAGCAGCCCGCGGTACCACACGCTCTCGCCATGCATCGCCGGGACTAGTGCGCTGAAGATCGGGCCGGCGATCATCCCCCCGATGGTCACACTGTCGGGAAGGATCATATGGTCGAAGTCTACGAAGGTGCCGCAGACCAGCGCCGCCAGGAAGATCCAGTAGATCGGAATCAACGCCACGCCGGCAAGGGGTACCATGCCCAGTATCGGCTGTTCAAAGAAGGGGTACTGCAGGAAGGTGACGCAGAAGAGAAGGGCCGTGAGCAGCTCGACGCCGATGTAACGCGCGGAGATCGGCTGACGACACCACCGGCAGCGCCCGCGCAACATGAGCCAGCTTAACACCGGAATGTTCAGGTACCACGGGATCATCCGCTGGCACGCCGGGCAGTGCGAGCGGGGCGTGATGACCGACTCGTCCCGCGGGATCCGCCAAATACAGACGTTCAGAAAGCTGCCGACACACGCGCCCAGAATGATCGAAAAACCGGCTAACACAAAGACGAGAAACGGCCACTCGTGGCAAACGTCCAACATACGAAATCCTTTCCTTAGTTTTGCGCGGCGTTCGCGACCCAGCAGCCCTGGAAGCGAGAGGACCGGTGGGTCGCTTGTGACCCGCACGGACCCGGATGCCATTGTGCGCGATGCGCGCTCAGGCTCATGACCACATTCGCGTGATTGATACTGGGCGCAATTATGAGTTGTAGCCGGATCGGCGTCAAGCACAGCAATTTTCAATATGAGGCGCTCATATTGAGAATTGCTGCAAAAAGAGAATTGCCAGTATTTGCCGTTCGGCTTTACTATAACGCCGGTGCTCCAGTCCGAAACCCCGAAAGGCATCCCGTGCGCTACGCTGTCGTTTCTGACATCCACGCCAATCTGCAGGCTTGGAACGCGGTTCTGAGCGATATCGCCGGGCAAGAGGCTGATCGCATTCTCTGCCTCGGCGACAGTGTCGGGTATGGTCCCAACCCCGCCGAGGTGCTCGAGTCGGCCTACCGCCATGTGGACGCCTTCTGCATGGGCAACCACGACGCGGCGGTCTGCGGCAAGCTCGACCCCGCCCTGTTCAATGATCGGGCACAGCGGCTGCTCGACTGGACCCGAACCCGCCTCTCCGACAAAGCGGCACGCTTTCTCGCGTCACACCCCCTCACGCTCACCGGTCCCGGTTTCCGCTGCGTCCACGGCGACTTCACCGAACCCGCCGCCTTCAACTACATCGAGGATGTCGCCGACGCCGCTCCCTGCTGGCCCACTGCGTCAGAGCCGCTTCTGTTCATCGGTCACACCCACGTTCCGTCGCTCTTCGTCATCGGCGCCAGCGGCACCACCCACCGCTTGCCGCCACAGGATTTCGGTCTCGAAGCGGGCAAGCGCTATCTGGTCAATCCGGGTTCCGTCGGCAACCCGCGTTCGGGCGACGCGCTCGCGTCGTATTGTCTCTATGACGACGATGCCGGTTCGGTCGTGTGGCGCACCGTTCCCTTCGATCTCGACGCCTGCCGCGCCGCCCTTCTCGCCGCCGGCTTCTCTGAGGCCGACACCCCCTTCCTCGAACGTGACCCCCGTCGCCGGCTTCTGGCCGTACGCGAGGCGGTCTCCTTCTCCCCCGGGCGCACGCCGGATCAACTCGCCCGCGACGTCACACCGGTCAGCGAGATTCTCACCCTCAGCCGCGCCGCGCGTCGCTGGAAGCGCGTCGCCCTCATGGCCGCCCTCACCGGCCTCCTCCTCGCCGCCGCCGCCGGTCTCGGCATCGTCCTGTTGCGGACGCCCCCCGCAGCCGTCGGCCTCCCGCTCATCCTGCCCGCCGAGGAGCTGCCCGTGGCCGCGCCGGCCGCGCCCCGAAACCTGCTGCCGTCATTTCCCGTCTCCACCGATGGCGCCTCGCTCACCGGGTGGCGCGTTCGGCTCGACAACCCGCAGGCGACCACACTCGCCGCCGTGTGGGACGGCATCGCCGTCACCGTCACCAACGGCCCTGCCCGTTGCCGCATCGAATCGCCTCCCGTGCGCATCGACCGCGCGGAGATCGAGAAACTCCGACTCGTGGCCCGGTTGCTCAAAGCTTCCGATTTCAGCGGCACGACGGTGTTCGTCATCGAACAACTCGGCGACCTGAAAAACGGCAGTTATCCCGTCTGCGTCCGCGAAACCAAGGATCCGCCGCCCATCCAGCGCGATACGGATGGCTGGACGTCCGTCAAGCACACGACGCAAAAAACGATCCGACCCGAAACCCGCTTCATCCGGCTCGCCATCGAAGGCGAACTCAGCGGCACCATCACGTTTGCATCCCCGGTGATCGAGCCTCTTCCGCGCCAACCCTGAGGGTACCGCTGCATCCGGAATTCAACGCCGGCCGGGCCGGGGCTTCACATCCCGCCCGTCGCGATGGCGCGGATCGTCCGACCTAGAAACACCGCCACGCCATCGGTCGCTTCCGTGATGCGGTCGTCGACGTGCAGCGTCACCCCGGGCTCGGTCGCACCCGCCTCGCGGGCCAGCCGCCGCACCCACGTGGCGAGTTCCGTCTCGGCATACGTCTGCGCCTCGGCCATCCCGTCGAATATCGGTGCGCCGGGAAGACCGTTGACGTGCAACTGCCCCCGCTCGTCCGGGACGATCACGGCCTGACGCTCCACCCGCACCTCGCTGGTGATGGCGCCGACGGCGTTGGCGACATCGCCATCGCGCGGAATGATCACCTCGGCGCGCAGACGTTCCGCCACGGCGGGCAGCAGACAGGCCGCCGGCGCGCCGATTCCGATCACCGGCACGCCAAGGTCGAACGCCACGCCGAAGCCATCGCGTATCCGGCCGAGGCCGCGGTCCAAAAGCGCGCGCGCCATCATGCCATGGTCGTGATCGATGCCCTTTCCGCCACAACAGTCCGCCAGCCGGGTCATCAGGAGCTCGTAAGCCAGCTTGTATTCGACCTGTTCGATCACCCGCCGTGACACGGCTTCGGCGTCCATCTGGCTGGGCCCGCCGATCGCCTCGGCATAGCGCCGCGAATAGTCGGTGTTCCACAGCGACAACGATCCCAATATGTGGAGCGCGTCGGTCGGCGTAAAGCCGAAGAGCCGCACCAACTGCCGTTCGACCAGCATCTCGATGCCGAGGAACCCCTGGCGCAGGCAGTGCGTCTCGTGCACCAGGCGCCCGATCGTCAGGGGGCCGTTTTGCAACAGCCGCAGAATCAGTTGCCGCCGATCGTCCAGATCCTCCGGAATGGCACTGCCGGGCATGCGCGTGCAAATCAGATGCGATCCGTTCTCGGCGCCGGGGTAGGCCGTCACCCATTCCAGGCAGCCGCGCGCGCTGTCGGCGTCCATAGCCTCGTCGAGCCGGCACACGGGCCACACCCGCCGCGGCCCGACATGCCAGCCATGCCCATCCTGCCGGACTTCGCTGTCTCCGCCGAGGCCCACGGTCCGCAACGCCAACGCCCGCACGTGTGTGCGCCAGTGCCCCACGCGGGCGCCGTCGGAATCGATCCGGACCACGCCGTTGTGCAACACCGCCGTGTCGCTCGTGGTTCCCCCAATATCCACCACCAGGGCATCGGGCGCTTCGCACAGAAAACGGGCGCCAGCGACGCTGGCCGCCGGGCCGGAGAGGAGCGTTTCCACCGGGCGTTCCGCTGCCGTCCGCACATTCATCAGGGAGCCGTCGCTGCGCACGATCATCGCCGGCGCCGTGATGCCCCGTTCGGACAGACTCGCATGAAGTCGGTCGAGAAACGCCTCCAGACACGGGATGATCCGGGCATTGAGCGCCGCCGTCTCGGCACGAACCCGGTAGTTGAGCAACGCCGACACCTCATGACCGCACGTCACCGACAGCCCGGTCGCGGCCTTCACCGCCTGCATCACGGCCAGTTCGTGGGAGGGGTTGACCGAACTCGCATACCCGGTCACCGCGAACGCCCGTACGTGTTCGGTCGCGAGCAGTTCCCGGGCCGCGCAGACCGCCGCCCCGGTGTCGACCGGCACCAGCTCCGTGCCGTCGATCGCCAACCGTCCGGGCACCACCCGCACCGGCCGGTGGTCCATCCGCTCCAGACCGTCGTCGCCCACGGGCGGCATCAGCAGCAGCCCAACCCGCTGGCCGCGTCCCTCGACAATCGCATTGGTCGCCAGGGTGGTTGAGACCGCCACTTCATCAACCTGCCGCAACAGCTCCCGCGGCAATCGATCCAGCGCGCCGCTGATACCGATTGCATAGTCCCAGTGGGTCGTCGGCGCTTTGGCCTTGGCCACCACACGTCGTGAGGCCCACTCGAAAACGGCCGCATCCGTGAAGGTCCCCCCCGCGTCGATGCCGAGGCCATATCCCGACCGACGCGTACGTCCGACACCCGGCGGCGGAGCCACCGGAGCCGACTTTCGACGCGGCTCTGTCGCATCGGCCGGGGGGCGTGCAATGAGGGTGCGCGACACGGCGTCAAACGTCGTCACCCGCCCCGGAGGCACGTCGCATACCCGGGGGTCGGGCGTCGGCGTGAGCACGGCGGTCAGCACGTCGTGAGATCCGCGCAACGTTTCATACACCCACCCGTTCTCACGGGCCAGGTTCTGCGCGATGCGCGCATGGTGGGTATTGCCGATACCGGTATCGATAAACGCCGCGCGCGAATAATTGCGCTTCCAACTGTCCATGAAATGCCGGATCGCCTGAGCATTCTCCGGGTCGTACGACGCCTCCAACCCGTCGGTATCCTCCGGCGGACAAACCCCGGACGTGACGGCGCTGGCGCTCCCCATCCCTTCCTGAACCCAGCCGGCCGAGACGTAGTATGTCCCCGGACAGCGTCCAAATTGCTCCTGATAGGCGGCATCGGATCCCAGAAACAGCGCGATGCAGTCATGTGTTCTGGGGATGCGCAATGGGACACTGCGGGCGTAGAGCCCGATCGTTCCCCGGCCGCACACGCCGTAGCCGATCGCAATGACGTCGGCTGTTCCGGCTTCGCTCACCGCGTCAATCCGATCCTGCAGCCGGCGCCGCAGTTCGTGTGGCACGGCATGCAGCTTGCCGGGGAGGAAGTCAAAGGTCAACCGGGCCGGAATTTTCGGCGCCAACGCCCGCAGATCTGCCGCGAGTACGCCGCACGCCAGAACATGCACGCGCGGAAGTTCGCTTGTAGATAGGGGTGTCTTCATGTTGAGCAGTATGACAGGATGATGAGGGCTGTCAACAGCGCATACGCCGCACATAAGCCGATTGCCCCGCTTCGTGGTAGGAACTCCGCACCAACGGCGCGCAGGTCGCAAATTCGAAACCCATGGCCAGCGCCTCGCCTTGAAGGTCGTGAAACTCCCCGGGCGGGACAAACCGCGCCACGGGGAGATGGCGCGCGCTCGGCTGCAGATACTGCCCGGCGTAAAAAATCGCGCAGCCCGCCGTTCGCGCGTCGCGCAGCGTCGTCGCACACTCAACGGCCGTTTCGCCCATCCCGAGCATGAGGCTGGTCTTGACGATCAACCCGGCGGCGGCGGCGCGGGACAACACGGCGAGAGAACGGCGGTAATCGGCTTGTGGACGCACCACGGAATAGAGTCGCGGCACCGTTTCCAGATTGTGGCCGAATACATCCGGGCGGGTCGCGATGACGGCGTCAAGCGCAACCGCATCACCCCGAAAATCGGGAACCAGCACTTCGATCAACACACCGGGCGCTGCGGCGCGGATTTGCCCCACCGTCTCGGCCCAGTGTGACGCACCGCCATCCGGCAGGTCATCACGTGTGACCGACGTGACCACCACCTCGCTCAACCCGCTCTCCCGCACTGCCGCCGCCACGCGGGCCGGCTCGTCGGGGTCGGGTGTGCAGGTCGGGCGCTTGTCGACATTGCAGAAACGGCACCCCCGTGTGCAGCGATCACCCAGCACGAGGACGGTCGCACGCCCGGCCGACCAGCAGACTCCCTGATTCGGACAGGACGCCTCTTCGCACACGGTATGCAGGCCGTGCCGCCGCAGCCGATCACGCGTGATCGTGTAATCCCCGTCCCGGCCGACCCGCACGCGGATCCACGGCGGTTTACGCCCGCCGCACCCCGCACCGTCCGTCCGTTGCACACCTGTGTTCATTGCCCCTATTGTACCGTGTGATTCTCCGCCCAGGAAGTCTGATTTAGCAATTCTAACACTGGCAGTTCTGATGAGGGTTAATCGTAATCTTGATCGTAATCGTAATCTTGATCGTAATCGTAATCTTGATCGTAATCGTAAGCTTGATCTTAATCTCCTGGTGGAGAACGGATTACGATTACGATTATGATTATGATTATGATTACGATTACGAATCAACGACCCCATCAGGACTGCCATGCGCCCTAGCGGTTGCCACTGTGAGAATTGTTGTGAGAATTGTTGTGCTTGACGCGCGGCCCCTCATGTGGTATTTTTCGGGTGTGTTTTGGGCGCGTCATGTCGGCGCGCAGAAAACAACGATTGGGGTCAGTTTGAAATGCGCCTCAGCCCGTGTCGGGTGTGGGGAGTTTTCAAACGTCAAATCACTTCGCCGTAGAAGCCATTGGGCGCTGACGGGCGAAGTTTTTTCATAGGCCTCAGAAGGAGCATCAGTACCATGAAGTGTTCACTTGTGATCGCGGCCTGTGTTGTGGCCGCTACGTTCACGGCCATGGCCGGTGACAATGCCGAAGCCGCCAAGGTTGAGGAAAAGGTAGCAGAAGAAGCGGTCGTCACCGAAGTCGTTGTGGAAGCCACCGAGGAAGCCGCTGTGGAAGCCACCGAGGAAGCCACCGAGGAAGCCGCTGTGGAAGCCGCTGTGGAAGCCGCTGTGGAAGCCGCCGAGGAAGCCACCGAAGAAAAGGCCGAATAACGGCTGCAAGCGTTCAACAAGAAGCGAGGCCGCCCGATCACGGGCGGCCTCTTTTTTTCACTCATGACCCTACGCAATTCTCTCCCGATTGCGAGCAAAAGCGCTGGCGGGAGGGTCACTTCAGCATAACCTGGCCACCGGTGACGGGAAGGGCCTGACCGGTCTCATAGAGCTGGTCGACGAGGTAGTAGATCGCTTTCATCACATCGGCCGTGGTGCAGCCGCGGCCCATGGGAACCTTGGCCTCATAGAACGCCCGAACGTCGGAGACCGTCTGGGCACCGGGAACTTTGCCGGTGTTGAGATATTGGACGAAGAGCCCTGTCTTGGGGTTTGACCACAGGGGGCCGTCAAAGAAATTGCCGGGGCAGATGGCGTTCACCTTGACGTGGTCCTCGACCAGTTCCATGGCGAAGCTCTGGGTCAGGCCGATCCCCCCAAACTTGCTGCCGGCGTAGGATCCGTTCTTGTTCGAGCCCTGGAGACCCGACTTGGAGTTGATCTGGACGATGTCAAACCAGGCGCGGGGGCAGGCGGCATGCTGCAACGCCATGACCTGCGAAACGGCTTGCACAGAGAGGAAGTAGCCCTTGTAGTTGACATTGGTGACAAGATCGAGGTCGGCGACGGTCTGGGTCTTGACGCTCGCTGCCTTCAAGACGCCGGCGTTTGAGACGAACAGGTCAATGCCGCCGAAGGCCGCGACAACGGACTGAACGGCCTGGCGAACGGAGTCCAAATCCGCCACGTTCATCGCCACGCCGATCGCCACCGGCATCCCCGTGTCGGCGTTCAGTCGGGCGGCTGCGGCCTCGACGCCCGCGACGTTGATGTCGGCCAACACGACCCACGCGCCCTGGGCGGCGAGATCGCGCGCGATCTCAAAGCCGAATCCCTGCGCCGCGCCCGTGACCATCGCCACCTTCTCCGCCGCGCGGCCGGGTCGACCGGAGAAGCGGGCGGCGACACGGCCGGCACCGGGGATGTCCGCCTCAACCGCTCCACTTGGGATGAACGGATGGAGGGCTTCGACAATCCGGCACGGGGACGCATCGGCCGACAGATCGAGCGAACCTCCGCTATCGGCGGCAACGACCTGCAGACGGGGCAACCGGGTTCCCACGGCCATGAGGCCGCGCACGGCGGGAAGCAAAGCAACGGACATAATACTCCTTCTTTTCTGGGTTGCGTTGGGTAAGCATACCCCGATGCGGCCCGTTTGAAAAGCGGCAAAAGATTCCGGCCGTAATGGCTTGCGCTTTCGGTCTACGAGTACGGGCGACGACTGGGAGGGCGAGCCTTCCGCCGAGCCGCCCCGGCGTGAACCTCGCCGGGCTGACGCGATGACCCGTTGACCTGATGACGCCCGGACATCATCTGCTTGGGCGTCATCAGGTCACGCGGTCGCCGCGTTCGGCCTCCTGCTCCCGCCATCAACAAAAACACAGGGCGGGACCGGCTTGCGCCAGACCCGCCCCGCGTCGCTTCAGTGTTCGGCTTTCTGAATACTGAACACTTCTTCCCCACCGCCTACCGCATCATGATCACGGTGCCCTTGGGCGGCCCCGGGAACGCGTACCGGATGATCACGATGCCGGAGCCGCCGTTGCCGCCTTTGGCCGTACTATGCCCAGCTCCGCCACCGCCGCCACCTGTTCCGGCTGTGCCGGGATCGCCACCATTGGGGTGGTGACTACCGCCACCTGCCGTGACCGCACCAGTTATGTTCACATCGTCATTCATGTAATCGCCGCCACCGCCGCCGCCGCCACGCGCGACCGGCGTACCGGTGATCGAATTGGTCAGGCCACGACCACCATCTCCGGGAGAGCCCCAGCCGCCAAAACTCTTGCCCGCACCTCCAGCGCCACCACCGCCGCCACCGTTGCCGTTGCCGTTCCCGATGCCACCACCAAACCCTTGATTTGCCGTTCCATTGCCTGCCCCCCAAGCCATCCCGCTGCCGCCACCAGACCCGCCAGTCAGACCGGCACCACCGTTGCCGCCGCCGCCGCCGCCACCTTCCGAACGAATCGAACCGAAACTGGAATAGCCCCCCGATGTTCCGGAACTCGTCGCCGTGCCGACACCCCCTGTCCCGACAACAACGGACACCGCCACGCCGGCCGTCAGATTCGTGGGTGTTTCCGCCGATGCGCCGCCGCCCGACGGCGCTCCGGTCACGGACGTCCGATACCCCCCGGCGCCACCACCGCTCTGACCTCCATTGTCGCTGCCGGCAGGGGAACCGCCAGCCCCGCCGCCGCCAATGATCAGGTACTCGACATTCTTGAGATTCTGAAGGGGCGTGAACACTGCGCTGCCGGTGTTCGTGAACTGATGAACGCCGTACACCGTCTGCGACGAGGTGCCCACATAGTTCGTCCAGAGCAGTCGCGTATCGCCGCCAAAGGCCAGGAAGGGAGCCGCCGATCCCGTACCCGTGAGCGCGATGTCGAACGAGGCGTCTACGGTTCCATTAAGGATATGCAGATTGGCCGACCGCGCGCCAAGGGCCGCCGGATTGAACGTGACGGTGAAGGTCGTGCTCGCGCCCACCGCCAGCGAGGCCGGCAACGTGCCCACCGTGAAGTCGCCCGGATTGGATCCGTCTTTCGTGATGCCCGTCAGCGTGAGCGTTATGGTCCCGCTGTTCGTCACCACAAAGGTCTTGACCAGACCTGCGGTTGCGAAATCAATAGGGGACCCACCGTCCGTGAGCGCTGATCCGGCCGGTTGCTGGACACCGATCTGCTGTACAGCCCCGGTCCCGCTGACCGTCACCAACTCGTTCGAGGCCCCGGCGCTGGCGTTGGTAATGGTTCCCGCGTAACCCTGAACCGCTGTTGGAACAAAATGGACATTGATCGTGGTGGCGCCCACCGCTCCGCTCGCATTGGTAGTCAAGACCACCTGCGCCCCGTACGTCCCGCCGTTCGTGGCAATCGTGAATGGCGACGGTGCAGAAACCGTAATGTTGTTGGTAAGCGCGAGCCCGACAATCGTGTAACTCCACGTGCCGGTCGCGTTCAAGAGCACACTGTTGAAATCGTGTGATAAATCGCTGACAGTGATTAAGGGAGAAGCCGACGCCGCGACGTACCGAACGACCACGATGCCCGAGCCGCCGTCGCCGCCAGAGGCACCACCGCCGCCACCACCGCCAGTATTGGCTCCGCCGGGGTTGCCGGTTCCAGTTGACCCCGCCCCGCCGCCACCGATACCGCCAGATCCCCAAGG
>Ga0268277_1001947_pt1 | contig 12765 bp, 12 predicted proteins | sample saktaG_5_FD_190132 | JGI IMG/M metagenome (GOLD analysis project Ga0268277, IMG submission 190132) | Saline water microbial communities from Sakinaw Lake, British Columbia, Canada - sak_2010_1_5_50m | ecosystem: Environmental > Aquatic > Non-marine Saline and Alkaline > Saline ...
AACGGCCTTTAGTTTCTTCCGATTTCAAGGGCAGTCCTTATTCGGCCATTGTTGATATTTTATCAACGCAGGCCTTTGATAATTTTGTTAAGGTTTTGGCTTGGTATGACAATGAATTTGGTTATGCTTGCCGTTTAGCCGAGTTTGCCGAATTTGTTGGTAAAAAATAAAAATAAAAATAAGAATAAGAATAAGAATAAGAATAAGAATTATTGAATTACTTATAACTTACAAGCGGTCGCCTATGAGTTATAAGTAAATAAATTGCAGGGATTACTCCTTGTGTTTTTTTATTTTTTAATTTCTGTATTTTAGAGGTTGGGTGGGGTATAATTAAATAACGGTTAATTGTTATGAAGCTTTTAGATTTTGAAACAACTGGAAAAATACTTCAAGATTATAATATCCCCCTCATTAAAACGAGGAAAGTTTTGTCAAAAAGAGAAGCCCTGATTTTTGCCAAAAAATTTGGTTATCCTGTTGTTTTAAAACTTTTAGCGGAAAATGTTGTCCATAAAACCGAAAAAGGTTTTGTTGAAAAAAAAATAAGGGACGGAAAAGAATTAGAAAAGTCCTTCCAAAGAATTTTTCAAAAGAAAAAAATAGCCAAAGGAAGTTCTTTATTAGTTCAGAAAAAAGGCGAGGGGATAGAATTGATTATTGGGATGAAAAGGGACCCGGTTTTCGGACCGGTTTTAATACTTGGTTTAGGTGGAGTTTTTGTAGAACTTTTCCAGAAAGTTGTTTTCGGCATTGCTCCTCTAAATAAAAAAGAAGCTCGAGAAATGGTAAGGGCGACCAAAATTTTGGAGATTTCTCGCGAAAGAAAAATTCTTCCCCAAGAAGGAGGGAGTTTTGGATTAGATAATATTTTAGTTGGGATTTCAAAAATATCCGAAGAACATTCAGAAATAAAAGAAATAGATTTTAATCCAATTTTTCTAAACCCCAAGGAAACAACGGTGGCCGACGCCAAGTTTTTGGTTTAGGTTTTATTGGGGCTTTAATAAAAAATCTAAAAAATAAAAGATTTTTTGATTTTTAAAAATGAACTTGAATAATTTTTTTAATCCCAAATCAATAGCTTTAATAGGGGCGACGGACAGAAAAAAATCTGTCGGGTTGGCCATATCCAAGAATTTATTATTGGGAGAAAACAGAAGAAAAGTTTTTTTTGTTAATCCCAATAAAGAGAAGGTTTTGGGTAAAAAAGTTTATTCCAATATACTGGATATTAAGGAAAAAGTTGATTTAGCAATAATCGCCGTTCCTTCAGAAATTGTTTTAGAGGTTGTGAAGAATTGTGCTCAAAAAAAAGTAGGAGCGGTCTTGGTTATTTCTTCGGGCTTTGCCGAAACAGGTCGGTCTGGCGAGGAAAACCAAGAAAAGATAGTTAAAATTTTAAGGGAATATAATATTCCTTTAATGGGGCCTAATTGTTTAGGGATTTTAAGCCCCTATTTGAAACTTAATGCTTCTTTTGCTCCAGGGTTGCCTCGGGAAGGAGGAATTTCTTTTTTATCTCAATCGGGAGCGTTGATAGATTCGGTGATTGACAATTCCTTGACGGAGGGCTATGGGTTTTCCAATTTGATATCTTATGGCAATGAGGCAGATGTTGATGTCTCGGATTTTTTGGAATTTTTGAAAAAAGATGACAAAACAAAAGTTATCGCCATTTATTTAGAAGGGCTGAAAGATGGCCGAAAACTGATAAAAATTTCTCAAGACACTAGAAAGAAAAAACCCATTGTTATTCTAAAAGGAGGAAAAACATTCTCTGGCAATAGGGCTGTTTTTTCTCATACCGGAAGTTTGGCGGGAACGCCCCAAATTTATTCAACCGCCTTTAAAAAAGCGGGGATATTAGAGGTGGAAACCCTAAAAGACCTTTTAGATGTTTCTTTGTCTTTGGATTGGCAACCGGCTTGTAAAGGGAAGGTTGGGGTCGTTACCAATGGTGGGGCTTATGGTGTGATGGTGGCCGATTGGTGTGAAAAATTCGGAGTCAGAGCAAGTGAGCCGGTGGATATTTTAGGAGATGCTTTAAGCGAGGATTATAAAAAAGCGATTAAAAATGTTTTAAGAAAAAAGGAGATTGGAGGGGTAATTATTGTCCAGACCTTTCAAGCAATGACGGAAGCGAAAGAAAATACTAAAATAATCTTGGAAGCTAGTAAAAAATGGCCTCAAAAACCAATTATTTCTTGCGTTATGACTGGCAAACATTCTTCTGTAGGAATTGAAATTTTAAGAAAAAATAAAATTCCTAATTATTCAGAACCGCGACAGGCCGTCTTGGCTATGAAAGCTTTATTATTCGGGTAAAATTTATTAAAATAAAGGGAATAAAGTAAAATTATGATTCAAAAAAATAAAACAGGTTTTACCTTAATAGAGCTTTTGTTGGTCATTTCAATTATCGGTTTATTGGCATCGGTGGTCCTAATTTCTTCCCAGAATGGAGTAGCTCAAGCCCGGGACGCGCGAAGGATTCAAGAGGTCTATGGTGTCGCTCACGCTTTGGAGATGTATTATTCGGAACACGAGGAGTACCCGGACAATACTGATAGTGGAGATGTCGGTTGCTGGGATAATTGGGACGCGGGGAGCGTTTTGAATGGGGAGGGTGATACTTTCATCAGCCCCTTAGTCGATGGAGGTTATGTTTCAGCGGGTTTAAGTGAAAAAAAACCTAGTGGTGAAAGTAATTGGGAGAAGTGCAGTTATCGTTATCAAAAGGTGGAAAATCCTTGTGGGGGTTGTACGGGAACTTATGCTATTCTTTACGCGACTTGTGAAACCGACCTTTGTCCCACAAATGAAAGGCCTGTTTGTTGCTCCGATAATTATGAAGGAGGGGAAACTTGGGACGACCGCGATATCTCGGTTTTTTTAAAACAACGATGAATAAAATTATTCTAATTAACCTAATTTCTAATTGACCTAATGAAATCCCAATGACCAAATCCCAAATCCCAAAAGGTATTTTTAAACATTAGACATTAGACATTAATTAGAATAATTAGAGCAATTAGAATAATTAGAAATTAAAACTTTATTGAGCATAGATATATGGATAAAAAACAAAAATATATTCTTTGGTTCAAAGAAATTAATAAAGGAGATGTTTCTTTGGTCGGAGGCAAAAATGCTTCTCTTGGAGAAATGTTCAATCGTCTGAATAAAGTAGGGGGCATAAATGTCCCCGATGGTTTTGCTTTAACTTCAAGGGCTTACTGGTCTTATTTAAAGGAAAACGGAGTGGACAAAAAAATAAGAGAGATTTTTAAGAATTTTAAAGTTGATGACTTGGATTGCCTTAAAAGAACAAGCCGGGAGATAAGGAGCTTAATCTTAAAAGGAAAATTTTCCGATGAGTTGAAAAAAAAGATTATTGATAGTTATCGCGAACTCTCCCAAAAATACAAAGAAAAATATGTTGATGTCGCTGTTAGAAGCTCGGCGACGGCCGAAGACCTCCCGACAGCCAGTTTTGCTGGCGCTCACGAGACCTACTTGAATGTGAGGGGGGAAGAAAGATTATTGGAAGTGGTCAAAAATTGTATCGCTTCTCTCTTTTTAGAAAGAGCGATTTCTTATCGTCAAAAGAAAGGATTTAGCCATACGGAGATTGCCCTTTCTGTTGGAGTTCAAAAAATGGTTCGTAGCGATTTAGCGTCTTCGGGAGTGATGTTCACTCTTGATACCGAGACCGGATTTTCCAATGTAATTTTAATAAACTCTATTTACGGATTAGGAGAAATGATTGTTAAGGGGAGGGTTACGCCCGATGAGTTTTTTGTTTTCAAGCCAACATTGGAAAAGGGTTATAAGGCGATTATTAGAAAGAATCTTGGCCGTAAGGTTATAAAATACGAATATGGTGCCAAAGGAGGGATAAAAGAAGTGAGGGTCTCCAAGAACAAACAAGAAGTATTTTCTCTGACTGACGAAGAGGTTTTAACTCTGGCTCACTGGGGATGTCAAATTGAAAAACATTATGGTTGTGCCCAAGATATTGAGTGGGCCAAAGACGGCAAAAGCGGAAAACTTTTTATAGTCCAGTCAAGACCGGAAACTATTTATAAATCAACGAGTCCGGGTCTCGTTGCTAAATCATTTCAAGAATATCAAATAAAACTTAAAAAGGGAGAAAAACCGATTTTAACGGGGATGGCTATTGGGGGTAAAATTGGGATTGGCCGGGTTAGAATAATTTCTGATATTTCTAAGTTGAAAAAGTTTAACAAGGGAGATGTCCTGGTAACTAAAATGACCGACCCGGATTGGGTTCCGATAATGGGGATGGCTTCGGCGATTATCACCGACGAAGGAGGGAAGACCTGTCACAGCGCTATTGTGAGCAGGGAGCTTGGTGTTCCGGCAATCGTCGGGACAGAGAGGGCAACGAAATTGTTAAAAGAGGGAGAAATTGTAACTGCCGATTGTAGCCAAGGGTTAAATGGAAGGGTTTATCGAGGGAAAATTTCATTTGAAATAAAAAAATACAATCTAAAGAAAATTCCTAAATTAAAAACAAAGATAATGGTTAATATTGGAGCTCCTGAAATTGCTTTCAAAAGTTCTTTTTTACCGGTATCCGGGGTCGGATTGGCTCGGGAAGAATTCATTATCGCTGAAAAAATCAGGATTCACCCTTTGGCCCTTTATTATCATAACAGGATGAAAAAGGAAATTAGCTCTAATTTTTTCAGTCAGGAAAAATTTAAGAAAAATATTCCGGGGACAATTGGAAATATTACAAAAATTGAAGTTGCCAAAATAATAAAGAAGATAGATGAGATTACCATTGAACATAAAAATAAAAAGGACTACTTTATTAAAGAGCTTGCTGAAGGAATAGGCCAAATAGGGGCTGCTTTTTGGCCTCGGCCGGTGATTGTTAGATTCTCTGATTTCAAAACAAATGAATATGCCCAATTAATCGGAGGAAGTATTTTTGAACCAGCTGATGAACCGAATCCAATGCTGGGTTGGAGAGGAGCTTCTCGTTACTATGATAAAAAGTTTAAGCCGGCATTTTTAATGGAGTGCGAGGCGATAAAACGGATTAGAAATGTTTTTGGCTTGAAAAATATAGAATTGATGGTCCCTTTTTGTCGGACAGTTGAAGAAGGGGAAAAGGTTTTAGAAATAATAAAAAAAGCTGGCTTAAATGTCGGTTTAAATCAATCTAAGTCGGAAGACAGATTAAAGATTTATGTGATGTGCGAGATTCCCTCTAATGTTATTTTGATAGAGCGTTTTTTGGAAGTTTTTGACGGAGTGAGCATTGGTTCGAATGACCTTACCCAATTAAGTTTAGGAATAGATAGAGATAATGGCTACCTTCAAAAAATTAGCGACGAAAGAAATGCTACAATTATAAAAATGATAAAACAGGTTATTCAGGCCTGTCGAAAAAAGAATAAATATTGTGGCATTTGTGGCCAGGCCCCGAGCGACTATCCCGAGTTTGCCAGGTTTCTGTTTAAAGAGGGGATTGAAAGTTTGTCTTTAACTCCGGACACGGTTATGAAAACAATTTTAGCATCAACCAAGTACAAAAAATAAGCGAAAATCCCCCACAGGACGAAAATCTCCACAGGGTTGCCCTGTGGAACTATAGAACTTAGACAAAGTTTAGAGAAATCTCCACAGGGTTGCCCTGTGGAACTATAGAACTTAGACAAAGTTTAGAGAAATCTCCACAGGGCAACCCTGTGTAAAAATGTAGTCAAAAGTCAAGATTTTATAGAGGAATTGTCAAATTAATTATGCCTCATCAACCACGAAAATTTATTATTGGAGAAATATATCATATAGTGATAAGAAGAATGGGAGGAGAAGAACTTTTCTTAGATACAAATGATCGTTATCGAGGAATTTTTTGCCTATATGAATTTAATACCACTGAACCCATTAAAATCAGGGAACGTCGAATCGCCCGAGCCAAGTTCAAAAAAATTGTTAGAGAAAGTTCCACAGGGCAGCCCTGTGGAGATATAGTTAGAAGTTCTAAGGAACTTGTGATGGAAGATAATAGAGATTTATTGGTGGAAGTTTTAGCTTTCTGTTTTATGCCTAATCATATTCACATAATGTTAAGACAATTGAAAAATGGAGGGATCAGTAAATTTATGTTAAAAATAGAGAGTGGTTATGCTACTTATTTTAAAAATAAATACGGAACAAAATTTAAAGGACATTTTTTTCAAGATAGATTTAATTGTGTTCATATTGAAACCGAAGAACAATTAAGAATATTATTTATTTATATTCACACTAATGCCATTGCGTTGTTGGAACCTCATTGGAAAGAAAAGGGGATAAAAGACCCTGGAAAAATTATTAAATTTTTAGAAAAAGAATATAGGTGGTCAAGTTTTTTTGACTACATTGGTAGAAAAAATTTTCCTTCAGTTACCCAAAGAGATTTTTTACTAAAAGTAATGGGCGGACAGGAAAATTGTAAAAAAGCGGTTGAAGATTGGGTAAAACATAAAGGAGAGATAAAAAAATTTGTAAATCTTTCATTAGAGTGAAATTTCTGTTAAGAGAATCTCCACAGGGCTACCCTGTGGAGATTCTCTCTCTGGGGGGATATTTTTGATGGAAACTTTATAAAGAATAAACTGGGAAAAATGAAATTTGATATTATTACATTTGGTTCAGCAACAAGAGACGCCTTCTTCGGGTTGAAAGAGGGTGATTATCATATTGCGGGAGAGGGGGTGTTCGAGAAAAAAGATATTTGTTTCCCTTTGGGTTCAAAGATTTTTGTTAATCAATTAGAGATCTCTACCGGGGGAGGAGGGACAAATGCGGCTTGCGCGTTTAGCCGACAAGGTTTTAAAACCGCTTTTTGTGGTAAAGTTGGCGATGATAAAAGAGGGGAGGAGGTTATAAAGGAATTAAAAAGGTTCAAAGTTAGTACTAAGTTTATTAGGAAGGATGAAAAAAGGCCAACTACTTATGCCGTGGTCCTTTCTCTGCCACGAGGGGAACGGACGATTTTAATTTTTAAAGGGGCTTGTTATTTTATGGAGAGGAAAGATATTAAATTGCCGAGTCGGTTATCGCGTTGGTTTTATGTCGCCCCTTTGAACTGGGAGTCGTCTAATATTTTTGGCGAAATTGTAAAATTTGCCCGAAAGAACGAGATAAAAATTGCTGCCAATCTTGGCAGGACTCAAATCAATCTTCCCCGAGAGATCCTTAATCCTATTCTTAAACATATCGATTTATTAACTTTAAATAAGGAGGAGGCCTCTTTATTGGCAAATATTCCTTTGGGCGAAGAAGAAAAAATGCTCAAAAAAATTAAGGCCTTAACAAAAGGAATTGTGGTTTTAACCAAAGGGGAAGAAGGTGCTTTGGCTTCCGATGGAAAATATATTTTTAGGTCCTTTGCTCACAATGTCTTGCCAATTGATAGGACGGGAGCGGGAGACGCTTTTGGAAGTGGTTTCCTAAGTGGACTTTTAGAAAAAAATGATATAGAATATGCTATTCAGTTAGCGACGGCAAATGCAGCTAGTTGTATTGGTAAGATAGGAGCCAAGAATGGTTTGTTAGGAAAAGGAGAATGGAAGAATTGGTCAAAAGTAAAAGTGGAAAAAAGTTTGTTATGAAAATAATTCTTAATAAATCAAAGTGTATTGGTTGCGGAAGCTGTCAGGTAATTTGTTCTCAATTTTTTGAGTTGAGCGAGGACAGAAAATCGCATTTAAAAGGCGCAAAAAGGGGATTTGGCGATAAGAAAGAAGAATTAATAGTAAAAAAAGCGGGGTGTATTCAGGAAGCCGTAGAAATTTGTCCTGCAGAATGTATTAAAATGGTTGAAAATTGACCTGCGATGAAGGAGTACCTTCATCTACAAGCGAACAAAGTGAGCTTGTAAAGATGAGGGTGAAGCTCTTGTCGCTTGACTCGCCACTTCGTGGCTCGTAATTGATTATTTAAAAAAGCGATATGAATAAATTACAATTAGAAGCGAAAAAAAGAGAGCAATTTGGCCGGCAGACAAAATTATTGAGAGCGGAAGGTATTTTGCCGGCAGTTTTATATGGTGAAGGGATTGACAATACTTCTCTTCAAGTTAATGAAAAAGATTTTGAAAAAATTTTTCAAGGAGCTGGAGAAAGTTCTTTGATTAAATTGAAAATAAATTTTTCGGGAAGCGAGGGGAATTCAGAAACGAAAGAGGTAGAGGTCTTAATTCACGATATTTATAGGGACCCTATTTCAGATAAGTTCTTACACATTGATTTTTACCATCCTTCAACTAAGAAAGATGTCACTGTGGAAGTCCCAATAATTTTTAAAGGGCAGTCCCCGGCGGTAAAAGATTTGAGTGGTACATTGTTGAAGGAAATTCAGATTATTGAGGTTAAGGGTTTAGTCCGGGATTTACCCAAAGAGATTGAAGTTGATATTGAAAAATTGAAGAACTTTGATGATAGGATTTTAGTTAAGGACTTGGTCTTGCCGGAAGGAGTGGTTGTTTTAAGAGACAAAGAAGAGATAATTGCCTTAATATCGGCACCTAAAAAAGAGAAAGAAGTTGAACCGAAGGCAGAACCAGAACAAAGCGGAGGAGAAAAAGAAGGGGGAGCGGAAGGAAAAGAAGCTGAAAAGAAAAAGGAAAGGGAGAAAAAGTAATCTTTTTAAATTTGTTTTTCTTATGATAAATCGTTTTCTAAAATTTGAATTAACCGTTGTTTTAATAACGGTTTTTTTGTTGTCCGGTTTTTCGGTTTTAGCCGTGGAAAACTTAGAGGATTTCTGTCAAAAAATTATCACGGAAGACAAGCCGTCAGACATTTCAAACGAGGAATATGAGTCCCTTTTAAGGGAATGCCAAGATTATTATCAAGGGAAAAGCGATGAGATTGAGAAGGATATTAATAGGACAGAACAGGAAAAAGATACTTTAAAAAACAAAATTTATATTTTGGGAAACAAGGTAAAAAATTTGGACTATCAGATATACCAAGGCAATGTTATGATTAAGGACCTCAATGTTCAAATTAAGAATACAGAGTCATCAATAGGCGAAACCAGTTCGGAAATAGATGAAATCAAGAAAAATCTCCTTAATCTTCTTCAACTTCGTTATAAGGAAGACCAAAAGTCCTATTTGGAAATACTTTTGGTTGAAGAAAATCTTAGCGATTTTTTCAGTAGTTTAATAGCGTTAGACGCCCTGAACGAGGAAACTCAAAAATTATTGAGAAATGTTAGAGGGTTGAAAACATCTTTAGAAGGGCAGAAGGAATCTATGGATAGCGAGAAAAATAATTTGGAAGGTGTAGTTACAATTCAGAAAATTCAAAAGAAAGAAAGCGCGGAGACAAAAAAAGCGCAAGAAAATTTTCTTCAGATGACCGAAGTGGAATATCAAAAATATCTTAAAGAAAAAGGGGAAAATGAGAAGATAGTAGCCGAAATAAGGGCTCGGATATTTGCCTTAGTCGGTGTTCCTGAAGCACCGACTTTTGGCGAGGCCTTGGATTTAGCCAAATATGTTGAAAATATTACTAATGTTCGGCCGGCATTTCTTTTGGCAATTTTGAAACAAGAGTCGAATATTGGCCAAAATGTCGGGCGTTGTTATCTAAAAGACACCAATACCGGTTCGGGGATAGTAGTGAGTAGCGGAAAATATATTTCTCAAGTTATGAAACCAACTCGAGATGTTCAGCCATTTTTGTCTATTACTAAGGAGTTGGGGAGGAACCCTTTTGAAACCCCGATTTCCTGTCCGATGAGTTCGGGTTATGGGGGAGCAATGGGACCGGCTCAATTTATCCCCTCGACTTGGGTTATTTATCGGGATAAAGTAAAAGCGATAACAGGAAAGCCGGCTGACCCTTGGAATATCAAGGACTCTTTTTTAGCGGCCGCTTTATACTTATCTGATTATGGAGCTGCCAAGAGAAATTATGATTCCGAATGGCGAGCGGCGATGATTTATTTCTCGGGGACAACAAGGCGGACAAGTTATAATGGCTACGGATTTTATGGGGACAGCGTCATCGAAATAGAAAAAGACCTCCAAAAAGACATTGAGGCCATTGAGTCCGCCCAATAAAAAAATGGAATGATTTCTAATAAAGATATCGGAGCTTACTTCCGGTATTTTTTATTCAGTGAAAAAAGCGCAAAAAGTGTGCTCACATTATATCCGAATTAATAGTAAGCAAATTTACTTAAACTTAGCATACGACCGTAGGTCAAGTTTAAGTATAGGTGATTCTTTAGATTTACCTAGGTTTAACCTCGGTAAATTTCGGCAAACCTTGGTAAAAAATGACCGGGGTCTGACCCCGGTAATTTTTCTTTCAGAAAAGTGCTATATGTGTGTATACATTACCAGAGCGACTTGGATATTCGGCGGGTCATTACTCCTAAGATTGTCGAACTACTAAGGAGGGTGGAGATTGAGTTGGGTTAGCCGATTCAAAAAGGGATTGTTTTTAGAACAATCCCTTTTTTTGTTAAACTAAATAATTTTGTTATAAGTTTTGTTTTAACTTTTCCAATATCTTCTCCAAGTCCCCTGACATAATCTTTTCTATGTTGTGCCAGGATTTTTTAATTCGGTGGTCGGTGATTCTGTCTTGGGGGAAGTTATAAGTTCTGATTTTTTCAGCCCTTTCAGCGTTTCCGATTTGCTTATTCCTTTCTTCTTTGCGTTCGCTTTCATTTTCCTTGTTCTCTTTTTCAAAAAGCCGGGCTTGGAGAATACTAAGAGCGGATTGTTTATTTTGTTCAAGATTTCTTTGGGTTTGAGAAGAAACAACAAGGCCGGTGGGGATGTGGGTGATACGGATAGCAGTTTCCCTTTTGTTGACATTTTGTCCGCCATGACCGGAGGCCTTAAAAACATCCATCTTAATATCGCCGGGTTTTATTGTTATTTCCGCATTTTTGGGAATTGGCAAAACGGCGACAGAAACAGTAGAGGTATGTATTCTGTTTCCTTTTTCGGTTTTGGGTATTCTCTGAACCCGATGAACTCCGCTTTCGTATTTCATACTGCTGAAAACATTTTCACCCTTTATTTTGAAGATAATCTGTTTTAATCCGCCGACTTCAGTTTGATACTCGTCTAAAACATAAACTTCCCAATTTTTTGCGAGCGCGTATTTTGAATACATCCCAAACAAATCTTTAGCAAAGAGGGTGGCTTCATCGCCACCCGCTCCGGCTCTTATTTCAACTATTAAAGTATTTTCTCTAACTTCGGGCATTCGTTTATTTCCCTTGTTTTTTTATTCTTGGCTTTTTCTTGACGAGTTTTTTTTTCTTAGATAATCTCTTTTTAAACTTTTCTACTTGCCCGGCGCTGTCAATCATTTTTTCTTTACCGGTATAAAAAGGATGACAGTTAACACAGACCTCTGTTTCAATATTTTCTTTAGTTGAACCAACTTCAAAAACAGCCCCACAAGAACAGTGAACCTTAGCGTTAGGATAATATTTTGGATGAGTATTTTTTTTCATTAACCGAGCCTTTGCGAAGCAAGGGCGAAGGTGAAGATGAGAGCGAAGCTCTCATCGCCTACGAGCCAACGAGTTAAGGTAAAAGTAATCTTTCATTGCCTATTTATTGCTATCATATCTCACTACTATTGAAAAAGCAAGGCCAATGTTGTAGTATTTTAAGTATATGGTTAAAAAACAAAGTTTAGAAAAAGAAAAAGTCAATACGAAATTCAACCTTGAAGAGATGATGGGAAAGGGCTTACATTTAGGGCATCAAATTTCAAAACTTCATCCCAAAATGTCTGATAATATAATGGGGGTTAAAAATACTGTTCATATTATTGACTTAGAAAAAACGGCTAAATCATTAGAGGAAGCGATGATTTTTATTGAGGGTCTTTTTCGAGAAGGAGGGAGTATTGTTTTAGTGGGGACGAAGCCTCCTTTTAGAAAAATAATTCAAGAGACCGCGGAGGAGTGCGAAATTCCCTATGTTGTTGAAAGATGGTTGGGAGGGACATTTACCAATCATAAAGTTATTTCCAATAGGACGAAATACTATCAAGATATTAAAAAGAAAAAAGAGGGAGGGGATTTTGAATCTTTGACTAAAAAGGAAAAAATAAGAATTAACAAGAAGTTAGAAAAGTTGAGAAGAAAATTTGAGGGGATAAAGGATTTGGGAAAAATCCCCGAAGCAGTTTTTGTTTGTGATATTTATAGAGACCAAGCTTGTGTGAAGGAGGCAAATAATATAGGAGTTAAAGTGGTGGCCATAGTTGATACAAATGTTGACCCTTCGTTGGTTGATTTTCCTATATTGGCTAACGATGACGCTATTCCTTCTGTCCAGTATATTTTGGATAAACTTAAAGAAGCTATAATGAAATCCAAAATTCCAATGCCAAATAACATCAAATCAAATCCAAAATCTAAATAGCAAACTTTTAATTACCGAGTTTTCACGAGCAAAGATTTTTGAAAAAATCTTTTTTAAAAATTTTAATTTTTAAGTGAAAACGAAGGTAAAGATGAGACGAAGTCTCATCGCCTTCAAGATTAAAGTCAAAGAAACTTCGTTTCTTTTCCACCTTCGCTGACGCTCGGTATTTGATATTTATTATTCGTTATTTATTATTTTAAATTTTATGTCAATTGAACAACTCAAACAACTTAGAGAAGAAACAGGCATTTCAATGATGGATTGCAAAAAGGCCTTAGAAGAATCCAATGGCGATATTGAAAAAGCCAAAAAAATTCTAAGAGAAA